>Ga0307379_10006061_pt1 | contig 16697 bp, 15 predicted proteins | sample UN2MG_FD_202237 | JGI IMG/M metagenome (GOLD analysis project Ga0307379, IMG submission 202237) | Soil microbial communities from Risofladan, Vaasa, Finland - UN-2 | ecosystem: Environmental > Terrestrial > Soil > Coastal area > Acid sulfate soil | place: Finland: Risofladan, Vaasa | collected... | reverse complement strand
TCGATCCTCGCCGCCCTGATGCAGGCGGTGCGCACGGCGGCACAAAAGTCGCTGAACGCCAAGCTGTCGACCTGGATGACGACCTATGTGCGTTCGCTGTTCGGGCTACCGTTTTCGATCGTCTATCTATGGGTGGTGATGCGCTACGAGGGCCTGGGCTGGCCCGAATTCGACGCCCATTACATCGTCTATTGCTTCGGCGCTGCGGCGGTTCAGGTCATTGCCACATACCTGCTTATCTGGTTGTTCCAAATGCGAAATTTCGCCGTCGGCACGATGCTGTCGAAGACCGATGTGATGCAGGCGGCAATCATTGGCTCGCTGCTGTTCTCCGAGGCGATCAGCGCTGTCGGATGGGCCGCCATCGTGATCACCGTCGCCGGCGTAATTGCCATCTCGATCGGCCGGGTCGGCCTCGGCAAACTCGGCACCGGCGAGATGACGCTGGCACAGGCGCTGGTGGCAAAACCGACGCTGATTGGGCTGGCAACCGGGTTTTTCTTCTGCCTCAGCTACCTGTTTCTGCGCGAGGCCAGCCTCGGCCTCGCGCAGGGTGGGTTCCTCTACCGTGCCGCCTGGACCGTGGTGATTGTCGGCACCATGCAGGTGGCCGTGGTTGGCGGCTGGCTGGCCGCGACCGAACCCAGTGCCTTCCGCCGCCTGCCAGCCGTCATCTGGCCGTGCCTGTTCATCGGCCTGACCAGCGCCATCGGCTCGATCGGCTGGTTCACCGCGATGACGTTGCAGAACGCCTCGTACGTGAAAGCAGTCGGCCAGATCGAAGTCGTCTTCACCCTGACAATCTCGGCGCTGTATTTCCGCGAGACCATCAACCGCTTGGAATTGTTCGGCATTGCCGTCATTGTCGCCGGCGTGTTGCTGTTCCTGTTCTGAGGGCCCATGACCGAGTTTGACCTGACCGACCGCGATGCCTTCCGCCACTGGACCCCGGTGACGATCCGCTATTCCGACCAAGACGCGATGGCACATGTGAACAATACCGCACTCGCGACCTATATCGAGGCGGCGCGCACCAGCTTCATCTACCAACTGATCCAGAAAAGCGGTGCCGTCGGGATGGAGTTCATCCTCGCCCGGCTGGTGATCGATTACCGGCGCGAGTTGCACTACCCCGGAACGGTCGATGTTGGCGCCCGGTTGATCCGGGTCGGCAACAAGTCGCTGACCACCGGCTACGGCGTCTTCAAGGAAGGTGCCTGCTACGCCACCAGCGAATGCGTCAATGTTTTCTATGACATAACCACACGCAAGACGGCGGTGCCATCCGAAAACATCCGCGCCGCGTTGATGGCTGAGCAGCAGCAATAGCCCCCTAAGCGACAACTGTCGCGCGCACCTCGGCCGTAGCGGCACCGCATTCCTTCTGGAACTGGAAGAATTCCTTCTCGGTCATCTCGACCATCATATCGACACCGTCTTCGCCATCCTCGCGGCCCTGCACCTCGCCGTGGCCGTATAACCACGAGATCGCCTTGCCCGCGCTATGGGCGAGGCGAAGCGTGAAGATGATCCGGCGTGGGAACAGCCTGGTCTCAATATGGGCCAGCAACGCGTCGATGCCTTCGCCGGTCACCGCCGAACCGGCCACCACGCTTTCACTGCGCGCGGCATTGGTGAGGGCAGCCTGGTGTTCGGCCGGGTCCAGCAGATCAATCTTGTTGCGAAGTTCGATCATCTCCTCCAGGCGCTGCTGACGTACGCCAAGCTCGGACAGAACCGCCAGCACGTCGCGGTTTTGCTCATGGCTGCGCGGATGGGCGATGTCGCGGACATGGACGATCAGGTCCGCCTCCAGCACTTCCTCCAGCGTCGCCCGAAACGAGGCAACCAGTTGGGTCGGCAGATCGGAGATGAACCCCACCGTGTCGGACACGATCGCGTTGCGCCCTGATGGCAGGGTTATCTGGCGCATTGTCGGGTCGAGGGTTGCGAAAAGCATGTCCTCGGCCAGCACATTCGCATCGGTCAGCCGGTTGAACAGGGTCGATTTGCCGGCATTGGTATAGCCGACCAGCGCCACCAGCGGCTCCTGCATCTTTTTGCGCGCGGCGCGGTGCAGCGCGCGGGTGCGGACCACCTTTTCCAGTTGGCGCTTCAGGTGCTGAATCTTGTCGTCGATGGCGCGACGATCAGACTCGATCTGGGTTTCACCAGGACCGCCGACCGAACCGGTGCCGCCGCGTTGCCGCTCAAGGTGGGTCCAGCTCCGCACCAGGCGGCTTTTCTGATAGGTCAGATGGGCGAGATCGACCTGCAATACGCCCTCACGGGTCTGGGCACGTTCGCCGAAGATCTCGAGAATTAGCCCGGTGCGGTCGAGTACCTTCAGCTTCCAGGCCCGCTCGAGATTGCGCTGCTGGACCGGGCTCAGGTCGTCATTCACGACCACCACGTCGACCTCAGCCGCAGTGAACGCCGCCGAAAGTTCGATGATCTTGCCGCTGCCGATCATTGTCGCCGGATTGGCTCGCGCTATCGGCACGATGACACTGCCGACAAGTTCGACATCGATCGCGCGCACCAGCGAGCACGCCTCATCATGCGCGTCGGTCGGATCCGACGCGCCGCGTGCTTTCTGGACCGGATGGACGAGATAGACCCGGGTCGTCAACTGACCCCAACCTGATCTTCCCTCATGCTTCCTCGGTACCGTCGAAGAGGCTAAAGGGTTGCGCCGGCATTACGGTGGAAATCGCATGCTTGTAGACGAGCTGTGATTGCCCGTCCCGACGCAGCAGAACGCAAAAATTGTCAAACCAGGTGATCACGCCCTGCAGCTTGACCCCGTTCACCAGAAAGACGGTAACTGGGACTTTTTGCTTGCGGACATGATTGAGAAAAGCGTCTTGAAGGTTTTGTTTGCTTTCGCCGGCCATTTTTTTGCCTGTTCTTTTTATGTTCGTTTGCGAAGTGAGCGGGCTTCTCCCGGACTCACAGTGTAGACACTGATGGTTTGCCGCGTAATTTTCCAGTGTTTTTTGTGCGGATGCTGAATTGCTGCCATGTGTCGGTGTTAAATAATGAAATTACCGCAAGTGTCTCGATTCGGCCGAGCACCATCGTGATGGCGAGAATCACCCGTTGCGATTCGCTGAGCCGACTGAAGTCGATCTCGCCCGGGGTGACCATGGCGAAAGCCGGCCCGGTATTCGAGATCGATGCGATCGCGGCGACCAGCGAATTCTCGAAGGTCAGGCCTGTAAAGGTCAGCGCGAATACTGCGACGAAGATCGCCATGATATAGAGCATGACGAAAGCCCAGGCGAGAAACGCCCCCTCGCTGAGGATGCCGCGCAGCAGCGTGCCAGTTGCCAAAACGCTGTTGGGTTGGGCAATTCTCTCAAGCTCGCGGTAGCCGTGACGCAGCAACGCATAACCACGCACCAGCTTGATGCCGCCCGCCGTGGTCGCGGCACCGCCGCCGATGGCGCAGAGCCCGAGCAGAATCAGCCCGGGGTTTGCAAGACCGCTCCAGTCCCGCGCGCCTTCCCATGACGCGCTTTGGAATCCAGTGGTTGTGAGGAAGGAAAGACTGGTGAACATAACACCCCATATCGCTTGCGGTGCCTCGGAGACCCGGTCACCCAGGTCGATAGTCAGTGCCCCAAACCAGTGGCGCAGGAACAGCGCCAAGCTAGCCGAAATGACCAGCAGTGCCATCAGTTTCAACTCCGAGTCGCGGTACCAGTGCCGGGCCGTATCGGACCGGCGGGCCTCGACATAGGTTAGTCTTGTCGCGGCAAGGACCATGAAAAGTGCGGCCGCCAGTTCAACCGGAAAACTGGGATTGGCAGCGAGCCCGTTCGCATAGGGCGAGACGCCGCTGGTCGAGACAATCGCCATCGCGTGCACTGCCGCCGCCAACCCACTTTGCCCCATGGCTGAGAACAATAGCGCCAAGACGGCGGTCAGCGCCGCGTAGACTGGCAGGACGGCGCGTAGTGTCCTGGCGAGACGCTCGTCCAGTCGCGCCATCGAAGCCTCCCGCCAAACTGCTGTTCGACCACCCTGCGCCATCGATTTTCCCGGCAAAACTCCACCCGACTGCGTTCTTGGTTGCCGCGAGACGCCAGAGTTGTGGGCAACAACCTCGAAGCCGCCAAGATTGCGCGGCGCCAGAATCGCGAAAGCGGCGACCAGCGTCAGCAATCCGCCAAACCAGGCCACCATGCCGCGCCACAGATGGATCGCCTCGGGCACCCTCTCGGGCTCGGCGTAGACAGTTCCTCCGGTGGTGGTGAAGGCACTTACCATCTCGAACCAGGCACCCCAAGCGCCGAGATAAGGAGTCCTTAGCCACAGTGGCGCGCCGGCGAATAGCGGTACCAACAACCAACACACAACCAGATCGCGCAGCTCAGTGCGCGCGACGTCGTTCCGCCCACGGGCACCTAGTGCCATGGCCAGCGTGGCACTGGCGAAACCGGTGAAGATGGCACAGTAGAGAAAACTCCGGGCGCTGAACCAATCGCGGTAGATCAGGCCGAACAGTGCCGGTCCGAGCATTGCCAGCGCCAGGACGCCGAGACACAACGGAAACACCGGTATGCGGAGCAATTTCATTCTGGCCTCGTCAGAAGAATTCCGGGCTGACCCGGAACATTTGCTCGACCTGATGTACGGCGGCGCGCACCGCAAACATCACCATGATGTCGCCAACTTGTATGACCGTGTCGCCCTGCGGCATCTTCAACTTGTCCGCGCTTTGCACCGCGCCGATGATCGAGCCAGTCGGAAAACTGATGTCGCGTATCCTCTTGCCGGCAATCGGAGAGGTAGCCATCACCTGCGCCTCGATCACCTCGCCCTCGCCCTTGCCGATAGAATAAACCGCCCGCACCCGGCCGCGTCGGACATGGCGCAGGATCGTCGATACCGTAACGGCGCGAGGGTTGATCAAAGCGTTGACCCCGAGCGGTCCGGCGATGCGCTCGAAGGTCGGATCGTTGGTTAGCGCAATCGAAATCGGGCAACCCGCCTGCCCGGCCAGCGCACAAGATAGCAGATTGGTGCGGTCGTCGTCGGTCAGCGCGACAATGGCATCGGCCTCGGAAATCCCGGCTTCAGACAGAAGCTGCGCGTTCAGGGCGTCGCCGTTCAGCACGATGGTTCGCTTAAGATTGTCGGCGGCGAATTCCGCCCGTGCCCGATCGCGTTCGATCATCTTGCAACGCAATTTGGGCATGCTTTCGATCTGTCGCGCCACCCGCAATCCAATATTCCCAGCACCGATCACAACAATGCGCTGGGCCGACAGATTCTTGCGGCCGAATATCTCGATGGTCCGGTTAAGGTCGGCGTGCGCGGCGAGAAAATAGACATCGTCGCCGGGGTACAGTTGGTCGTCACCATGGGTGACCCAGACCTTATCGTCACGCCGAACCGCGACAACGATCGCGCGGAGCGTCGAGAACAATTCACTCAGCTGACGCAGCGGCGTATTGATGACCGGGCAGTCATCGTCGAGTTTGATCCCGACGAAGTCGACGGCGCCGCCGAGGAACGGCTCGATCTCGAAGGCGGCGGTCGAGGCGAGCCGCCGCATCGTCAGTTTTGCAACCTCGACCTCGGGCGAAATAATCACATCGATCGGCAAGTGGTCGCGCCGGAAAAGGTCGCTGTACTCCGCCTCCAGATAGCTGTCGGCCCGAATCCGGGCGATTTTGGTCGGCACTTCGAAGACCGAATGTGCAACCTGACAGGCAACCATGTTGACCTCGTCCATCGAGGTCGCCGCGATCAGCATGTCGGTGTCGCGTGCGCCAGCGCGCGCCAGTACATCCGGATGTGATGCAAACCCGACCACGCCCGAGACATCCAGCGCATCGGTTACGTTGCGCACAAGCTGGGCGTTGTTGTCGATGATGGTAACCGCGTTGCCCTCGTCTGACAAATGTCGCGCGATCTGGGATCCAACTTGCCCGGCGCCGCAGACAATCATCTTCATGGATTACCCCCCCAAGGATTTCCCCCCGAAGAACACGGACGGGAGCCGCGAAGGCCGGAATGGCGGCTGCCGACTATGGTCAGGCGTACGGACGAGGTCAATTCAGATCGTCCGCCGAAACCCTCTCAGCGTCGGCGGCATCGTGATCGACAATCGCAATTCGCACGCCCCCGCGCGACGTCGTGACAACGCCGAGAAGCTTGAGTTTGCGATGTAAGGCTGAGCGTTCCATGCCGACAAAGCTCGCAGTACGCGAGATGTTGCCGCCGAACCGGTTGATTTGGGCAATCAGATATTCTCGCTCGAACGATTCTCGCGCGTCGCGCAGCGGTAAACTCGCGACCATGCCCATGACCCCGCCCAGCCCGTGGTCGCCAGTTTCCAATCCGGAGCCGCCAGGCAATTCGTCCGCATCGATCTCGGCGCTGTCGCTGCCCATGATCAGCACCTGTTCCATCATGTTGCGCAACTGGCGGACGTTGCCCGGCAAATCGCGGGTCTGCAATGCAGCCATGGCTCCGGGGCTGAGTGTGCGGCGCGCCAAACCTTGTTCGCGCGCGAACATCTCTAGGAACATATTCGCCAATTCGGGTATATCCTCACGGCGGCGGTCGAGCGACGGCACTTCGATTGGCACAACGTTCAACCGGTGAAACAAGTCCTCACGGAACCGGCCTTCCTCGATGGCACGTTGCAGGTCCCGGTTTGACGCACTTATCACCCGCACATCGACCCTGACCGTCGTGGTGCCCCCGAGCCTTGTAAATGCCTGATCGACCAACACCCGCAAGATCTTTGACTGCGTGCCATGCGGCATGTCGCCAACTTCGTCGATAAACAGGGTACCGCCATGCGCGCGCTCAAAGACGCCGGCCTGAGTTGGGCGGGTCGGGTCTTCGCGGCCAAACAGCACCTCCTCCATTCGGTCTGACTCGATTGAAGCGGCATTGACGACGACAAAAGGCTGCCCGTTGCGCTCGGAATGCTCATGAATGTAGCGCGCGGCAACCTCCTTGCCGGTGCCTGGACCGCCGGTCAGCAGCACCCTGCTGCCGCCACGCGCGACTCGTTGAAGCTTATTACGGAGCGCGTTGGCCGCAGGCGACGAGCCGACAAGGTTGCCGCCTGATGCCTCGGTCGCGCGCAGCCTTGTATTCTCGCGCCGCAGCCTGTTGGCCTCAAGCGCGCGCGCCACCACCACCATCAACTGGTTCATGTTAAACGGTTTTTCTATGAAGTCATAGGCGCCCTGCTGGACCGCCGCGACCGCAACTTCGATATTGCCGTGGCCCGAGATGATGACGATCGGGATGCCGGGATTATCGCGTTTGACTGACTTCAGGATCTCGATGCCGTCCATCCGGCTACCCTGGAGCCAGATGTCGAGGATGATCAGATCGGGCGCCGCCACCTCGATTGCTGCGAACGTGCTATCCGCGTCATCCGCGGTCCGGGCGGAATGGCCCTCGTCTCTAAGTAGATCGGATATGATGTTGCGGATGTCGGCTTCGTCATCGACAATTAGAATGTCAGCCATCGGTTCTCCTGCTCTCAATCCCACTCATCTCGGCGGGTTCTTCCAATTCCGTCGGTGTGTCTGCACCTGGAATTCGGGTTCTGGTCGTCGGCTTTGGCAACCGTAACGCCACCTGGGCGCCGTCGAACCCGGATGTCTCTGGAGCATCACTCAACGTCAACTCTCCACCATGCTGTTCGACGATCTTCTTAACGATGGCAAGCCCCAGCCCAGAGCCCTTCTTGCGATTTGTCACATACGGGTCCGTCAACCGATCGCGGCCTTCCTTCGGCAACCCGACACCATTGTCCGTAACCGTCGCGCTAAAGAAACGCTTTCCAATGGCCAATGAAACCCGGATACGACCGTCAGGCGCTTCATCTACTAAGGTCTCGCGGCGAGCGTCGATCGCATCGGCGGCGTTTTGCAGCAAGTTGGTCAAACACTGGCCAATCAAGCCACGATCACAGTTTGCCGTGACCGGCTGGTCTGGCAATTCAACCTCGTACGTAATGTCACCGCGTGCGCCTTGTTGCAACAAGACTGCCTCGCGCAGCAGCATGCAAAAATTTTCTTCCGCCGTAACCGGCTCGGGCATCCGGGCGAAGCGCGAGAATTCATCCACCAAGCGTCTTATGTCGCCAATTTGGCGGGTGATCACGTCGAGATACTGCTCGAATGCCGGCCCATCCTCGCCCATGTGGCCAGCAAACTTGCGCCGCATCCGGTCTGCGGACAACTGGATCGGCGTCAAAGGATTCTTGATCTCGTGGGCAATGCGCCGGGCGACGTCACCCCAGGCAGCCATGCGCTGGGCCGAAGCAAGCGCGGTGATATCATCGAATGTCAGCACGTGGCCTTCTTCGGATGTATCGGGAGACTTTGGCGCGACCCGCCCGAGAAATTCTCGCATTTCGCTACCGGTGGTCCCGTTTACGGCACCTCGGGCGATGCCGGAGGGCGCGCTCCGCGCTGCTTCCACCAGTGTCACGAATCCCGGCGCCACGGTCTCGACCGACTGCCCCATAGCGGTGGCCGCATCGATGCCCAACATGTCGGCGGCGGCCTCGTTGATCAGGTCGACACGGCCTTCGCGATCAAGACCGATCACACCGGCAGTGACACCAGAGAGTACCGCCTCGATGAAATGACGACGGATCTCCGAGTCTTCCTTGGCTGAAACCAGAGCATTGCGCTGGCCTTTCAGCTGCCCGGCCATACGGTTGAAAATCTGGCTCAGCATGGCGATCTCGTCGTTGCCGCGAGGCTCCTTGACCCGGATATCCAGATTGCCGGCGCCAATACTTTCCGCCGCCTCCGCCAGCCGCCCAACCGGCTTTGCCAGGTGTTCGGCGAACCACAAGCCGAGCAGGACCGCCGACAGGATCACCAAAAGCGCAAAACCCAGGTAGATCAGGGCAAAATCGAATACGATGCCATCGCGCTGGCGCTCCAGCCGTTCATAAAGTTGCACAGTGGCGCGGGTTTCGTCGAGAAGACGCAGAACGTCGCCTTGTACGTCCCTGGTAACATAGAGGAATGCGTCAAAAAAATTGGTCAGATAAATCAGCGCCCGAATCTCGTTGTTGGTCTCGTCCTCCATGATCACGACTTCACCAGAGCGAGCGCGCGCCAGCTGATCGTCGGTCGGTGGCTCGAACGCAAAGAGATAGCTGAACTCGCCTCGAGCCAGGATCTTCTTCTCGGATGAAAAGACAAACGCCTCGGGCAGCTCACGCAGCAACGCCTGCTGAGACACCAAATCGTTTAGTTGGGCGCCCCGCAAACCAGCGCCCGCCGCCCGGTTCAGGTCGTTGGCCATCGCAAGGATATCGCCTTTGATATTCCCCCGATGCTCGCGCTCGTAGGCCTGCGCGGTGGCGAGCGAATTGCGTACGACGCTGCCAACTTGTTCCGAAAACCACGATTCAATGCCAAAATTAACCGTCACAGTTGCGAATACGGCAACGATCACAGTGGGAACCAACGCGACCGCCGCGAAGACAAGGGTCAACCGTAGATGCAACCGCGATCCGGCCGATTTGCGCCGGCGCGCCATTACCAACTGGCCAATCTTCATCCCGATTACCGTCGTCAGGACTAAAAAATATGCCAGGTCGGCCAGCTGCACGATCCGCAGCATCAGTGACGACGGGCCACCCTCGGCGTCCAGATTGAAGGTGAGGGAGGTCACCAGCGCCAGGACAGGTCCCAAAAGGACGAGACCAAATACCAACTCGCGCCCCAGTTTCTGGGGTTTGTGTTTGACCGTGCCCTGTTCTTGCCTAGGGCCGGTTATTGCGCCCGTATTAGTCACATTGCCTCGTGCAAGCCACACTCTGACCATTTGGCCAATCGGCTAGCCGCCCTGGTGGCCCTACGCCACGGTCGTTGCGGCTAAACTGTTGCGAATCTACATCAGTTTCTTGCCGCGTGTGACCGGGATGTCAAGCTCCCTAATTCGCTTTCTAAGCGTATTCCGGTTTATTCCGAGCAGGTCGGCCGCTTTGAGCTGGTTGCCGCGGGTCGCGGACAGGGTCAGTGCAATCAGCGGCAACTCGATTTCGCGCAGCACCCGGTCATACAATCCGGCTGGTGGCAGACTTTCGCCATGCATATTGAAATAACGTTTCAAATGCACCTCGACCGCTGCACCAAGCGTTCGCCCGGTCTCAGCCAGATCGCCGCTTATCGACGAGCCACCGCTGCGGGCGGTCAATTCCTGATCGATAACCTCGACCGGTATTTGCTCATCGGGGCACAGCGCCGCGAGGCGGCGCATCAGGTTTTCCAATTCACGCACATTGCCGGGCCAGGAATGTTCCTTAAGTCGAGAAATTCCCTCGGCTGACAGGGTCTTGCGCGGCAATCCCTCGCGCTCGGCCAACCGCAGGAAATTGCGGGCCAGATCGACGATATCGTCAATCCTCTCACGCAGCGGAGGCAAACGGATAGGCACGACGTTCAGCCGGTAGTAAAGGTCCTCGCGGAATCGCCCGACATTTATCAGCGACCGCAGATCCTGGTGGGTCGCAGCAACGATGCGCACATCGGCGCGCCGGGCGGTGCGGCCACCGACAGCAGTAAACTCACCCTCCTGCAACACCCGCAACAGCCGGGTTTGCGCCTCCGAGGGCATGTCACCGATCTCGTCGAGAAACAAAGTCCCGCCCTGGGCCTGCTCGAACTTGCCGATGCCGCGTTCGGTCGCCCCGGTGAAAGCACCTTTTTCGTGGCCAAACAATTCTGATTCGATCAGCTCTCGCGGGATCGCGGCCATGTTGATCGCCACAAAGGGCCCGCTTGACCGCTTGCCAAAATTATGGAGCGCCCGGGCGACCAGCTCCTTGCCAGTGCCACTGGCGCCGGAGATCATCACAGTCAGGTCGGTATTCATCAGCCGGGCCATGACCCGATAGACGTCCTGCATTGCCGGCGACCGGCCAATCAACGGCAGGTTCTCCTCGCGCGGCTCGGCGGTTGCGGCCGCAGCCCCGTCAGCGTCCCGCGCTTGCCCCCGGAGTGCTTTCTGAACAGTATCTAGCAACTCTTTTAAATCAAATGGTTTTGGAATATATTCATACGCACCCACTTCGGCCGCGCGGATGGCGGTCAGCACGGTATTCTGCGCGCTCATCACGATGATCGGCAGATCGGGCCGCTTCTTGCGGATCGCCGGTAGCAGGTCTAGTGCGTCGCCATCGGGCATATGGACATCGGTCACCACGATATCGCCCTCGCCGTCCTCGACCATCCGCCACAGGGCCGAGGCTGAACCGGTCGCCCGGACCCGGCAACCAATCCGGTTCAGCGCCTGACTCAAAACCGTCCGGATCGAGCGGTCGTCATCGGCCAAAAGCACCGTTGCACCCTGCGGCATCGCGGATCGGTCTGTGGTCGTCATGCTATTTCCTCCACAATGCTGGCAGCCGGCTCCGAGGCCACTGGCAATAACAGGCGAAAGCGGGTCCAGCCGGGTTCCGAATCGCAAGAGATCACCCCGCCATGATCGGAAACAATCTTCGAGACCAGCGCCAGCCCCAACCCATTACCGCTGGATTTCGAGGTCACGAAGGGCTCGAAGATATGGCTCAACAAATCCTCCGGCACGCCGGCTCCATTATCGGCGATTGTTATTTGCAACGGCAGGCTTTCGCGCCGGCCGGTTGGGGTCACAACCTTCATCCCGGCCCTGTACGAACTGGTCAGGGTAATGATGCCTCCAACCTTCGGGGTCGCCTCGGCGGCGTTTTTCAACAGATTCAACATCACCTGCATCAACTGCCCGCTGTCGCCCAGCGTCGGCGGCAGCGAGGGATCGTATTCCTGGATGAATCGCGCATGCGCGGCGAACCCGGCCTTGGCCGAGCGGCAGGCACGGTCGAGCACGTCGTGGATATTCAGCGGCTGGTAGCGGCCCGGCCCGATTTCTCCGAATTGCTCGACCCGGCTGACCAGGGCGCCGATGCGTTCGGCCTCCTCTCGGATCAACTCGGTCAGCTCGCGATCCTCACCGGTCAGGTTCATCTGCAAAAGCTGCGCCGCGCCGGAGATGCCCGCCAGCGGATTCTTGATCTCGTGCCCCAGCATTTGCGCCATACCGGCGACCGATCGGGCCGCATTGCGATGGCTGAGCGAGCGGTCCATGGTCTCGACGATGGCGCGAGGGTGAATCATCACCACCGCACCGGCGCCGCGCTCGGCCATCGGCCCGGCCTGTAGGTCAACAAGGCGCGTCGGCAACTCTGGCCAGGTCATCTCGACGCCGTATTCCGCCATCACTACCCCCTGACGCAACACCTGACCGACCAGATCGGCCAATCGACTATCGGCACCTGCCAGTGCCGCCAACGGCTGGCCCTGAAGCTGTCTCTGCGAGGCGGTGAGGAAGTTCTCCGCCGCACCATTGACCTCGACGATGGCGCCGGCGCCGTCGACAGTAAGTACCGGGTTGGGCAAGCTGTTCCAGATCCGCTCGAAATCGGTCGGCATACTCATGAACCATTCCGCTGGCGGAATGGTTTGGAAATATTGATGGTGGCGGTTTCACCATAATGCATGGAGCTGCCTATTTTCTGGGCATCGATCCGCGGTGAATACCCTCAGCCCTTGTGCGGTTCAAGGCCCGGCCTTAGAACGCCGGAATATATTTTGGGGGGCCGAGTGAGCATAGCCGCCATCATCGTCGCCGCTGGCCGGGGCGCGCGCTTGGGCGGGCCGGTCCCGAAGCAGTACCAGCGCCTCGGCGGCGAGATGGTGCTGACCAGAACCCTGCGCGCGGCGCTGGCGTGTCCTGAGATCGATGTGGTGCTGGTCGCAATCCATCCCGATACTGCCGGGATGTACGCACGATCGGTAGCGCCATTTACCGACCCCCGCCTGCTGCCCCCGGTGCGCGGCGGCGCCGAGCGCTCCGACACCGTGCGTCTGGCGCTGGAGGCGCTGGCGGCTCGGGCACCAGAAGTGGTGCTGATCCACGATGCCGCCCGGCCTTTCGCCGACGCTGCCCTCTACACCACACTGGCCAACCACGCCCGCTCCGGCGAAGGCGCCATCGCCGCCGAGCCGGTGGTCGATGCCCTGTGGCGCGAGGCGGAGGGCACGGCCGACGCCCCAGCCCCGCGCGCCGGACTGTGGCGGGCGCAGACGCCGCAGGCCTTTCCCTACGCCGCCCTGCTTGCCGCCCACCAAGCTGCCCATCAGTCAGGCAATCCCCCGGCGCTGGACGATGCCGAGGTTTTTCGCCGGGCCGGCGGCCGGGTCCGGCTGATTCCCGGCGCGCCGGAGAACTTCAAGATCACCACCGCCGCCGACCTCGCCCGGGCGGAGCGCATGCTGGAGGCACAGATGAGCGATATCAGGGTTGGCCACGGCTTCGATGTCCACCGGTTCCGTCCCGGCGACCAGATCATGCTGTGCGGTGTCAGGATCGCCTATGATCGCGGGTTGCAGGGCCATTCCGACGCCGATGTCGGCCTGCACGCGCTCGCCGATGCGATCTACGGCGCCATTGGCGATGGCGATCTCGGCCAGCATTTTCCACCCTCGGACCCGCAATGGAAGGGCGCGGACAGCCATATCTTCCTCACGCATGCCGGCCAGTGCGTCACGGCGCGCGGCGGCCGCATCGCCAATGTCGATGTGACGCTCCTGTGCGAGCACCCGAAGATCGCCCCCCATGCGGCAGCGATGAAGGAGCGGATCGGCGGATTGCTGGGGCTGGAGCCGGACCGGATCAGCATCAAGGCCACCACCATGGAGCGCATGGGTTTCATCGGCCGCGAGGAAGGCATGGGGGCGATGGCCACGGCAACTGTGATTCTGGGTGCAAAGTGAGCGTGCCCCGCCTGATCGTCACCTGCTTCGGCATCGGCAACCTGCCCGGCGCACCCGGAACCTGGGCCTCGGTGGCGGCGATCCCATTGGCCTGGGCGCTGCATGCCGCCGGTGGATTCTGGGCGTTGGGGCTGGTCACTATGGTGCTGGCGCTGATCGGCTACTGGGCCACCTCGCGCTACCTCGCTGGTCGACCCGAAGACCCGGCAGAAGTCGTGATCGACGAGGTGGTGGGTATGCTGATCGCCCTATGGCCGCTGTCGATCGGGCTGGCACACACCGGCGCCGAATGGCATGTCTGGCCCTGGCCGGGCTGGGTTCTGGGCTTCCTGCTGTTTCGTTTCTTCGATATCGTCAGGCCGCCGCCAGTGAGTTGGGCCGACCGCGTACCCGGCCCCCTCGGGGTGATGCTGGACGACATCGTCGCCGGGGTTCTGACGGCGTCAATCACGGTGATTGCGGCGGGGGTTGCCCATGGTTGGTTCTGACGAAATCCGGGTGCTGGCGGCCCAGGTGCTGGTGGCCTGCCAGGCCCGCCGCCTGATGGTCACCACCGCCGAAAGCTGCACCGGCGGCATGGTGGCGGCGGCCCTGACCGACATCCCCGGATCATCCGCCGTGGTCGAGCGCGGCTTTGTCACCTATTCCGACGCAGCCAAGGCCGAGATGCTGGGTGTGCCGGCCACCCTGATCGACGCCAACGGTGCGGTGTCGGGGCCGGTCGCCCGCGCCATGGCGGCCGGCGCGCTGGCCAACAGCCGCGCCGACCTGGCGGTCTCGATCACCGGCGTCGCCGGCCCCGGCGGCGGCAGTGTCGAAAAGCCGGAGGGGCTGGTCCATTTCGCCTGCGCCCGGCGCGGCGCGCCGACCATGCACGCCCGGATCGAATTCGGCGCAATTGGCCGCGACCAGGTCCGTGCGGCCTCGGTTAAACAGGCCCTGAGGATGCTTCTGAACACGGCGGAGATCTGACGTATGTTGCCTGAAGATAGCCTCGATGCCATCGCCGACTTCGCCTGGGCCGAGTTGACCCGCGCGGCGGGTGACAGCGAAAGCCAGTTCCGCCATGCCCAGCTTGCCACTGTCGGCGCCCAGGGCTGGCCACAATCACGCACGATCATTCTGCGCCATGCCGACACAGATCGGCGTGAGGTCGGCTTTCACACCGACCGGCGTTCAACCAAGGCGGCCGAGCTTGCGGCCAACACCTCGGTGGCCATTGTCGCTTATGACAGGTCTCGCGGCCTGCAACTGCGGCTGTGGGGTCAGGCGGAGCTGCATGTCGAGGACAACCGGGCCGACGAAGCCTGGACGGCACTCTATCCGCCTCTGCGGACACCCTATCGCGCCTACCATGCCCCGGGTCTGCCGATCGAGGCGCCCAAGGTTGGCGATCCAACCGAAGCTGCCCGCAATCCCGTCAACCGGGAGAACGGCTTCGAGAACTTCGCCTTCATCGCCATCCGTGCTGTGCGCTTCGAGTGGCTGCAGCTTCGCCCCACTGGCCACCGCCGCGCCCGTTTTGAATGGAAGTCTGGGTGGCACGGCCACTGGTTGGCGCCTTAAAGTCTGCGCTTGCCATAGAGCTGCGCGGCCCGTTCCTCAAAGGCGCGCACGATTCGGCGCATAGCCTCGTGGAACACCACCCCAATGATCATCTGCAGGGTCTTTGAGCGGAATTCGAAGTCGACGAAAAAATCCACCTCGCAGGCCTTGTCGCTAACCGGCATGAACCGCCAATGGTTGTTCAGATAGCGGAATGGCCCATCGAGATAGGCGACATCAATCTTGCTTTCACCAGTCTTGTGATCGGCTGGGTGCAACGTCACCCGGCTGCCAAAGCGCTCGCGAAACACTTTGAACGAGATTACCAGATCCGCCTCCAACACCTCCGACCCGTCCGATTGTGAATTGCGCCCACGTATCCGGGCGCCAGAACACCAGGGCAGGAATTCGGGGTATGCCGTCACATCGGCAATCAAGGCGTACATCTCGGTCACCGAATAGGGCATCCGGCGGATTTCTGCGTGAGTAGGCATTCAACTACGCTCTGCTTCTTCGGGGTGCCGGGCTGTGGTTTGAACGACAGTAGCCCCGGTTGGCAACCCGCGAAAGTGCCGTGAATACATCTCAGCGACAGAATTGGCTGTTGACCATGGCGATCGTTCCCAGCCACCCTTAACCCGACAAGCAAATCTTTGTGGGAGCAGAGCCCGTACGATGACCCCAATCTATACGATCAATACCCTGATCTCCGCCGAACAGATTGCGGCGCGTGTGGGTGCATTGGCAACCGAAATCAATGCCCATTTCATCGGCACCGAAAAGCTGGTTGTGGTCGGGCTGTTGCGCGGCTCGTTTGTCTTCATCGCCGATTTGGTGCGCCTGCTGGAACTTCCGGTCGAGGTCGACTTCATCGAGGCTTCCTCCTACGGCATGGGAACTGAAAGCTCTCGCGAGGTACGAATACTCAAGGATCTACGCTCGCCAATCCAGGGGCGCGACGTGCTAGTGGTGGAGGACATCGTCGATACCGGCCACACGCTGAAACACGTGCTGAGACTACTCGCCACCCACAAACCGGCCCGGCTTGAGGTTTGCGCCCTGTTGTCAAAGCCCACGCGCCGCGAAGTCGAGATCAGGGCCAGATGGATCGGCTTCGAAATTCCGGACGAGTTCGTGGTCGGCTACGGAATTGACTATGCTCAGCGTAACCGAAATTTGCCATTTATCGGAGCAGTCGAGTTTGCGGGTCAATAGTGCAGTATCGGACGCGGATTCGGCTGTGGGAAACGACGGTGGTCTTGGCAATCAATCGGATCCTTTCTCGGACTTATGGTTTTGAGAACAATGTGGTATAGATCAAAGTGGCCGACA
>Ga0307379_10006060_pt1 | contig 16699 bp, 17 predicted proteins | sample UN2MG_FD_202237 | JGI IMG/M metagenome (GOLD analysis project Ga0307379, IMG submission 202237) | Soil microbial communities from Risofladan, Vaasa, Finland - UN-2 | ecosystem: Environmental > Terrestrial > Soil > Coastal area > Acid sulfate soil | place: Finland: Risofladan, Vaasa | collected... | reverse complement strand
GATAGTCGCGAGCGAAGTTGGGGTTATCAAGAGAGGTCCCGCAAACGCTACAGCTTGATTCATTCATTCTCTCCATCCTATCAAGAGGTCGGCTTTGAGTCGAAGGGTGGACCCAAGAACATGGCAGTACACCAACTTCTTATACCGCAGCACCTCCCCCGCTTGCAGGGGAGTGATGTTCACCTTAACTCCGTCGTCCGGGACGGGGTCGTAGACGCCGCCACGATACGATCCCTCGGCCCAATCGGGAATCTCGCATTCTACCTGGCCCTCGATCACGGCCAGCAGCCGCTTCTCGAACTCGGCCAGGTCATCCAGGAACGCCTCGGCCTGGTCGATGCGGCGGGTGGCGCCGCGCTCGCCGGCGGCCTTGGCCCGCCGAGCGAAGACGTCCATGGACCATTCCTCTTCTGGGGAAGGGCTCCGCGCAAATGATGAAGCTGCGACTCATGAGAAGCAGAAAAACTGAAAGATGAAGGCTAGAACACAATGGTCCTCATGCCACATGGCCTCTACATGACAACGCGGGTGCCAGTGGTGCGTCAAGGAGGGGGCTTGGTCCTTGGCGCGCTTGGTGAGTCCGAGTTGGCGTATGACGACGGTCACAGCGCCGGTCGGCGACAAGCGCAACCGATGCCGCCGCCGCGAGAGCAGCCCCGAACCGGCAGTACCACCTGGGTAGGTTTCATGTGGAGATGACTGCTTAGCCGTCCAGCCCTGCTGATCTCGGTCCATTGCCGCCACGACATAGAGACAACGCTTATAAACCTATCTATATCTGTCTAGAAGATATAAAAGAGGAAAGAAGAAGTCCATCTTTCCGCTCAGGGTTCCACAGGAAACTTTCTCACCCACCCAGGGGAATCGTGCTCACTCTTAGGTGGTCAGAAAAACATATTTCTGCATATAGCGGGAGGAAATCATGAATAAATCCTATTTGATATTCAAACACGAGTTTCTACAAAAGATCAAGAGTGTCGGCTTTATCATTCTGACCCTTAGCGTACCGGTATTAGCCCTTTTGGGTATTGGGATTCTTAAACTCGTAACGGCCTTGACCGAACCTCCGGTAGAAGAAATAACGGCCATCGGATATGTGGACGAAGTCGGGATATTTGATGATCAAACCATTCAGGGATTAATCGAGCTGGTTCCTTTTGTATCGAGGGAGGATGCCAACCAGGCTCTGGCAAGAAACGAGGTTGCAGAATTTGTCATCATCCCGGCGGACTACACATCCTCGGGGACCATTCAACGATACACCCTTGAGAAAGAGCTCGGTACCCCTCCGACTACAGCAGCCATGATCAAAACTTTCCTTACGGGGAACCTCCTGAAAGATAAGGTGCCACCGGACATCGTCACCTTGATTGTTTCTCCTCTGAACCTGGAAGTCACCCGTATCACCGAAGAGGGAGAGGTAGCGCTTGAACAAAGTAATATTGGCAATATCATTATCCCCGGTGTTTTCTCCCTTCTGCTGAGTTTGGCCCTCATGTTCGGCGCTACTTCCTTAATCAGCGGGTTGGGAGAGGAAAAGGAAAGCCGCCTCATCGAAGTATTGTTTTCCTCGGTTTCCGTTCGCCAATTGCTCATCAGCAAAGTTTTGGCGTTGGGTACCGCCGGATTGCTCCAAGTAATGGTATGGTTGATCTCAGCACCGCTATTATTAGGCCTGGCCTCATCCTCTTTCGGCGGATTGATGAGTGAAATTCAGATACCCGGCAACTTCCTTGTCCTGGGAACTGGCTATTTCATTTTGGGCTATCTACTATTCGCCGTCCTCTCCATCGGTATCGGTGCCATCAGCTCCAATGCCAGGGAAGGAGCCGAGTTATCTTTGTTCTACACTCTTACGAACTTTGCACCGCTCTGGTTTATGGGAGGAGTTGTTAACTTCCCGAACAGTCCCATATGGGTTGTGCTGACGATATTCCCCGTCACCGCACCTGTTCAGACCACGTTGAGGTTGGGAATGTCGGATATCCCTTTATGGCAAATCATGACCAGTATTGGGGTATTAGGGCTTTCCATTGTCGCGGGACTATTCCTCTCTATAAAGATTTTCAGGATGTATATGTTAATGTATGGAAAGAGACCGAGTTTCGCAGAGATTGTTCAAGGTCTGAAAAACGCCTGAGGCCTGTGTCTCCTCGGCGCGGTCGGACCATGCCCAGACCAGCGCCACACGGGTGGAGGTGACAGGGGTGCCGTATACAAAGCTCACCGTGCCTCGGATCTGGGCGGCAGCCGCCTGCAAAAAGCGGGTTGGCTCAGATTGGGACCCCATACCGCGGCCCGACCTCCGCCTCCCTACCCATGAATCGCGTCGTAGCACTTGCGCAGGGCCGCCAACGCGCCGTCGATCATGGCTCGATCCGACTCGGGCACGATGAAACGCCCCTGCCGGCTGGCGCGCGCCATCTCGACCTCGTACCCGCCCAGCGGCACCTGATCCGCAGTGGGCAGATAGCCAATGGCCCCGTTGGCGTGGCTGACGGGAATCGTGCAGGCAAAGGGAGACCGCTCTGCGACCTCCAGGCCGATCTTTACAAATATCTCGCCCGGCATTCCCACGATGGCGCAATCGCCGATGGCCAGCGCCTGGGCCTCCACGGGGATGGCAGCGACGATCTTGCCGCTCACCAGGGCCTCCACCACCTCCCGGGCACTCCTCAGGGCTCGGGCGGTGGCCAAACTCAGGGCCTGCTCGTCGTCCACGGGCTCGCCCCCAGCCGCTTGGCGCGCCTCGGCCCGCTCACTCTTGGCCTTCGCCTCTGCCCTGGCCAGGCTTTCTCTGGCTTCATCCAGAGAGGGCGGCCCCTCCAGTTGGAGCCCGAACTGGTGGCCAGCCACAGCGACGCGAGCGCCTTCGACCATCTCCTCAATGGCCAATGCAGCCTGGACGGCCGCACACCCCAGCTCTCTTCCATGCCGTTCGCTCTGATGGTAGTCACCCCGGGGATAGGGATTGTTGTCGCCGCTGCACCCTGCGATGAATGCAGCCCGCGCTTTGGGGAACTGCTGCTCCACGAAGCGCTTGGCCCGCCCCGGATAGTCCGCAGTATAGAGCAGGTTCTTGTCGGTGAGGGTGGTGCCGTGGCAGGCATAGCTCAGCACCACAGCCAGGGGATCGCCGGCATCCAGCCTGTCCAGCCGAATGACCCTGGCGAATGGGTCCGTCGGCCCAGCCCGATTGACTCCCAAGATGATGGTGCCATCCTCCAGACGCTCGCGCCGATTCATGGCGAAGGAGCAGCCCTGCCGCCCGAAACCCACGCTCACCGGCACCGCGTTGCGCTTGGCCTCGGCAAGCGCGCCAGCCGCCTTGTGCACCACCACCGTGCTATAGACCTCCCTGAGCGCGTCGCCCGAGCCGCCACGGTGGAGCTCCGTCTGAGGGCCACCATGGGTGTGAGAGCAAGCCACCAGGATATTCCCCTCGGACAGGCCCGCCTTCTCAGCACAGGCCTTGCGCACCCGGGCCGTGCCCTGGGCATCGATGCTCAAGAGATCGGCAGTGACCAGGGCCGCCTCGGTCTGGCCATCGGTGACGTAGAGCGCCACGGCGTGCAGCTCGTCATGAATGCCCACCGCGGGCATCTTGCGAGCGCCATAGCCCGCCATCAACATCCCGACCGGCGGCGTTATGTTGGCCTGGGCAATACCAGCTTTCAGCTCTGACATTGATGACCTCCTTGTAGGGAAGAACTGTCATTCGTTTCGATCTTGGGATTCTTGCGACCCTGGCCGGGGCAAAGACACCCTTTGGCCTGGCACCAGAATGCAGAAAGAGGCAGTGCTGTTCAAGGGTGCGAACACGCACGCTGCACGTACCTACACCCCGCTGTTTCGGCACCATTCAGAGACCATCCTCACCCTCTCCATCCTCTCATCCCCGCATCCCTCGGGCAGTTCATCCGATATGCCCAACACCAGCCGAGGGTGGAACAACTCGACGATCCGCTTCACCCTGCTCATCAGTTCTTCCCGTTAGTAGGTGGGGAGGAACACGACCGCGGGAATGCCGTCCAGGAGCACCTTGTCGCCCATATGCTCTCTCATCTCCTCCAGCGAGACGTCCCCCTGGGGCTGCGGCGTGAGAGCCTCCAGGCCATCGAAGGGCAGGTGCTTCAAACAGGGCAAAGCACGCCTTCCAACCAGTGCAGGCGGCGGAACAGGGCAGCCAGGTAGCCTCCGGCAGCAACTCGACCAAGCCATCTACTACTCTGACATCCTCCTTTTATAGTTCGTCAAGGTTCTCTCTTATCTTCTCCATCGCTCGCACGATGTCGCACATGTCGTCAATCGTGCCAAGCAGGCACCTTTGGTCAATGGAAACGCATTCACGACATAGGCGTTCGCAATTGGGGCAGTGAACCGCGCGGTAGTCTGGGAAGTCAACGAACTCAGCAATACGCCCAAAACGCCTCTCGGTGAAGAGTGGGTTCTTGTAGAGCGGATGCGAATAGCCGCCGCCCGCCGGAATGCCCTCCGCATTGAGCGTTGCAAGAAACTTGCTCCGCGGCACACCGCCGAAAGCCTCTGCATCGTAGAGGAAACCGAAACCATGCCACGAGATGCGCGTCATGTAGGATTCGCGGCGAAGAAGTCCTATCCCATCAATTCCGCTCAATTGCTCGCTGAGGAACTTGGCGTTCTCCTCCCGCCGCTGGGTCTGCTCCTCAAGTCGCTCCAGTTGCACCAGGAGCACTGCCGCGTCGAACTCGGTCATACGAAAGTTCCAGCCGACCAGGTGATGTTCATAGAATGGCCGGCCGGCGATGCGTCCGATGTGGTGGTAGGAAAAACACTTTGCGGCGAGTCCCTCATCGTTGGTCAGGACGATCCCGCCCTCGCCGGCGGTGATGTGCTTGCTGGCCTGGAAGCTGACGCCTCCCAGGTCACCGATAGCCCCCAGCTTTCGCCCCTTCCACGTCGCGCCCCAGCCGTGACACGCATCCTCGACTACGACGAGGTTGTGCCTCTTGGCGATGTCGAGTATTCGGTCCATATCAGCCGCCCGCCCATTCCAATGCACGGGAATCACCGCGCGGGTGCGAGGTGTGATAGCGGCCTCGATCGCCACGGGGTCAATGTTGATCGTGTCAAGCTCGACATCGACGAAGATAGGCACCGCGTTATTCTGAAGCGCGCATGTGGCTGTGGCGATGAAGGTGTAGCCCGGCACGATCACCTCATCGCCCACGTCAACGCCGGCGGCTTTTAGGGCGATAGTCAACGCAGCGGTCCCACTCGTCACTGCGATGCCGAACTTTGCATCCTGATAGACAGAGAAGCTCTTCTCGAATTCCTCCACGCGTGACCCCTCATACAGCCTGCCCCATCGGCCACTGCGCACAACTTCTTCGAGCGCCTTGATTTCGCGTTCGTCCCATACCGGCCACCTGGGCCAGGGTTTCGTCCGAACCTTGTCACCGCCGTTGACTGCGAGTCTCGCCATGGCTGTTTTCACCTTCCTGTTCGTTTCGATCTTGGGATTCTTCCGACCCTGGCCAGGGCAGAGACATCCTTTGCCCTGGTACCATAACAGAGAAAACGCCAGTGGTGTTCAAGGGTGCGAACACGCACACTGCACATCCCTACACTCGTAGCTTCGACACCACTCCGAGATCATCCTCACCCTCTCTATTCCCTCCTCCTCGCATCCTTCGGCCAACTCGTCCGATATGCCCAACACCAGCCGAGGGTGCAACAACTCGATGATCCGCTCCGCCGTGCTTACCGGCTCGCGCCACCAGTAGGTTGCCGACCACAACTCGGCCTGGCTGCCCACACCGGCGACAGCTCGTGGCACTCCTCCAGCACCCACATGACCCGACGCACGCTCTCCGGCGTCACCGCCAGCGGCGCGCCGTGGCAAATGGTCCCGTGCAGATCGAGGTAGTAGCCGAGTTGACCCGGTCGCGAGTCCTCGCTGACGTTCCAGGTCTCCTCCTGCCAGTCCAGATCCTCGCGGTTGTAGCTGCGGTCTGGGGTCGGGCGCGTGTCCACCATCGTTCCCTGGATGCTCGGCCCCCGCCAAAGCCCATGCGTAGCATGCGCACCTTGCTGTGGGCCTCGGTCCTGAGGCAACTGTCTTCCGCCGCCTGCCTGACAAGAGTGGCCCTTTACTGCAACTCCGTCACGCGTTCGAGTAGTCTGAACATACCATCGAAGAGGCCACCAAGCACGATTGCTATCTCCTCTCACAGCACTGCTCTCAATGAGCCCTGCTCGACGGGTGACGAGCGTCGCGCCAAGGTGACCGTGATCTAGGCCGGACTCGCCGGGTCTGAGGCATCGGATTGGTCCCACTTGCCGCGCCACCGGCCCAGAAGTAGGGTGGCCAAGCCCTTCGCCTGCAACCCGGCGAGCCCCGAACGGCTCCTGACTAAGGACGGTCTCGCCGCGCCTCGACAATGGTCTGGAGAGCCTGCTGGAAATGCCGCATCGAGATGCTGAACTGGCCGTAGTCCTCAACCTCGCCGCCAGCTGCCAGAAACTCGCGGATGGCCGACATGGCTGCGTTTCGACAGATCGCCTCGACATCGGCGCCGACCAGGCCCTCACTCAGATCTGCCAAGGCCTCCAGGTCAACATCGGAGGTCAGCGGCTTGCCCCTGGTATGAATCTTGAAGATGGCCAACCTGGCCTCTCGGTCAGGGGCTGGCAGCTCGAGGATCCAGTCGAACCGGCCAGGACGCAGCAAGGCTGCATCCACGATGTCCAGACGGTTGGTCGCGGCCAAGACCACCACCCCTTTCAGCTCCTCGATGCCATCCATCTCGGCCAAGAACTGGCTGACCACCCGTTGGCTGACGTTGGTGCTGTCGCCCGAGCTTCGCACAGGGACCAGGGCGTCTATCTCGTCAAAGAAGACGATGCACGGGCTGGCCTGCCGAGCCTTCTTAAAGACCTCGCGCACTCCCTTCTCCGATTCTCCGACGTACTTGGACATCAGCACCGGACCCTTCACCGAGATAAAGTTCACCTCGCTCTCGCTGGCCACGGCCTTGGCCAGCAGGGTCTTGCCAGTGCCCGGGGCGCCAGTCAAGAGTATCCCCTTTGGCGGCTTTGTGTTGGCCTGCTTGAAGAGGTCGCCATGTTTGATGGGCCATTCGACAGTCTCGATCAGCGTCCTCTTGACCTCCTCCAGCCCACCCACATCCTCCCATCTGACATCGGGCACCTCGATAAAGACCTCGCGGATGGCTGAGGGCTCGACCTCGGCCAGGGCTGCCAGGAAGCTGTCCATGGTCACCTCCAGCTCCAGCAGCTGCTCGTAGGGGATGTGAGCCTTGGCGAAATCGACGTCGGGGAGAATCTTGCGCAGGGTGATCATGGCCGCCTCGCGACAGAGAGCCTCCAGGTCGGCCCCCACGAAGCCGTGAGTGATCTCTGCCAACCTCTCCAGATCGACATCGGCGGCAACGGGCATGCCCCTGATGTGTATCTGGAGGATTCCCAGCCGGCCGTTCTTGTCGGGGATGCTGATGGCGATCTCGCGGTCGAACCGGCCTGGTCGGCGCAGGGCAGGATCGAGGACATTGGGGATGTTGGTAGCACCGATGACAATGATCTGGCCGCGTTCTTCCAGGCCATCCATCAAGGCTAGGAGCTGGGCGACGATGCGCTTCTCCACCTCGCCCTGCACCTCCTCTCGCTTGGGAGCGATGGCGTCGATCTCGTCGAGGAAGATGATGGAGGGCGCCTGGGTGCTGGCCTCCTCGAAGATGGCCCTCAGGTGTGCCTCCGATTCGCCATAGAACTTGTGGACGATCTCGGGGCCGCTGACGTGAAAGAAACTGGCCGAGGTCTCGTTGGCCACTGCCCGCGCGATGAGCGTCTTTCCGCAGCCTGGGGGACCGTGGAGAAGCACGCCCTTTGGCGCTTCAATGCCCAAGCGGTCAAATACCTCAGGGAATCTCAGGGGCAGCTCTATCATCTCTCGAATGCGCTTGATCTCCTTATCTAGCCCGCCTATGTCCTCGTAAGAGACTCTCAGGCCCCGGCGTTCCTCCCTCGTCTCTCCCTTGACCTTGACGGTCGTGTTGCGGCCCACGATGACTACGCCGGCAGGGAAGACATCCACCACGTCAAAGTCCACGGCCCGCGTGCCGAAGAGGTTGGCGCGCACTCGATCGCCCTTGGTCACTACCAGCCCTTCTAGCAGGCGACCGATGTAGCGGCTATCCGATGCCCGGGGCAGAGGCCTTGCGGTGCCCACGGGAGCCAGCTCGACTATGCTGGCCATCTCGTGGTCCACCTTCCGCACATGCACAGCATCATCCAGACCCGTTTGAGCATTCTGCCGCACCATGCCGTCGATCTGGAGGATGCTCTTCCCCCGGTCGGCCACGTACGCCGGCATTACCTTGGCCACCGTCGTCCTCTTGCCGGTGATCTCAACGATGTCTCCGATGGTCGCGCCGATCCTGTTGATGTCCTGGGGGTCAAGGCGAGCGATCCCCCGGCCAACGTCCTTCGCGTGTGCCTCGGCAACGCGTAGGGACACAGCTCTCATTCTCGTATTAGTCCCACTCAAGACAGTAGCCTCTTTCCTCTTGTTCTGTGACCACCCCTACCTCGTATCCCAGTTCTAAGCCCTTGTCTCTCAAAGCCGCAGCCAGTATGTCGACGAGGGACTCCACGGTTGGCGCCAGCTCTCTCGGAGAGGCGTCGGTAGGAAGCCCTACATACCCGTCTCTCAACCTCTGGTACGCGCGCCCCACTGCGGGCTCCAGATGGGGGATTACCTTCTCGTGGAGCATCCCCTCCAACTCCTCGGCCTGAGTCAGTCTCTCCTGTCTGTGAAAGGGAGCGGTTTCCAAGGCCAGGTCAAGGTAGCCCTTCATGTCTGCTATGGTCAGCAGCAAGTGTGCCCCCTCGGTGGTAAGGCTGCCTCGCTCGACTTGCTTCTGCAGCTGCTGGCTCAAGCTCTGTCTGGCCCGAAGGCCCTCAGCGGCTTTGTTGACGTTCTGCACATCCAGATAGAGGAGCGCATCGGCAAAGCCGCTCCGAATGGCGACCTCGTTGGCGAACACCTCCCTGGGAGCATACAGACAGAGCTTTTCAACCATGACCTCCAACAGGCCATCTATCTTGCCTTGCCACACTTCCGAGTCCCCAAGTTGGGCCGTCAGACCATCAGACGAAAGCTCCACCTTGAGACACCTCGATGATCGGGTGGTCGCGCATTCGGCAAGTGGGTGGGCGTGTTCGTGGGCCAACAGAGCCCTGACCGCCAACTGGTCATCCCAGTATCCCTCCCTTTTCATAGCCACCTGGTTGATAAAGATCCGGCAGGAATAGGGATTCCTGAGATCGTAGACATTCACAATGGGCCGATGCTTGAGAGCCTGGATCCCGCCCGGAGGCACCGACCCCCCCTGGGATAGCTGCCTGATCAAGGGTTCAAGGTCCTGCAGGACGAACAGGGTGATGACACCATGTTGCCATTCGGGGTCCTGAGTGTATCTCTCGATGACCTCCTTCTCTATACAGACGATAGCCTGCACCCCCGAATCTAGGTCGGAAACCACCTGCAGCTCTGTATCAGCGACCTTGTGAACGGCCAGGTGCTTCAAGAACCTGCTTCTATCGTGCGGCGCTCGATTCTCCCGGATGTCGGAGCCAAGTCCTCGGGGTCGCATGCCTGCCTACTCGCCACCGACCTTGGGCAGCCTGATCTCCAGGACGCCGTTCTTGTAGAAGGACTCGAGCTTGCCTTCGTCAACAGCACAGGGGAGCTCGATCTCCTTGGCGTATGTCCTGCCCTTGGTCGCGGTGGTGAGCTTGAGCGTGTCGCCGATGACCTCCGTCTGGATGTCCTTTTCCTCCACACCCGGCAACTCCACAACGATCGACACCGCATCGCCCTCATCAAAGACATCGATCAGGGGCTCCCTGACCTCGTCGATGATGGGCCCTTTCTCAGTGCGACGGATGTTGCCGAAGGGCCGCACTCTGGGGATGCCCCCGAGCGACCCGACCGAGAACCCATAAACGCCCCTTGGTCGGGCGCCGGCTCTGGTCTGGCTCGCCCGCCGAAGTTCAGCGAGGGTATCCGCATCGAGCTTCGACCAGTCAACCATGTCTGTGAGGCCGCTGGCCAGGTCGATCACGCTGCCGATGATGCCGCCAACTCCCTGGAAGAGCTGGCCAAGTCCCAAGTCCATGGCCATCCCTTCGTCTCTCTCCTTCTTCTCTTCTGTTGACATGTTTTTCCTCCACAGTAGATCTTGGTAGCTCGCTACCCGCTGCACCCTTGCTGCTTGCGAAGCCTGATCTCAAGCACTCCGTTCCTATAGGTGGTCTCCATCGTCGCCGGGTCCACCGGGGAAGAGAGCAGAATCTCTTTGGTGTACTTCCTGTCGCCCACACTCGATAGGGAAAGGACATCGTCCTTGACCTTCACCTGGATCTCTTCCTCCTCGACCCCTGGCAGTTCTGCCACGACCAGGATCACATTCCCTTCGTCGAAGAGATCGACTAGCGGCTCGAGTTCTTCTGCTACCACTGGTCCATCCTCAGTGGCCCGGATGTTTCCAAACTGCTCGATGGTGGGAATGCCTCCTAGCCCCACGCGCATGGTGAGCCCGTAGATGCCCTTGGCCTTGTCCAGCCCCTTGACCCTGAACTTGCCTGTTCGCCTGACCTCTGTTGTTCGCCCCTCGACCAGCCCAGATAGCGACTCGGTCAGATCACCGATGCCCCCGAACAGACCCCCCAGATCGAGATGAACGAAGGCCTCTTCTTTCTTTTCTCTGTCTGCCATACGACCCCCCTCTTGAGTACTACCTGGTCGTGCAACCACTTCTCTACCTCTTGAGTGTCCCCCGTCTCAGGTAGGACTCGACAGTCGAAATGGACGTCCCCGCCTCCACCCTTATCGCCCGCCGCCACGCTCTCTCCTTGGCCGCCTGATACTCTTCCGGCCTCTCCTGCCAGTCGGCAAACATGCTGTGGACGCGTGCCAGTCCGTCCCGCGCGCCTTGCCACTCGGTATCTATGGAGAGCGCCTCAGCCCGACCAGCGGTCAGGAGCTTGCCCTGGCCAAAGGCCTCAAGAGCGGCCTGCTGCTCGAACTCGCTTCCGTGACCACCGCTGACCCCCGTCACCAGATAGGCTACGGCGTCTCCAAAGGATACAGCCAAACGCCCCTTCAGCCCCAGGCGAAAGGCGGCGCCTATGACCAGAAAGGTCACCAGACGGTGCAGCGCGCCGCTTTGCTGGATCTGCCCGGAAGGCAGCTCCCGACCAAGACAGGACTGAATCTCCAGAGCATCCTGGTAGGAGAGCGGGGGGCGATCGTGCCAGTATCTGGGGGGCAAGAGTCCCACGCTAAAGTCATCCAGGGAGAAATCTCCGATGTCGCCGACGGCCCCCAGTCCGACGCGCAGCATGTGCCACAGCTCGATGAACAGGCCCTGAGCCACAGTGAGATCAGGCTGCATGACGATCTCGGGCGTGACTCCATCTCGAAGTAGAATGTCGCACTCGATGCCCTCCAGGAGCTGTACCTCCACGGGCAGGGTTATCTCCACGCTGCCACTGGTACGGCCAGCCGAACGAACCTTTCTCCTGGCCAACTGCATGCCAGAGCCTCCTATGGATGCTAGCACATTCTCTAGCAGTCATTATAGCACAGTGTCTGGGATTCGTCAAGTCCCGAAACACGGCGGGGTGTTGAAAAAGTCTGCGCCTGCTGACATGGTTGTCACCCTGAGCGCAAGCGAAGGGTCTCAACCGCACAAAACAGGGATTCTTCGCCTTCGCTACGCTGCGGCTCAGAATGACAATGGTCGTTTCTCCACACCCCGGAAACACGGCTCTGGGCCAAGGATCGCCCGGCAGCAGCTATCGGAACGCGCAAAGGGACCACACGTCTGGTTTGTCAGGGATTCCCTCCATCGACTGTCAAACCTCCCCTACAGACGTGTGATGCTGTTTCTGGTAGCATACAGAGGTTCTGGCATGGCCGTGACTTGCGCAAGACCGGTGTGCCTACATGGCAGGCCGAGTCTTCTGGACCTGGCGACGTGAGCAGGTGAGCTGCCTCAGTTTTACTCTACTGTGGCGTCGCCAAGGGCACCTGATGCCCACCGCCGCGCGATCGCATTCCCAAAGGAGATCTGGCTCGGCTTCTGCTGCATGGGGTGTTTCGGATAGACCTGATTCCCTTCTGCCGGACTGGTGAGACTGATCCGAGAAAGCATCCCCACAGACCTCTCACTGCGGCACGCGAGGGGCGCAAACCGAGCACCAAGCGGGACTGATAGCTCTGTGGCAAACGCGGCGACCGATGGGGGCCGAAGCAACAGGCTTCGCTCATGCCGGCGAATTGGGAACTAACAAAGGGAGCAGGATCCATGGACAGAATCCAAGGTCTGAAAGGTGGCGCTGGGATTATGGCCCAAGACACCAGGGTCGCCGCCCCTGAGAATGGCCAGCCGGTGGCCACAGCTACCTCTCCTCTTTGCGGGGCGGTGGCCAGCCACGCGGCCGCCTGTGCGGAGAACGCGCGGCTCCGCGAGGCGCTTGAGCAAGAGCTCGTTGAGCGTCAGCGGGCGGAGGAGGCGCAAGCGAAGGCAAAAGCGGAACTGGAAGCGGCGAGGGCTACAGCGCAAGTTATCGAAAACATGCCTGACCCGCTTATAGTACTTGACCTCAATGGGGTAGTAATTTCCGTTAATCCTGCATACACAAGAATGTGTGGCCGTAAACGAGAGGAAACAATTGGCAAAGGTTTTGCTGAGTTTGTAGAAAGGCTTGGAGCAGAAGATATTGAGAGGTTCACAAAGCTTCTGGGCAGCTTAGTAGAAACGGGCCACATAGAGCCCGTCGAAACAGTACTCGGCACGAAGGATGGCAGCGAGATTCCGATAAGCGTTGCCTACTCACTAATCAAGGATGCCGAAGGTAACCCCAAGCGTATTGTCGCCGTGCTCAGGGACATCACACAACTCAAGCGGGGTGACGAGGCGCTGCGGGAGAGCAGGGAGTACTATGACAGAATAATCGAGACCATCCCTTCCTCTCTGTTGACCATCGACCGCCAGTTGAGGGTAGTATCTGCCAACCGGAACTTCCTGGCCAAAGCCAGGAGAAGCGAATCGGCGACCATCGGGAGGAGGATCGAGGAGGTCTTCTCCCCCGCCGTGCTGACTTACAGCAAACTAGAGGAGAGGATCACCAGGGTCTTTCAGATGGGTGAGCCCTTCAGCGGAGGGCAGATCGAGAGGCTCCCAGGTCTTCCCGGCCGGGTGTACTTTTATCGGCTCAGCCCCCTGAGGGGTGAAGACGGGGCGGTGAAGAACGTGGTACTGTTGATGGACGACGTTACTGAACAGAAGCGTTTGAGTGAGGAGGTGAGGCACGCGGACCGACACTTGGCCAGTGTCGTGGATAGCGCCAACGACCTGGTGGTCTCGATGGATGCCGAGGGGAGGATATTGACCTGGAACAGGGCCGCTGAGCGGGCTTCAGGCTTCAGGTCTGAGGAGGTGAAGGGTCTGCACCTGTCCGACCTTTGTGTGGACGAGGGCCAGCAGAGCGCGGAGGAGTGGCTGCGTCAGTTTGCCATGGGCCAGTTCGCGGCCAGGAGCAGGGAGGTCGACCTGAGGACCAAGGAAGGAGAGGAGGTCCCCATCTCCTGGGCCTGCTCGCGCATCCTCGACGACGAGCGCTGCATCGTGGGTCTTGTCGCCGTCGGGAGGGACCTGACTGAGAGGAAACGGATGGAGGCTCAACTGATCACGAGCGCCAAACTCACCTCCTTGGGGGTCATGGCTGGAGGCATCGCCCACGAGATCCGCAATCCCCTGGCCATAAGCTCCGCTGCAGCCCAGCTTCTGTTAGAGAGGCCCGATGACGGGGAATTGAGGAGAGAGGCGGCCGAGAAGATCTGGTCTGGCATCCAACGTGCCTCATACATCATAGAGAACCTCCTCAGGTTCGCCCGTCCCCCTCAGGAGCGCACGATCGCGGTGGACATTGCCCAGGTTGTGGAGGAGACGATTTCTCTGTTGGCCAACCAGCTCACGTTGCAGCAGGTAGAGGTGCACAGGGATTTGGCCGCCGGCGTGCCGCCGATAATCGGCAACCGGGGAGTCCTGCAGCAGGTCTTCAGCAACATGATCCTCAACGCCTGCAACGCCATGCCGGATGGGGGAACCTTGACCGTCACCACCAGGGCGATCTCCGACGAGGAGGTGGAGATACAGTTCACGGACACAGGTTGTGGCATTCCCGACGAGATCTTGGGCGAGATCTTTGACCCGTTCTTCACCACCATGCCGGTTGGCAAGGGCACGGGGCTGGGCCTCTCCATAAGCTACAGCATCATAAGGGAGCACCACGGGACCATCGATGTTGAGAGCAAGGTTGGCGAGGGGAGCACCTTCACTATCAGATTGCCCGTAACCAGTGACAGAAAGGAGAACATCGTTGACTAGCCCGGGTGGGCCAGTCGATGTCCTGGTGGTGGACGATGAAGTTGACATCTGCTGGGCCCTGGAGAACATCCTCAGCCCCGAGGGGTACCAGGTCACGACGGTGACCAACGGCAAGGAGGCCTTGGAGCAGGCCAGGGAGAAGCAATTCGCGGTCGTCTTCATCGACGCCAAGCTCCCAGACGTGGACGGCATTGCGTTGTCAGGTCAGATCAAGAAGATGGATCCCAAAGCCGGGATCGTCATGATTTCCGGCTACTTCAATCGGGAGGACCAAGCTGTCGGCGAAGGGCTTGCCCAGGATCTATACGTCGCCTTCATCGGCAAGCCTTTTGACTTGGACGAGGTACGCGCAGCGGCCAGGAAGGCCCTGGCATTGGCGAGGGGCGAGCGATGAGTGCAAGCCACTCTGACGCCGTGAGGAAAAAGTCCTGGTGAGCTGTGTCTACGTTGTTGACGATGAAAGCGATCTTGTTTGGTCTCTGGAGAAGAGCCTCAGCCACGAGGGATACCGGGTGGTGACCGCCAGCAATGGGGTAGAGGCCCTGCGACTCATGCACCGATGTCGCCCCGACGTGGCCGTTCTGGACGTGATGATGCCTCAGATGGATGGCATCGAGCTCTGTCGGCGCATGCGATCTGACTCAATGCTGAGCCGTGTGCCGATCCTCTTCCTGACGATCAAGCCAGCCATCAAAGACAAGTTGGATGGTTTCGGGTCCGGGTGCGATGACTACTTGACCAAGCCTTTCGACCTCAGGGAGTTGAAGGTGCGCGTCGAGGCGTTGCTGCGTCGCAGCCGACTCCCCCTTTTGGAGGCCCCTGCCGATCGCCTGACGGCTGGTTCCCTCTCCCTCGACCTGCGCACCTTCATGGTGACTGTAGATGGCAGGACGGAACTCCTCACCCCAAGACAGTTTGAGCTACTATATCATCTGATGGCCCATCCTGGCGAGGTGTTCTCCAGCCAGAGGCTGTTGCGAGAGGTCTGGGGGCACCCCCCCGGGGGAGGCGACCCGGCCACGGTGAGATGGCACGTGAAAAAGCTGAGGGAGAAGGTTGAGCCCTCGCCCAGTGACCCGATCTACATCCGCACTGTTCCCCGATATGGCTACACGATTGTCCAACCACTCCCTTAGGGGAACTCGCGCGTCCCCGAATCAGCCCCTGTGCCCAGGCCAGAGGGACGGTAGGCTGCGCTGGCAGCTCTGTGCCTTCGGCCGGGGCATCACGGCGCCCGAGGCCCTTTGCGCGGGCGCTGCCTGTCCCATCAGTTGGCGCCTTGAAGCTCTACTCAAACCAGCACCGGTTGACGGGATATTCACGCGCCACCAACTCAACGCCTACGCCCGAATCGCGCGAGATGTGCTATGATGAAAGATGCTCCGCTCGTGGTTGGGCACGTGAACGGGAGCAGGCGATGCGTGCCGCCACGGGCAATCTGGGAAAGAAAGGAGGTGAATCGGAATGGCAGTCGAGAAAGCTATTGCGTCCTCGAGCTTGGTCGAAGTGATCGACCGGATCCTGGACAAGGGCATCGTGGTCGACGCTTGGGTGAGGATCTCCCTGGTCGGCATCGAGCTGCTCGCCATTGAGGCGAGAGTGGTGATCGCCGGTGTGGATACCTTCCTCAAGTACGCCGAGGCCATCGGGCTGACCCCGCTAGCCGCGCCACCGGCCTAGAGGTAGGGTGACCAAGCACGCGGATACCCGCGGGTGACGCCGAGGCCAGGCCCGTTAGACAGGTCGGGCCTCGGCGGTCGCCACCAAGGCTCAAGGGGATCGGCGGTGGCAAAGAGAACGACAAGTTGAAGAAAGGAGGTAACATACCATGCCTACTCCTGGTGATATGGCAGCTCTTGCTGATGAGATGATCTCCTCGCACCAAAGCCGCAAGGTCGAGGTCGCGGACCTGATGACCCAGTTCCGACAGGCCGACACCGAACGCAAGGCTCAGGTCAGGGATCTCATGGCCGAGTTCGCGGGGCTTGACCGTGCCCGCGTTACTGAGGTGACTGATCTCATGGCTGAGTTTGCGGGACTGGACGATGCCCGCAGGGGCGAGGTCAGCGATCTCATGGCTCAGTTCGCTGGGCTGGACGATGCCCGTAAGGGCGAGGTCAAAGATCTCATGACCCAGTTCGCCGGGTTGGACGATGCCCGCAAGGGTGAGGTCAAGGGTCTCATGACTCAGTTCGCGGGGTTGGACGGTGCCCGCAAGGGTGAGGTCAAGGAGCTCATGG
>Ga0307379_10006058_pt1 | contig 16700 bp, 16 predicted proteins | sample UN2MG_FD_202237 | JGI IMG/M metagenome (GOLD analysis project Ga0307379, IMG submission 202237) | Soil microbial communities from Risofladan, Vaasa, Finland - UN-2 | ecosystem: Environmental > Terrestrial > Soil > Coastal area > Acid sulfate soil | place: Finland: Risofladan, Vaasa | collected... | reverse complement strand
AGCGATCTGTTTATCCTCGGGAGGTCTCATTTTGAGCGTTTGGGTGGCGATCTTCTCCACTCTATCAAGCGAGAGAAGGGACGCCTTTTCTGCCTCCAGCTGTTCGATATCTTTCTTGATCGATGCCACATCTTCCTCCAACTCCCGGGTTTGGTAGCCCAAGCGGATGGATTCAGCTTGGTGCCAGATATAGAAGGTCAGGAGAGAGATGACAAAGGCCATGCACAGGATCCCTATGGCGATCTGTTTTTTCGTGAATTTCTTACTGACCACTCAGGTGCGCTCCGCTGCTCTCAATTTTGCCGACCTCGATCTGAAGTTTTGTTGGACTTCCCTTTCTGTTGGAGTGACGGGTTTTTTCGTCAAGATTTTCAGAAAAGGAGTCCGGCCGTTAAGGGAGGAGGCCAGATCCATAAATGTACGTTTAACGATCCTGTCTTCCAATGAATGGAAGGAGATTGCGACGATTCGGGTCTTTGCTTTGAGCTTCTCAACGATCCGCTCAAAAAATTCTGATAGGTCCTTCAGTTCCTGGTTGATCTCGATCCGTAAGGCCTGGAATACTCGGGCGGCTGGATGAGTTTTGCCCCTCTGCGGTCTCCACCGGCAGACGTCTTCGACGATTGATAAAAGCTCGGTCGTGGTTTCGAATTCTTTTACTTTTCTTCGAGAGACGATCTCCTTTGCCAGCCTTCTTGACTGCCTGAGCTCGCCGAAGTCAAAAAAAATCTGCGCCAGCCTGCTCTCAGAAGATTTGTTCACGAGTTTGGCTGCTGTTGTCTTGTTCCTGAGGTCCATCCTCATGTCGAGGGGGCCCTGCTTGTTGTAGCTGAAGCCTCTTTCCGGAGAATCGAGATGGTAGGAGGAAAGGCCGAGGTCGAGGAGAATGCCTCTGACCTTGGCAAAATCCAACTTGAGGTCGGGAAGATACCTGAAATCTGAATGATAGAGCTCAACCCTGTCTGCGTAGGGCTTGAGCCTTTCTTTGGTTTTGAGGAGTGATTGCTCGTCGAGATCGAATCCTACAAGTCTAGCCTTTGGATTCTGTTGCAGCAGCTCGAGGGCATGTCCGCCCAGTCCGATCGTGCAATCCACATATATGCCCTCTCTATTCACTCCCAGAAAATCCATCGTTTCTTCCAGGAGAACAGGAACATGGAGACTGCTCCTCATTCAACCTTATCCTCTGGTGAGAGTTCAGAAATACGCTCGAACTCTTCATCAGTCAGAGGATTCTGTTCGAGCACGTCATTTAGCAGGTTTGTGTTCCAAACCTCCAGATGGTTGTTGAGGCCGATGACTGTGACTTCTTCTTCGAGATTCGCTTTTTCTCTAAGGGATTGGCTGATCAGAACGCGTCCTTTGGGATCGATCTGGTACTGCGTCCCTGTCCGGTTGACGCGCAGGAGGAATTTTCTGAGGTCGGGTTTGAATTGGAGGAGCCCTACGTTTGAGATCCCGGAGAGTTTGTGCCATACTGAAAGAGGATAGATTTGAATGGCCTCATCAGTCAGGGATGTAATGAAAAGATCCTTTCCGTATTCCTCCTCGATCGCTATGCGGAATTTTTCCGGTATTTTGATTCTTCCGCTCTTATCGAGCTTTGCAGTGGCGCTTCCGATCAATAAATTTCCCATTTTGTCCCGTTCTGTCCCATTTTTTATATAAAATATAGTAATATACACTGTATTGTCAAGGGAAAATTCCATTTATTTATTTATTTTTCAACAATTTTCTTAAGATTTCCCGCATATTGTGGTTTTGTGGAATTTGCCACTACATAGAGACATAAGATTCCGGGATGTGCAGACTTAGAAAAACGGGTTTTGGAGACAAAAATCGCTAAGCAGACGGGCTTTGTCCCAAAAAATAAAGCATAGGAAAAGCTCAAAGGTTAAAAGTCTGGAATGTTGGGAAGGGGAATAAAACTTACTGAAAAGTCCAGAACGCCCTAAAACCAGAAGGAAAGACTGGGAAGAATACAGTGTTGGGGAGTCACAAAGTCACAATGTGACCCTGTCGGAGATGAGTTCTTTGGCGACGTCGTAATCCTTTTCCGCAACAAAGATCTTGATCTCTCCCAGGCCATCGGCGGAGAAGGGATGAACCGATTGGACGACGAGTCCCTTCAGGAGGCATGTGATCCCGTTGCTCTCTAGAAAACTCTTGATGACTTCTGCTTCTGCCGGCCCCCATACACTGTACACTTCTTTCAGCTTTGATTCCGGGTATAGTTTGCTGTTATCTTTTTTGTGGTTATCCATTTTGAGATAGTTACTTTATTTTGTTTTCTTTGGGATATCCGTGAATTTTTCTAAATTGAAAGTAATCGTCCAAAATCTGCCTATGGTCAAATGTGAGAGGAAAGGTGATCTCATCTTCTGTGAATATTCCGATCTTTTTGGCATCGTCCCGGGCGATGGGTTTTCCGTCTGCAGAGGCGATAAACACTGTGGAAATGGTGTGTTTGCGGGGGTCCCGGTTCGGGTCCGAATAGGTAAACATTTGATGCTCCAACCGGACGTCCAGGGATGTTTCTTCTTTGGCTTCACGGACTGCCGCCTGTTCGAGAGTCTCACCGTAATCCACAAATCCACCGGGTATGGCCCAGCCGTAAGGGGAATTTTTGCGCTCGATGAGGATGATCCCCCGCTTACCGTCATCCCTATAGATCTCGATGATGATCTCTGTTGTGGGAATCGGGTTTTTATACTTTTCCATATCAATCCTTAGCGCTTGGCGATGTTTTCTCTAGCGCAGAGATTGAGCTAATCTTCGAGTATGAACTTCTTCTCCAGCTTGGTGAGCTTCTCGACAATGCCTCCGTATTCCAACTCACTGTAGGAGAGCATTGCGGCACCCGAGAATCCCTGCCTTCGAATCTCCGTAGCTTTTTCGGATATCTTTGTCCTCACCCAATCCCAGTAGGGATGATCGAAAACATCGGCGGGCTCGGTGAGTATGCCATCTTTGACACAAAAAGCAGCGCCCGTGATGACCGGAGGCCCATCGAAGAAGGAGATGGTGCAATTGAGTTTACAGGGCATGAGTGGACCCGTGTGACTGCCTCTCATAAAGCCCGCCACAAGATGACCGATCTGGTAGGGCGCCAGGATTTCACCGGTTGCAGGAAATTCTCCCTGAACGCGGACGAGGGCTATGGGATCGTCCTTTCCAGTGTACTTCCCGGCAATGTTGTGCAGTCGTGTTGTCGAAATGGCTGCCGCTTGGCCTCCCGTGTTTCTCGAGAAGATACTCTCGATCACATACCGTTGATTGTCTCTGAGAAGGGCGGCGATGTCATAGAGGTCTTCTGGCACGTTGAGGGCGATGACCTTGTTTTTTTCGGTGTATTCCACATCGATGATTCGGAAGGTGTACCCTTCGCTCATCTTGGGACTCAGGATGAGGCCGGAACAGTACATGGGATCGGCAAATCCCAGGTAGAACGGTAAATTGTAGGCTCCAGGATCTGTTTTATCTGCGGCGAAAAAGACAAAGGGTTCATTCGGCCGTTCGTCAAACTCCATCTCTGCAACTGCAGGGCCCATACCCTTGATGTTTCCGCTAAAGGCGTCTTTCAAGAGATCTTGACCGGCCCCATAGAGGCCTTGTTTTTTTGCGACTTCTGTGCCGATCAGGAAAGCATCCCAGGCCATTTTATGGATCTTTTCGTCTCCGACACCTCTGTCATGGGTGCACAGGATAGCCACATCATCGCCTGTATGACTGATATATGAATCGATGATGAGGTCTTTGCTATCTTCCTGGATGAATCTCCTTATGGCTTCTATGAGGGCTTTACTGGGAATAATGTGGCCGCCGATGCTGCCAACATCGGCTTTTAAGGCACTGAGGGTGACTTTCATATAATCCTCCTTGTATTATGACTGAATACTGACTGAAATATTCTATGTGTTTTTCCTGACTAATGTCAACACTTCTGTGATATTGTGTGATATTGTCACTCTGGTGCGGAGTAATTGTCTTAAATAGATACACCTGCCCACAAAAAATGACAGTCCATAAGGAGATAATTTTTATGTTTCCCTGGTTTCATTTGGCATAAAGTTTGCTGTATAATGAATGTGAGGAAAAGAAGGAAGGAGAAAAAACAATGAAAAAACTCATTATTATCGTTTCCGCATTAGCCCTGGTCGTGAGCTGTACGATGATCGATCCAAACGTATCGGGAAAACGGGTTGTTGTTCCTGGCGATGAGTATTATGAAGCTCCTTACACCAGTTATGGTCCTTCTTATTATCCCAGCCCATACATTTCGGTGGGAATTGGTTGGTGGATGAATCCTTTTTTCTATTGGGGCTTCTCATACAATCCGTGGTATTACTCACCCTATAACTACGCTATGCCTTACTACGGATATTATCCTTGGTATCCCGGGTATTGGGGAGGTTACTATCCAGGCTATGGGGGAGGTTACTATCCAGGCTACGGAGGAGGGTACTATCCAGGCTACGGATATCCATCCTACAGGTACGGGAAAACCTCTGTGACGAAGAGACAGCTGAAGAGTGGATCATCGAGTGCCACAGGAAGCCGCCAGACCATCAATCGGGGAAGTTCTGTCCGAAGCACTTCAAAAGGCACTACAAAGAGTTCCGGCCGCACGAGTGTCACAAAATCCGGAAGCAAAGGGTCCAGGAGTTCGCCTTCCAAAGGAGCCAGTAAAGGCTCCAGCGGTGGAGGCTCTAAGGGCGCTTCCAGCAGCTCCGGTGTAAAGAAAAAATAATTAGCCAGCGTTTTAACGGCTATCGTTTGATATTTTAGAGGAGGGGGAAATGAAAAACTCTAAATGTCTACGTCTCTGTCTTACGGCCTTGTGCATCTTTCTGCTTTCACAATTCTTACGCTCCGATTCTCAGTACAAATACACCCTGGCTACGGATATGGACTTCTATTTTGCCCACATCAGTTATACAGAAGTGCGGAAAGACGGGAATGATCCTCTTGTTTTTCGAGAAGGATCTTTGAAACCTGAGCTAGCAGTGTTGAACCTCCCGCTCGGACCTGGAGACACGATCCAGACAACGGACAAGAGAGAATGCGAAATCCAGTTTGATACAGGAACCTTTGTGCGGATGGATATGAACACTTTGCTGAAGATCGAAACCGTGCTTGCAGAAAGCCTCAGTTCAGGTAAAAAACTCACAAATCTCGTGCTCCTCAACGGAAAAATCTATGTGATGTACAAAAGGTACAAACGGGGAGAAGTCTTCCAGATCATAACGCCAAACGCGGCCATCAAGCTGGACCAACACTCTGTGGGGTTTGTGAACGCCAAGGACGATGGCAGCACAGACATCCAGATCAAGGAGGGCAAGGGCCACGTGATGTTTGGTCCCGACGAGAAACATCTGGAAAAAAAGAAGCTTAAAAAACACATGACGTTGACTGTATCCTCTGATGACACGATCGCTCCGAGTGCATACGAACGGGACATGGACTTTGAGCTCTGGAATGAGAGCATGAATGAGGATTTTGTGGCCATGCATAAAGGGGTCACGTTCATTCCAGATCCCATCTACAAATATCCCGAGGCCGTCGTCTATTTTGCTCAAAAATATTCGAACATGTATGGCGAATGGGTGTGGAATTCTCTCTATGGATTTGTCTGGAAACCGAATTACAGCAGGAAGTATCCAGGTGGGGATTGGCAGCCCTATGTGTACGGAAATTGGAGCGCTTTTGATAACCAACTGTTCTGGGTGCCGGCAGAGCCCTGGGGATGGGTCCCGTACCACCTTGGTGTCTGGCTTTGGGACAAGGATGTGGGATGGATGTGGCTACCGGGAGATGCCTTTGCGCCAGCATGGGTGACCTGGGAATTTTTTGCAGGATTCTACATGTGGAAACCCTGGTCCCTGTATGACTGGTATTACAACCCTTTTTCCTATTCCAGGTACAATTATTATGGAGATCCATGGGCCTTTTATCCTAGTGATGGCAGTACCATCCCCCCTGATCGAAATAAAGAAACGTTGAAAACGATACGAAAGGATCAACTGAAGGATAAAAAGAAAGCTGGCATTCCATCGAAGCCGCCCAAAACAATTACACGAACGTACAGCAATTTTGTCAATGCGCTCGAACAGAACGATGGAAGAATTTTTGCTGCACTTGAAGATATCCCCAATCAGATTGTGGTTGTGAAAAGCAAATATCTCAATGCAGACAGGATTCAAGAGAAGAGGATGAGAATAACAGAAGTTCCTTTTCAGCAACTTCAGGATATGGGCTACGTAGGTCAAGACATAGACCCCTATCGCTCTGCCTTCACCACCTTTCACCAAAATGAGGTGATCGCTTCGTTCGGGGAAGGTTTTTTTTCTGGGCAACCCACATTGGAGGGTCATGTTTTCCGTAATCAGGATACTTTTTCATCTCCATCTATTTCCAAATCGACAACAGAGAAAGGGATCCCGAAGGAACAGTCCTTTGTTAAGGAGACGGTCGACAAATCCAATACGATAGCTTCTGTTATTGATGCTGCAAGAATGGGATTTATCATTGCAGATTCAGTTCATCGGTTCAGAGATTGGAATCCGGATATGGCATACGCTCGCCAGAACGGAGTGACGATCCGGTATTCGAGCCGGACGAACGAAGTCCATTGCCCTGATCTCGGCATCTCATCGCGTGGGATTGTCGCAACGTCTTCAAGGAAGATCTCGGCGGTAAGTTTTGATTCAGAGAGTTCTTCCACCAAATCCAGTTTTTCCACTTCCTGGACGTCGAGTGGTTCTTCTGGATCAGATTCGAGTCCGCAAAGCTCTTCGAGTAGTTCTAAAGTCTCTGGAGTTAGCAGCGGAGAAAAAAAGAAGAACTGAGCGGTCTTAGGGAGAGATGGATGAAGAGATAGATGTCACGATGATCTGTGGGGCGTCAAAGGAGATCAGATACTGTTCCGATTCGCTCTGGAAGGATTCTAGTAATTCCTTCCGGAGTGGTTCTACAGGCCTGAACCTGTAGGCGAGCGGATTGATGTAACGGCCTCTGTGTTTGATCCTGTAATCCAGATGGGGGCCTGTGACTTCGCCCGATGCACCCACGTATCCGACGATCTGGCCACTGGCGACATTCACCCCTCCTTTAATGCCTTTCCCGTATCTCCTCAAGTGGAGGTAGAAGGTCTCATAACCGTTTTTGTGACGGATACGGACCATGCGGCCGTTGGCGCCGTCGCGTCCGGCATGGCTCACGCTCCCATCAGCTGTGGCCCGGACTGGTGTGCCCACGGGTGCAGCATAGTCCACGCCATAATGGGGCCGCCACACTTTCCTGACCGGATGAAGCCGGCTGTGCGTGAACCGGGATGTTATGCGCGCACCCGAGATTGGGGATTTGAGGAATTCTTTCCTGAGGGAATTGCCCTCCAAGTCAAAATAATCCGATTGATCCGAATCAGGATAGGTGTAACGAAAAGCTCTGTATGATTCTCCCTGATTTGTGAATTCTGCGGCAATGATGTGTCCGTAGCCCACAAATTCACTCTCGAGATATTTTTTCTCAAAAATGATCTTAAAAGAATCCCCTTGGCGTATGTCCGCATAAAAATCGATGTCCCATGCGAAGATCTCTTCGAGGAGAATTGCCAACTGTCCTCCCTCGTTTTCTTTTGAGATCGCGTTTATAGGATTATCCTCGATAACTCCCCAGATCATCTCTGTGTGGATCACATACGGGATTTTTTTAATCTCAGCGTTGAATGATCCTCCATTTTTTTCGAGGCACAGGTAATTCTCTTTGTTAAGGGAGTATTCGATACATACGACTTCATCAGCTTGAGATGTGAAGATCTTGAGTTCATTTCCCGCTCTCACTTTTGCGAGGTCATAGACGGGTTTGACATCTTCTCTGAGTTTATGGATCTCTGCGGGAGAGAGATTATACCGGTCCAGGATATCGGAGATAGTCTCACCCCGGCTTATCGTCTCTCTGTTTTCTTTTGTCGGTGGAGAGGATTGTTCTTGCTGAGGCTCGAGTGGGGGAGCGGGTTCCTCTTCTTTGATTTCATTCGAAATGGCAATGCCTGGTTTGGGTTGAAAGCTCAGGATCAAAAAAGCGATCAAGGAAAGGACAAGAAAAACGAGAAGAGCGACGCGGTGTGGTTCGTTTTTGTTTTTATGGATCTTGAGCTTGACGCGCATCTTTTTTAATAATTTCTACTCCTAATTAAGCAAAATAATTGATTTTTCCAATTTAGTCAAGTCAAGATAAGGGCCCAAAAAGGGGACTGTCACCTCTTTCCAGGGGTGTTGCGAAAAGGGGACTGTCCCCTTTTTGGCTCTTGGGTCTTCTTAATGTAGGATCCGTTCTCCGAACGGTCCATTTAGGAACGGTCCCAGTATCTCATTAAAAGAGCGAGAGATTTTCTGCAACTTACTCCACTAGAGGTAGTATGAGCCTTCTTTTGTATACTCTATGCTTCAAGAAAGGGGTTCACATTTTGCAAGAAAGCAAAGTATATTAATATGGATGAAGAATGAAAAAGACCTCATCGAAGCAGCACTTCAAGGCGATGAAGACGCATTTGAGCTTCTTCTCTATCCATACAGGAATAACATGTTAAATTTGAGCTTCCGGATGGTCGGAAATTTGGAAGACGCTAAGGAGGTATGCCAAGAAGCGATTCTTAAAATTTTTAAATACATGAATGGATTCAAGAGAGGCAAAAGTTTCAAGAACTGGATGTACAAAATTGTGGTGAACGCTTCCAACGATTTTTTAAGAAAAAAGAGGAGACATGAGGACATTTTTGCGGTGATGGCGGCGGTTATGGTTGTTGTAGTCATTTTTATCACGCGGCCTTTGTACTTTGGCGTCGAAGATTTTCCAGGAGAAACGATCTTGTCGAAACGTCATCCACAGCAGGAAGCGGGGGCTTTATTCAAATCCCCGCAGGATGTCGTATCCATGACCATGGTCTCAAAAGATTCAGGCCTCAAGGTCGTCTGGATTCTCAATAAAAATTTCAATCTGGAGGAAAACGAATGAAAAAATTTGGAATACTCTTTTTAGTGTTTTTTGTTTTATGCGGATCGATTCTGGGATCTCAAAGAACATCAGGAGAGCGAGGCGAGACAAAAACAGAAATTGTGACCCTCAAGTACATCGATGTGATGTGGGCGGAAGGCCTCTTGCATTCCTACTCAAGCCGGCGTGGGACGATAAAGCGGCTTCATGAAGGAAACAAATTGGTGATCGAAGACACTCCGGAAAATGTGGAAAAAATCCTCGCAATTCTTAAAGAAATCGATATTAAGCCCCTCGATCTGCAATTCAATGTCGATCTGATTTTGGGTTCAACGGCCTCTCAATTTGAAGAAGGATTCGATAGAGAATTAAAATCTGACCAAGTAATGAAAGAACTGAGTCAATTGCTCCGATACAAGTCTTTTAAACGGCTGGATTCGGCCCTTATGAAAGTGCAAGACAACAAGCGGTCTTCCCAGAGAATGGGAGGCGATAGCCTGATGTTTCGCCTGGAGTTGCGGCCTCGGTATATCAAAGAGGACAAGGGTGATTCCATTCAGGTCGAGTTGTATCTCTATCAGGATACAGGATTAGACTCTGAAGGAAAGCGGAGATCCATCAGCCTGGTTCAGACCACACTGAGCATAAAGAGCGGCGAACGGACTGTTGTCGGTGTCTCCAAGCTGAACGGTGGAGACAAAGCGCTGATCCTCATCCTCTCCGGCTCCGTCGTTAAATAACAAAGATGTATGGACTGTTTTCTAAGAGGTCTCCATGTTCGAGATGTAGGGTCCGTTCCCCGAACGGACCGTTTGGGAAGCGGTCCCCACATCTCAGAAAATGTAGGGTCAGATCCCCCGAGCTGACTGTAAAAAGGTGACAGTCCCCTTTTCCGTTCACCCCTGTAAAAAGGTGACAGTCCCCTTTTTAGCTGTGTTTGTCCAGATCTTTCAGATAGGTTTTAATGGCTGTGATGGCTATCCCGGTCAGCCCCAACAATCCGATAAGGTTTGAGAGCGTCATCATGCCGTTAAAGACGTCTCCGATGGACCAGGCCACTTCCACCTTCAACACCGCCCCCACAAATATGATGCCGCAGAACATCCAGCGGTAGGGGATTTTTATCCGTATACCCCACAGGTAGCTGAACGCAATCTCTCCATAGTACGTCACGGCGATCAAGCTCGAGTAGCCAAAGAGAAATGAGCTCGCCATAACGATCAGTCCCCCGAATTGAGGCATCGCCATGTTGAAAGCGTTGGCTGTCATCTCAGTGCTGGTCCCCTCGGTCCAGGCTCCGGTCACAAGAACGGTTATCGCGGTCAAAGAGCAGATCACCAGCGTGTCGATGAAGACATCCAGTGCTGCGATCAATCCCTGCCTCACCGGCTCGCTCGTTTGGGCCGAAGCATGATAGACCCCCGCCGTCCCTGTCCCCGCTTCGTTGGAATAGGACCCTCTGGACAGGCCGTAACGGATGGCTCTGGCCACAGTCGCCCCAGCGATACCCCCAGTAATCGCCGAAGGCTTAAAAGCTCCCACAAAAATAAGCGAAAGAGCATGAGGAATTTGTTTGTAAAATACAATGATCGTGAACATCGCTCCGAAGATGTAAAGAGCAACCATAATAGGACTCAAAAATTCTGTCACTTTCCCGATGACTTTGATCCCTTTGATCACGACCAGCCATGTCAATACAGCCAATCCCAATCCCGAAATCCAGGGATTTATCCCCAACTCTGACTTCATGACAAGGGCGATCGAATTGGATTGGACGGTACTGGTCGAAAACAGCGGTTTACAACCCATAAAAAAGGCATAGATGGCGGCCAACCAGGGAAGGCCCAATCCTTCACTTATGTAATACATCGGCCCCCCGGCTACAGACCCATCCGGCATGATCTTTTTATACTTCTGCCCTAGGACGGCTTCCACAAGTTTGGTCGCCATTCCCAATGTCGCCGAAAGCCACATCCAGAAGATCGCCCCGGGCCCACCCATGGCAATGGCTGTGCACACGCCCCCGATGTTCCCGTTCCCGACAACCCCGGCCAAAGACGTCGTCAAAGCCTGAAACGGCGAGATGTCTCCTTTCCGCTCCGTATCGCTTTCGCCATAATCTCTGCGCCCGAATCCGAAGCGAAAGGAAAGGCCCAACCGCCTGACCTGCACGAATTTCAGACGGATTGTAAGGTAGAGCCCAATCCCCAAAAGAAGAATTGCCGTCTGAGGGCCCCAAACGATCGAACCCATCAAACGGATAACTCGTTCAAATATTTCCATATCCGGACTCTAGTCCCTTTTAGCTCGTGCCCTCTTTATTTTTTCTCTCCTCCCGTCTCCGCTTTATTTCTTTCTTGACGGACTTGTGCAGCACCAGAAAGTAGTAGGCCAAAAGACAGACACAAATCAGTCCAAACCGGAAAGTATTCCCTTGGGCAAGTAAATAAAAGGCATAACCTGTTATCCCCACAAGCAGAAAGAGGTGGAAAAAGGCAAATATCCAGTCGCCCATACCAGTCATGATTGAGAGAATTTCACACCCTAAATAAGGGGCTTAGTCACTCAATTATTATTTTATTCTGCGACTTTTGTGACCGAAATAATCTCTATGATCTCGCGCGGGACATTTTGCATGCCACGCTTGGTCATGATCTTGACGTTGGCGATGGCATCCACAACATCCATCCCAGCGACAACATTTCCGAAGACACAGTATCCATAACCTTGATCGGTCTTTGCGCTGAAGTCCAAATTTACATTATCCGCATGGTTGATAAAAAACTGGGCTGTGGCGCTGTGGGGATCGGGCATCCGGGCCATAGCGATGGTCCCTCGTTTGTTGCTCAATCCGTTGTCAGCCTCGTTTTCTATTGCACCTTTTGTGGGTTTTTTGTGCATGTCGGCCGTGTGCCCACCACCCTGGATCATGAAGCCCTTAATCACGCGATGAAAAATGGTGCCGTCATAAAATTTGTCGTCCACATACCCGAGGAAATTTTTCACTGTGACCGGTGCTTTATCCATGTACAGCTCCAACGTGATATCACCCATAGAGGTTTTTATGACAACTTTGGGATTTTTATCCGCGGCCATGTTATTCAGAGGAAACGCCAATAAAAAAACCACAGCCATCATGCTTAAGAAAAACTTAATGAACATTCCTGCCTCCTGCGTAGGATTTCTCCGATTCTGAAAAGCCCAAGATATCAAAATATACGTTCCAAATCAAATCAGAGGGAATGGGATTGTGTCCTTTCAGTGTCTGCATAGAGTATAGGAGTCAAAACATAAAAGCGTGAAGGCTTTGAACCGTTGGTGTCTCCATTCGATATTCCCTCGTTTTAAGTCTACGATTCTACTAATTTATTAATATAAGAATAATACCAAAAGTAATTTAAATTCACCTCCGAATTCATCTCAAAAGGCGATTGCTGGATTACGGGTCTTTTTGTAAAATTGAAAACGACATGAAATATTGAGGGGACAACAATGAAAACCCAGAAAGTTTTATTCATCCTGATATTTTTTGTGTTTGTGACGTCTTCACTTTATGCTCAGGGCAAACTTGAACTCGGATTCCATTATGGCCCCTGGGGCCTAAATATTATTCGAGGGGCTATAGAAGACGGCCTGAATGATGCACTCGAGGAACAACTGAGTGAGAAAATATTAGAAGATATCCAGGAGGTCTATCCTGGCGCCGAACAGATTGCCTACGATCAAGTGTTCAGTTTTGATTCTGGAGGTCACAACTGGGGCATCGAACTTCGATACTACCCATCTGGATACAATGGTTCTTTTAGTTTGGGCTTTTCTATCGAAAAGACCAGGATGAGAGTTTCGTTTACTGATGTTCGAGTCGACATGCTTTTCTCGGAAGGATCCACGTTTGAGGGGGACGCAAAGGCTGAATACTGGATGTATCCGCTATCCTTTCACATGAGTTTCCGGTGGGATATTGTGCCCACTTCAAAGATCAGGCCGTACATCACTGTAGGTTTTGGAATTGCCACGGGTACTGCTCTTGAGAAAGGTGAGATCAGTTATACCTACAGCGGAGACTTGTACATCGAGGGACAGGACCCGGAGCGCTTTGAAAATACCGATTCCAAGACACTCAAGGAGCTCAAGGAAGAACTGGAAGATGAAGAGGAAGAATTTGTTCTCCCCAGTGTCATTCCCTTCTTACAGTTGAATCTCGGTTTGAAGGCGGCCATAACTGATAACCTCCACGTCTTGGTCGATGCTGGAATCTGGAACGGCCTCCTCCTCCGCGGTGGAATAGCCTTCCGTTTTTAGTCTTTGAGGTGTTGAAAAGAACCGGCTTGATTGGGTATAAGATCTAGACATCTGGTCAGTGAAAAATAGATCATCCGTATAACCTGGGGAATTCAGTAGAAAAGGAGAACCACCCAGTATTTTTGAGGAGACTTTTTGCTCTCGCTGTCAGAAATGATCCCTATCCCGATTCTTCGTATGCGTATGTAATTCAATTTGACCTTTATAGATTCGGGGATACGGAGTGGATTGTTCGTGTTGTAGGGGATCACTTGGTAATCGTTCAACTTAGGGGAGAGGGCAATGGCTTTACCTCTAAAGATATTCACTTTCTCGGCGATGATCCTTGCTTCATCCGAAAGATCCCTATCTAGTTTTACAGGCCGTTCTCTTTTTTCAGCCATGAGGGTGTTGATCTCCTCCAAAAGCCTATTGCGGATCTCATCTGAGCTCATGTCTGGAGATGCGCTTTTTCGTAACAGGAAAAAAGAGATAAAGTACGTCCCTCCTGGATTCTTCTCCTCGCGGTCGAAATAGATCCCGATCCCTGCGCGAGTTGTCGCGGGATCAGCGATTCTCTCCATATCATTATTCTCGATCTCGAGTAGGGGAGTCGAAATGAAGAGATAGAGGATTTCACCATACCGATCAGGGAGATCGGGTAGAGGCTCTCCTTTAGCCCTCTTTAGAGAATACTCATGGGCCAAACTGTTCAACTCTTCGAGGAAGGGAATAGGATCCAATCCTTTTTGTGCTCTTCGAGCATTGATCTGTTTTTCCAGCATCTCTCTGAATTCTTTCTCTGACTTGGCCTCCAGTGATGTCAAAAAATCCTGAGTGATATAATAACCCTTGTTCTTATTGTAAAAAACACCGATACCAATGGTATCGAATCGAGGATCCAGGATATTTTCGCGGTGCCCTTTGCTTCGCATGAATGAATCGTGGATGGCCTCAGGGAGAAAAGACTGGCTGAAGGCTATGTTTTCTCCTGTACCTTTGAAAAACAGGCCTGCCTCTTGAAGGCGTTGGGAATAGGCTTTTCCATCGCGGGAATTATGAGTCAATTCGAACTGGCTCGCCATATCCTGGCTGTGACTCCGGGCGATAGGTATCAAACTCTTTGAGATCTGCAAAAGGGGAATTCCCTGTTTCGCTCTTTCTCGATTGATCAGATCGCACAGTTCCTGTTCGATCTCGCTCGTCTCTAACCGATCGGTCGGCACTTGAAACCCATAGCTGGACTGGCAGAGCAGAGAAAAAAACATAAATAGGATTAAGAACGAGCGCATTTTCTTAGGCATCTAATTTTTTCTTTACTTTTTGACTTTTTATTCTACCATATAGCCATATTGAATCATAAACGGGAGGCGACTGTAATGACAAAGAGAAAACTTCTATCTGTTGTTTTTATTTTATTATGTATCTCATTTTTCTTATTTATCCATGCCCAGGAAAAATCTGAGGAGCTGACAGATGAGCAGAAGATGCTCCAGGTCCTGCACTCGATCTCCAGTCACACGCTCTTTGATTATGTGATAGAGCTGGCTTCGGACAAGTATGAGGGCCGGCTCACAGGGACAGATGGTTACAATGCCAGTGCCGATTGGGTGGCTGTACGTTTTGCGGACTGGGGGATCAAGCCTGCAGGAGATAACAATACCTATCTTCAAGCGTTTCCAAATCCGTATACACTGGTCTTTGAGGATTGTGAGGTTTCGCTCAATATTCCGGTCAAGGACTCGTTCATAAAGAAATATTACACCTATGAGGATGAGTTCATCCCCGGTGCGACCTCCGGTTCTGGTGAAGTCACATCTGAGGTCGTATATGTGGGATATGGCATCACGGCTCCTGAGCTCGGTTATGATGAATACAATGGCATGGATGTCAAAGGAAAGATCGTGCTCATGGAACGTGAAGCTCCGGTGTCTCCCTCCGATAGTCCCGAGTTATTCAAAAAATGGAGGCCCTATTCATTCCATCAGTACAAGCTCGAGAATGCGGTGACTCATGGGGCTAAGGGAATGCTTTATAACTATGGCCCGATCTCTAATCCCAACAATGCCTACGCTAAAGATTTTATATACTCACATGTGGGGGATGTGGCTGTTGCCGATGCCTTTTCTGGCACAGGAAAAGTGCATAAGGAAGTTGTGGAAAGGATCAAAAGCGAGCTGAAGCCCCAATCGTTTTCAACAGGCAAAGTGTTTACAATCAGGAACACGACTGAGCACCACCCGGATGGCGTAGGCTCCAACGTGATCGGCATTCTCGAAGGTGCCGACCCAAAGCTCAAGAATGAGGTCATCATCGTTGGCGGTCATCTCGATCATCTGGGCCGGTGTTATGAGATCATGCCCGGCGCTAATGACAATGCCTCTGCGGTGGCTGTGATCCTGGGATTGGCTGAAGCCTTGAGCAAAAGCCCCATCCAGCCCAGGCGCTCCATCATGTTCAACTGTTTTGGGGCAGAAGAGCAGGCAGTTGCCGGTTCGAAATATTACCTCAAGCATCCTGTTGTCCCTCTCGAAAAGACGGTTGCATTACTCAACATGGATGGCGTGGGTTGCGGTGATACTATCAGCGCTCTTGCGGCAGAGAATTATCCCGAGTTCTGGGAATTCATAAAAAAAGCCAATGACCGGTACATCCACCGGGAGGTCATCACCCGGTATTTTGCTAACAATGCCCGCCCCAGGCTTGATGCAGCCCGATTTATGTGGGAAGGTGTTCCGACCATTTCTTTTTCAGTCGGGGGTGCTCCTTCGTTTTATCACATCACCAAGGATGATATCGACACCATCACTCCGGAGATTATGGAGGATATGACACAACTTTTGTTTGTGGCTGTTCTGGATATGGCCAACCAGGATACCCTCGATTTCAGAAATTAGGAGAAGAGGTCCATGCAATTCCAGAATCCCACACGAGTTATTTTCGGCTCTGGCTTGTTGTCAAAACTCGGACAGATCGTTCACGAAGAGCTCCAGGCAAAAAAACCCTTCCTCGTCACAGATAAAGGCGTTGAGGAGGCAGGTATTCCTGCAAGGGCTATTTCCCAACTCCCAGGAATACAGGTTTTTAACGCGATCGAACAAAATCCCAAGCACCTGACTGTTGACCGGGGCGGAGAGATCGTACGCCAGTCCCAGCCAGACCTCATTATCGGATTGGGTGGTGGCAGTGTCTTGGACGCCGCAAAAGCCATCGCCCTGCTGGCAACAAATCCGGGCAAGATCGAAGACTATGAAGGAAGGGGGAAATATAATACTCCGCCGCTACCAGTATTGGCCATCCCGACGACCTGTGGGACGGCCAGTGAGGTGACCTGGGTTTCTGTGATCACACACACCGGACGAAAGTTCAAGATGAGCATCAAGGGGCCCCAAATGTTTCCTGTTGTCGCCCTTGTGGACCCTGAC
>Ga0307379_10006057_pt1 | contig 16702 bp, 17 predicted proteins | sample UN2MG_FD_202237 | JGI IMG/M metagenome (GOLD analysis project Ga0307379, IMG submission 202237) | Soil microbial communities from Risofladan, Vaasa, Finland - UN-2 | ecosystem: Environmental > Terrestrial > Soil > Coastal area > Acid sulfate soil | place: Finland: Risofladan, Vaasa | collected... | reverse complement strand
GCATCTGCAGCCATTTCCACTCCAAATTATTTGGAAAAGACAAAAAAAATTATCAAAACAGAGTCAAACTATCTTAAAAAAAATATTTCTAAATTAGAAAATTTTTATTGTTATGATTCTGTTACCAATTTTATTTTGATAAAATCAAAAATTAAATCTTCACTCCTGCAACAAAAATTACTAAAAAAGAAAATCTTGATACGCGATTGTAGTAATTTTCGGGGATTAAATAATTATTACATTAGAGTTGCTGTAAAAAAAAGAAAAGAAAATCAAAGACTCTTACACGCTTTGGAGGAACTATGAAAACTTTAATGATTCAAGGAACATCATCTGGAGCTGGTAAATCTACTCTAGTTACGGCTTTGTGTAGAATATTTGCCAATAAGGGATTTTCAGTGGCCCCGTTCAAATCACAAAATATGTCCAACTTTTCATACAAAGGAGACGGGTTTGAAATATCTCGCGCTCAGGCGGTTCAGGCAATTGGGGCCAGATGTAAAATTACGCCTGATCTTAACCCAATTATGCTCAAACCTCTTGGAAATTACCAAAGCCAGGTATATCTCCAAGGAAAAAAATTCAAAAAAATGCATGCCACAGAGTATTACCAAAAATTTGTAAGAACTCAAGGATTAAAGATTGCTGTAAAATCTCTTCAAAAACTTCAACAAAACTACGATTTGGTAATTTTGGAGGGAGCAGGTTCTCCTGCAGAAATTAATTTGACTAAATTTGACATAGCAAACATGAAGATGGCCGAACAAGCCAACTCTCCAGTTTTGCTTGTCACTGATATTGATAGGGGAGGATCATTTGCAAGTATCGTCGGAACTTTAGCCCTTTTAGACAAAAAATATCAAAAACTCATCAAAGGTTTTGTCATAAATAAATTCAGAGGAGATGTGAAATTTCTCAAACCAGGATTTACAAAGATTAAAGAGAAAACAAAAAAACCTGTTCTTGGAGTGATTCCAATGTTGGATTTCGATCTTCCCGAAGAGGATTCATTGAACGTTAAAGCAAAGAAAATAATCTGGAGTAAAAAAAACTTGGATAAAATTGATCAAGAAATTGACAAGCTAAGCAAGTTGGTGTATTCAAATTTGAATATTAAAGAAATTGAGAAGATGATAAAATGATTATCGAATCAATAATAATAATATTTTTTGCACTTACAATTGATTTTACCTTAGGTGATCCAAAAAATAAATATCATCCCACTGCCTGGATTGGATCCTTGATTGCAAAATTAACTCCTTCATTGAAAAACTCATCGGATAATTTAGAAAAACTAGGCGGAATTTTTCTAATTCTAATATCAAGCACAATTGTTGTTTCACTAATAACTTTCTTAGATTTTGGAATAAACTTGATCACAATAGACTATCTTTCAATTTTGATTTCAATAATTATAGGGGGGATTCTTCTAAAAACTACAATTGCAATAAAAGGAATGGAAAAACATGCACTGGCAGTAGTAAACTCATTAGAAAATGACAATATCACATCTGCGCGCGACCATTTATCTAAGATAGTTAAGCGAAATACCAAAGATTTGGACAAAAACCACGTATTATCAGGCGTAGTTGAAAGTATAAGTGAAAATACAGTTGATGGAATCACTGGACCACTTTTTTACTTTGGATTGTTTGGGCTACCAGGGGCATTTGTATACCGTGTAATCAATACTGCTGACTCAATGATTGGTTATAAGACAAATTTTTTTAAAAACATTGGATGGTTTGCGGCAAACTGCGATAAAATTTTGAATTATCTGCCATCTAGACTTACAGGTTTTGTGATGATTTTTAGTGCAATGGTTCTTGGAAATGATTGGAGAAAATCCTACAAAATAATGATACGAGATGGAACAAAAACTGAGAGTCCAAATGCTGGATATCCAATGGCTGCCATTGCAGGAGCATTAGGAACAAGATTCGAAAAAATAGATCATTATTCTCTAGGTGATGGAAAAATTACATTTTCTAAAGAACATGTAAAATCAGCTATATCTCTAATGAAAGTCACTTCGATTATTTTTTGTGGGATTGTTGTGCTCCCCATCATATTATTACTCTCTTATTTAGGATGGTGGATTCATGCTTAAAGAAATTGGCTATGTCTTTTCTTTTTTGACAATAATTCCAACTACTAATGCAAATCTTGAAACTATAGCAAAATACATGTATCTTTTTCCAATTGTTGGAATTTCTATTGGTCTACTTGTTGGCTCTATGGGATTTGGTCTATCTTTCTTTTTAGATCCTTTGATTGTAAGTTTGTTAGTTGTTGCTTCTCTTACTTTGATTACTGGTATTCATCATACTGATGGGTTGGGAGATTTTGCAGATGGCTTGATGACAAAAGGTAACAAAGAAAAAAAGATTTTAGCAATGAAAGATCTTGTAACTGGATCAGCTGGAATTGTTGCTATTGTTTTGTATCTGGTAGGACTTATTGTAGCCATATCCCTCTCCACAGGATTTCAATTATTTTTAGCAATTTTTCTAAGTGAAATAGTTGCAAAATTCTCAATGGTTTTAATGGCAAGTATTGGGAAATCGGCCTCTATAGGCTCAAATTCCCCATTTGTTGAGCTTATGAAAAACCGAAAAAAACTTGCAGTTTCAACAATTATCACATTAATCCCTTTAATTATTCTAGGAGGAACTACTGGTTTGGTTATTTTTGCGGTAGGGACAACGTTTACCCTATTTTTAGTTGCAATTTCAACTCGAAGTTTTGGCGGGATCACCGGTGATGTTTTAGGGGCAACAAACGAACTAACTCGTCTTGCATCTTTATTGGTTTTTGTTTCAATATGATTGGAATTATTATGGCCGGCGGTAAGGGCAGTCGAATGAAATTACATGAAGAAAAATTATTACTAAAATATAAAAAACCTATGATTTTACAGGTAGCTGACGCATTATCTAAATCCAACTGCTTTTCTAAAACTATTTTTATCACCAGTAAAAATTCTCCGAAAACAAAACAATTACTACAAAAAAATAATTATGAAATTTTTGAAACCTCTGGAATTGGATATGTAGAAGATCTAAACTTAGTTCTTAAATCGTTAAATGATCCTGTTTTTATTACTTCAGCTGATTTACCACTTTTAGATAGTGAGATAATAAAAAAAATTGTAAATCTTTATGATCCAAATAGTTTATGGACAACAATTCTAGTGACAAAAAAATTTCTGGAATCATTAGGACTTTCTTCAGATTACGATATTACTTTTGAAAATCAAATTTGTACGTATACTGGAATTTCTATGATTAATTCACAAAAAATTTCTAATCTGGAAAATATTAAAGAGAACTTTGTGGTCGTTGATGACAAAAGAATTGGATTTAATGTAAATACAAAACAGGACTATAGCTTACTCGGCGCTACCTAAAATTTTTCCATTAATTTTTGCTTTAGAGCCAGTTGGCTCTGCAATGGTATTACCGCAAGAGTTGCAGGCAACAGCTGTTGATGCGTGGGAATATACAACTTGTTGTTCTCCACATTCACCACAATCCACCTTTTGGAATTTGCTTGATGGTTTTGGAATTTCAATATGATCCTTTTTCATGCTGCTACCAACTCAAATTTCTTTATTCTAACACCTTTTTTATTGTATTTCTTTTTGCAAACAGTACATGTCATTAGAGGAGTTACTTTCTTTGTAACTTTTGCAGGTTTGGCAAGTTTTGGGAATTTTTGTCCACCATACCCCCGTTTACGCTCAGCGTGCCTGCGTTCGCCTCGTGCTGAACCTCTTCTTTTCCCAGCTTTGTAAATTGATATTTTCTGTTCAGTATGCGTTTTACACTTTGGACAATACTTGCGCATAGTCTTGGGAATGTTCATATCAAAAAAACCGACTCGACGGTAATTTAAGCATTGAATCTATAATAGGCGCAAAGTCCAAAAAAATTTATGGCTAGTAGCCTAGCAAAATCAATCTCTTCATTAAATTCAGTAGCAATGGGTGACAAAAAAGCCGATCTTGTCCTAAATAATTGCTCTTTGATATCAGTGTATACTAGAGAAATTATTCCAAAAATCGAGATCTCGATTATTGGAGACCGAATTGCCTACGTCGGTCCAGATGCTAGCCATACAATCGGTTCGAAAACAGCTGTTATAGATGTTAAAGGAAAGTATGTCAGTCCAGGTTTTGCTGATCCCCATATTCACATTGATCAATTTGTATTGCCATCAGAGATAGCAAAAAAATCTCTTCTCTGTGGAGTTACATCTCTTTTCTCTGATCCAATTGATATTGTAAGCGTAACAGGATACAAGGGGTTTCAGGAGTTTCTAAAACTAGGAGAAAATTTACCCATTAGAATTTTTCAAGTGGTTCCAGGAGGTCTTCCCGTTGATAGGAAATTTAGTAACAGTAAGACCCTTTCATTATTACAAGAAAAAGATGCAATCAAACATCCCAACGTTATTGGTTTAGGTGAAGTTTTTTCCTGGACAAAAGTTACACTAAGAGATTCTAAAACAATGAAGTCCTTATCTACAATGCTTGATAACGGGTGTATCATTAATGGTCACACCGCAGGTGCTAGTGGAAAAAAATTAAACGCATATGTGTCATCTGGAATTTTATCTTGCCATGAACCTACCAACTTTGATCAAGTTTTAGAAAGACTTCGCTTAGGAATGTGGATAATGATCCGAGAGGGATCTATAAGGCGAGATCTAAGAAATATTATCCCAATGGTGTTGTCTCATGGAACCTACCTAAATCGCTTGATGTTTTGTTCTGATGGTCTTGATCCATTAGACATTACAAAATATGGGCATATTGACCATTGTATTAAAGAATCAATAAAACTAGGATTGGAACCTATCGATGCCATAACTATGGCCTCTAGGAATTGTTTTGATTATTATAACATGGGAAAAGATTTGGGAGGAATTGCACCTGGTAAGCTGGCAGATATTATTATTTTCAAAGATTTGAAATCTGTAAAACCATCCAAAGTTTTTGTAGGGGGGAAATTGGTTGTCTCAAATGGAAGCATCGTTGCTCCAATAAAAAAGAAGGTTATCCCTACCTGGATAAAAAATACTGTAAAACTAAAAAAATTCTCCAGCAAAGATTTTGAAATTAAATCCAAAAAAAAGAATGTTACGGCAAATACTATACTTATGCAAACTGAGATTATTACAAAATTAGGTTCAGCAGAATTAGTGACATCAAATGGGAATGTTTTGGCTTCAATTGATAAAGATGTATGGAAAGTTGCTGCATTTGATAGAATTCATGGGACAAAAAACCATGTTATTGGTTTTCTTGAAAATTTTGGAGCAAATATAGATGCATTTGCTTCGACATGGAGTTTTCATGAAAATGATATGGTGGTAATTGGTTCAAATGATTCTGATATGGCTTTGGCAGCAAATGCACTTCGAAAAACTCAAGGTGGGTTAGTAGTTGTAAAATCTGGGAAAATAAAATCATTCTTACCGTTACAACTGGCGGGAATTGTTTCCACAGATCCTTTTAAAAAAGTTTCATCAAACTTTGAACAACTCAATAATTCAATTGTTGATTCAGGATGTAAATTTTCAAGACCACATTTAATTCCATTATTCTTACCATTCTTGGCTCTTCCCTCAATTCGAATACTTTCCAGAGGAATTATTGATGTTAAGAAAAGGTCATACATCGATCCGATCAGTAAGCAATGTTAAAAAGGGGGATTCGGTGGATTGAATCTGAATCTAAATGGCGTCAATTCAACAAGGACCAAATGGACCAGTACTAGTCCTAAAAGAAAGTGCTTTACAGCAAAAAGGTAGAGATGCTCAGCAAAATAACATAGCTGCTGCAAAACTAGTCGCATCCTTGGTCAGAAGCAGTTTAGGTCCAAGAGGTTTAGATAAAATGTTAGTTGACTCCCTAGGAGATGTTACTATTACAAATGATGGTGCAACCATTTTAAAAGAAATTGATGTTCAACATCCAGCCGCAAAAATGATGGTTGAAATCGCCAAAACTGTTGATAATGAAGTTGGAGATGGAACCACTTCCTCAGTAATTTTTGGAGGTACTCTATTAGCAAAGGCCGAAGATCTGCTAAAAAAAAATGTTCATGCCTCAGTAATTATTGATGGCTATCAAGCAGCAGCCGATAAAACTTTGGAAATTTATTCAGAGATGGCAAAGAAAATACAACCTGATGATAAAGAATCACTTCTAAAAATTGCAATGACTAGCATGCAATCTAAATTAATTTCAGAGGACAGTGACACACTTTCTAAAGTGGTCGTAGATGCAATCTTAAGCATTGTTACAAAAAAAGGTGAAATTTACTCAGTTGATCTTGATAATATTAAAGTAGAAAAGAAAACAGGTGGTTCTATTCTAGATACACAAATTATTAGAGGAATAGTTCTGGACAAAGAAATTGTTCATAGTGGCATGCCAACAAAAATTGAACATGCAAAAATTGCTCTGTTAAACACTGCACTTGAAATTGAAAAAACTGAAATGAGTGCTGAAATTCGAATTTCAGATCCTACACAAATGCAGATGTTCTTAGAGGAAGAAAATAGAATGTTAAAAACAATGGTTGATAAACTTCATGATATAGGTTGTACGGTCTTAATTTGCCAAAAAGGAATTGATGATATTGCACAACATTACCTCGCAAAATATGGGATTCTAGCTGTGCGTCGTGTAAAAGAAAGTGATATGATAAAACTTGGAAAGGCTACAGGTGGACGTGTTTCAGCTAATTTGGATGATCTTTCAGAAAAAGATCTCGGCTCAGCAAATCTGGTTCACCAAAAGAAAGTAGAGTCTGACAAATGGGTCTTTGTTGAAGGTTGTAAAGATCCTCAATCCGTAACCTTGCTAATCAGAGGTGGTTCTCAAAGAGTAATTGACGAAGTGGATCGTTCTATTCATGATTCTCTTATGGTAGTAAAAGATGTAATTGAAAAACCTGAAATTGTTGCAGGAGGAGGAGCCCCAGAATCTTATGCTGCTTCGTTACTCAAAGATTGGGCCGATAATTTTGATGGAAGAGAGCAGCTTGCAATCAAAAAATATGCTGAAGCTTTAGAAGTTATTCCTCTCACCATAGCAGAAAATGCTGGAATGGATCCAATTGACACCATGGCAAAACTTAGGGCCAAACAAAGTCAAGGAAAGAAATGGACCGGAATTGATGCAAGAAATACAAAGATTGCAGACATGTTATTACTTGACATTGTTGAACCAATTGTTGTAAAGGAGCAAATTATAAAATCTGCAACAGAGGCGGCTTGCATGATTCTTAGAATTGATGATGTAATAGCTATTTCTGGTGCACCTGGTTCCTAACATTAAAAAAAGTCCTTTTCTGAAAACTTAAGGATTCCATTATATTTGATTTAGTGTGTATAAAATAGGAATAGATCTTGGGGGAACAAAAACTGAAGGAATTTTACTTGATGATTCATTAAACACTATTGAAAGAAAACGATTATCAACTCCCAAAGATAGTTATCAAGAAATCATAAATACCATTTATGATCTTGTAAACGATCTTTCTAGCAAAATTGAAGACTTTACTTTGGGAATTTGCACTCCAGGTGTAATATCTAAAAAAACTGGCTTGCTTAAAAATAGCAATACTCAATGTTTGATTGGAAAATCACTAAAAGAAGATTTAGAAAAAAAACTAGACCAAAAAATCTCTATGGAAAATGACGCTAATTGTTTTGCCGTATCTGAAGCAACTATGGGAATAGCAAAAAACCATTCATTTGTTTTTGGTGCAATTCTTGGAACGGGTGTTGGAGGAGGAATAGTAATTGATGGTAAAATTCATCATGGAAGAACAAACATAGCCGGAGAATGGGGTCATCATACTTTACATCAAAACGGAAAAAAATGTTATTGTGGAAAAAAAGGATGTGTTGAAACCTACATCAGTGGACCCGCATTAGAGCAACGATGGGCAGAAATAACAGGGAAAAATCAATTTTTATCTGAAATAGTACGCGATTCTGGAAATTCTAAATTTATTCAATGGAAACAAGAATTTTTAGATAATTTTGGAACTGCTCTTGCAAATGTTATAGATATACTAGATCCTGATGTGATTGTGCTTGGGGGAGGACTATCAAATATTGAATTTCTATATCATGATGGAATCAAAAATGTCTATGAAAAAGTCTTCAGTGATCTTGTTGATACTCCTATCTTGAAAAATAATCTTGGAGATTCTTCTGGGGTATTTGGGGCTGCTCTGCTAAAATAATTTACATGTGACATGTAAAGCCCAAAATTTTCTGATCATTTATTGGATTAACTTTGAAAAACTTGCGTAGAATCAATATCTGATCCTATACACATATCAGAATATTCATCAGGATTTAACGAGTAACATACTTTGGCTTCAAATTGTATTAATTCTGCTGCTTTATTTGATAATGATTTTACTTTTTCTGATGGATTTCTGTCCAGTGTCGTTTTTACAATTGAATTTTTAATTTCAGTTTTTGTTGGCTCTTCGGTAATAATACTAACAGTTCCACGAAATTGATATCCTTTTAGATCATCTTTGTTAAAAACAGCAATAGTTACCCACGGATTGATTTTGATATTTTTGTATGATTTATGTTTAAAAAAATCTAGCCAGTAAATGGTTTCATCATCTACTCTAAAAAAAATTCTTGGAGAAATATTTGAAAGATTACTTTCTCCAACTGTCCCTACTACAAAAACTCCCTGCTTTTCTATAAATTCTTTAATTTCTGTGGGAATCTTTACCATGATTTTTGTGCATCAAATTTGTATTAAAGTTATTTCATTTTTATCAAAATTGAATTTTGTTTTAATTATCAGAGTATTTTGATTGGATTGCAAGGATCTTATCTACTATATCATTTACATCTGCACTTAATTCAGCGGTAACCAAAATTAATCCAGCTCCGCCAATTGGTATAGTCATTCGATATATTTTCTCATATTTTGCCATTGCAAAAATAGGTTTTCCAATTTTAGAAACAGTCTTTTTTCTAGTTGACCATCGATAAATTGCCTGAGATAAAGAAACTTCTGTCTCTTCTTTTGAAAGGTAACTTGGAATTCCTGGTCTAATTTTATCATATAGTTCCCCATAATCGTAGATGCCAACATATCGAATTTGTTTATCGCAATCAAGAATTTCATTGCAGATTTTATCAAAATCCATGTAGATTTATTTTTGTTCTCAAATAATAATAGTCGCTACCTAAAGTGAAAAATAGCTATCAATTTCGTTTATTGAGGCTCGATAGTTGCTGGTGGTTTACTTGAAATTGTATATGTTACCCATGTTACATCTTCAATTTCGTTTGTTATTCTATTGCTCATTTTCTCTAGTAATCCATGTGGCAGTCTTGTCCAGTCTGCCGTCATTGCATCAACTGAATCTACAACTCTTATCATTACAATGTTCCCGTATTTTCTCTCATCTCCAACCACTCCAACTGCTTTATCATCCCCTACTGCAGCATAGGCTTGCCATACATCTCCGTAAAGATTTGCCTCCATCAACTCTTCTTCAACAATTTTACTTGCAAGTTTAGAGATCTGAAGTTTTTTGGGAGTAACTTCACCAATTATTCTTACAGCAAGTCCAGGTCCAGGAAATGGATGACGCATAAATAATTTTTCTGGAACCCCTAAAATTTTTGCAATCTCTCTTACCTCGTCTTTGTATAATTCTCTTAGAGGCTCCAAAATCTCTAAATTTAACCAATCAGGAAGACCACCAACATTATGATGCGATTTTATCATAGCTGCTGGACCTTTCGAAACTCCACTTTCTATCACGTCTGGATACAAAGTACCTTGAGCTAACCATTTGAATGGTCCATTTTTTTTAGAAAATTCCGTAAAGACAGAAACAAATTCTTCACCTACAATCTTTCTTTTTATCTCAGGATCTTTTACTCCCTTTAATTTATTCAGGAAAGATTCCACAGCATCTACTGCTGTAAAATTTACTTTGAAATTATTTTTAAACATCTCATCAATTTCCTTTTCTTCATTTAATCGCAAAAGTCCGTTGTTTACAAAAACACACCTTAATCTATCTCCAATAGCTTTATGAATCAACAAAGCAGTCACTGTTGAATCTATTCCTCCACTTACTCCACATAATACATTTCCGTCAATTTTGGAAATTTTTTCCACTGCAGATTCAATAAATCCTTTCATAGTCCAATCCTGTTTTGCGTTACAAACTTTCAAAACAAAATTTTTGAGGATTTCGGTTCCTTGCTCTGTGTGAACTACCTCAGGATGAAACTGTATTCCAAAAACAGATTTTTCATTAGATGCAATGGCAGCAGCTTTTGCACTTTTGGTGTGACCTATCACCTGAAAACCAGGGGGAATTACTTCGGCTTCGTCTCCATGACTCATCCAGGCTCTAACAGATTCACCAATTCCGTTTAGAAGGTCTTTATCGTTATCAATTGTAAGCAAAGAAGAGCCATATTCTTTGTTTGCTCGTTTTACTTTTCCACCGAATTTGTTTACAATTAATTGATGTCCATAACAAATTCCAAGAAGAGGTACCCTCAAATCAAAAATTCCATCTTCTGGAATAGGTGCATCTGAATCGTATACACTAGATGGACCTCCAGAAAAAATAATTCCCTTTGGATTGTGTTTTTGTAATTCTTCTAAAGTAATATCGTAAGGAACAAGTTCAGCATAAACTGAAAATTCACGTATTCTCCTACAAATAAGGTGACTATACTGCGAGCCAAAATCTAAAACAACAATTTTATCCATGGGATCACTTTTTGATGTTTTCAAGCATTCGCGTCAAGGACCAACCTGCTGTGCTAATAATTTCATTTACTCTTTCTTTTTCTTTATAATTTTTAATTATTATCTCGCGAATATCTGAACCATTTTTATTGATTACATAATCAATAATAGAATTTTTTTGGATTTTTCCACTTTCTGCATCCAACAAATCTTTCCGTTTCATTTCACCAATAATTCTATCTATAAAAAATGACTTGAAAGGAGGAACATCTGCTGTAATTACCATATCATTTTCCAAAATTATTTCAACTTGGTCTGGTGTTACAAAGGCATTAGCAATAATTTTACCATCATTTCCACTAGTTATTGGAATGGATTTTTTCTCTATTGGTATCTTCTCTTCAGGGGATTTTTGCGATTTTTCAAGAGATGATGCCTTAGTAAAACTAGATTCTTTTAACATTGAATCCAAAACCGATAATCTTTTTTCAAGTATTTCTATTGCTTTGGTGTGGTTGTTGATTTGTTTAAGCAGATCCTCTCTCCAGCTAGCAATTTCACTAATTTGCTCCTCTGAATGTTTCATATTTGGATTCAAGTAGATATGGCTATTAAATGCATTCTAGGTCATTATGATATCTAGATTCTGATAAGGGATCTTTTTAAATCCAATAATAGGACTTGAGGTTGTAAATAATTCAGATTTAGTTTTTAATGCAAGCCATTCTAGTAAAGATCTTCCTTTTTGTAATTTTTTTAATTTAATTTTTCTATCAGATATTTCTGTGTTTGAAAATTTTCCGATTCTTTTTCCAAAGTCCATTCCAAATAAAATAATTTTTTTTGCCTTAAAATAACTAGCAAGAAAAACTGCCCTATCTCCATCCGTAAATCCACCAAAATTTTGGATTCCTCCAAATGGTCTGGTCTGTGTGGTACCTACACAATTTTTGAAATATTCCACCAAATTTAATTTAGATATGTTATCGGCATGGGCATGAACTACAAAAATTGTTTTTGACTTTCCAATACTTTTAAAAGTTTTTTCATCCCCGTCAAGATCAGTTACGATAATGTTTGGTACAATTCCATTATCAACCAAAGGCTTGACTGCACTATCGGCTACAATTTTTACAGTTTTTTTATAGTGTTGCAATACAGGAATAGCAGTAGATAAAGAAGGACCAGCACCAACTATGAAAACATTTTGATTTTTTATTAAATCATGGATTTTTTCCAGGTAATTTTCTTCTCCTAATATAGAGTCTAATAAAACAGCAGAATCGTTATCCTTTCTCTTATCGTAGTTGAATTCCTTTAGAATTTCTCTGTATTTTGAATCCCATCCTGAAATCATCATATGACTCAAATTGGTATAGGTCATCATAAATCATGTGACAAAACTTGGAAATGTAGGCGTAGGGGGCAAAAACCCTGTTCGTATAATGGGGATTTTGAATACTAGTCCAGAGTCCTTTTATAAAAAATCCATAAAAACAACAACGCAAAATATTTCAAATACAATTCGGAAAATGGAACTTGATGGAGCCAATTTTATTGATGTGGGTGGAATGTCCACTGCTCCATATTTATCCACACTAGTTTCTGAAAAAGTAGAATTTAATCGAATCTCAAGTGCAATCAAAATAATCCAAAACATTTCAAATCTTCCAATCTCTGTAGATACATGCAGAGCAAGTGTAGCAAAATCAGCATTAGATTTAGGGGTAGAAATTATTAATGATATTTCTGGATTGAAATATGACGATAAAATGATTGGTGTTATTTCAAATTATAATCCGTCATTAATTTTATGTGCGTTTAATGGCACACGAGTTTCGGGAAATCAAATTACAATAACTAAAAATCTTTTAAAGAAAAGCATTGACATTTTAAAAAAAATTGGTTTTTCAACTAACAAAGTAGCCTTAGATCCTGCCATTGGATTTTTTAGAAAATCTGGTAAAGGACCTTTTTTTACCAAAATTAGTTCTGATTGGTTTGCACGAGATCTTCAGATTATACAAAATCTAAATCTAATTAAACAACAATTCCCAATTTTGATCTCAGTTTCAAACAAATCCTTTGTCGGAAAACTCTTAGGCAAAGAAAATCCAGCTGACAGACTCTTTGGTTCAATTGCCGCAGAAGTAATATCTGTCCTAAATGGTGCTGATATCATTCGAACTCATAACGTTTTAGAGACAAAAGATGCAATTGAGGTAGCATCAAAACTATCCAAAAGAAACAAAGGCTTGTGAACTACCACCCACAAGTTGAGTGGTTTCTTCCTGCTTCACAGACCTCGTTGAGATCTCTACAGGCGTTACTTTCCGCAGTTCCTGCGGTAGTCTAAGATAATCATCTTTTACAAACATATTAAAAATTTCCAACCCTTTTTTCAAAATATTGATACTTGCATTATGATCCCTGTCCAAGACCAAATTGCATTTATCACATTTGTGAATTCTTATTGCTAAACTTTTTGATACTTTATTTCCACATCTTGAACAATCTATACTGGTGTTTCTTGGAGATACCTCAATTAACAATTTACACTTGTATTCCAATTTTTGCAAAAATGTACCCCAACTTGAATCCATTACGCTTCTAGCTAATTTGTGATTTTTTACAATGTTCTGAATTTTTAGATCTTCTACAAATACTACATCTTTATTCTGAGCATATAGAGTTGATAATTTATGCTGAAAGTCTTTTCTTCTATTTGCTATTCTTTCATGTATTCTCTGCAATTGTGATATTGCCTTTAGTCTATTTTTTGATCCCTTCTTTCTCCTAGATACCTTTCTTTGTATTCTTGCAAGTGGTTTTAACATTTTTTTAAGATTTAATGGATTTGGTGTTTGATATCCATCTGAATCATACACAAATGATTTTATGCCTACATCAATTCCCACCACTTTTGCAAATGACATTTTTGGAATGTTGAATAATGGTTCCACAATATCACATGTTACACACACATGCCATCTGCCTGATTTTGATTTTGTAACTATTACTTGTTTTATGTTTGTATTATCTGGAATTTCTCTATGTTTTCTAATTTCTATATATCCAATCTTTGAGAGATACAGTAATGTTTTACCACCACGTTTTTCTAGTTTATATCCTGATTGGTTATATGTGAAGGTTCGATATTCATTATATCTTACAAATTTTATGATACCTGTCTTGTATCCTTTTTTATTTAGTTCGATGAGGGCTTTCTCTGATCCTTCTAATCTGGTTGATACCATTTGAAGCATTTTACTATGATAGTTGTAAAGCCACGGTTCTGATTGTTTTAATTCTGTTAAAATGTAATTCATGTCATTTCTGGTGAGAAATGATTTTTGAGCTTGTCCTACAAATTTGTTGTATAACCATCTACATACTGCCAAGTTATTTTGTAGTTTATGGTGTTGAGTATTGTTTGGATACAATCTAAACTTATAATTTCGAGTTTGAGTCATTACCTTGTTTTGATATGTAATGCTTTGTTAAAAAATACATGATAGAAAAGCCTACAAGTTCTGGTGTACATGATATCAACTATCTTATTACCTGACATCCTAAATATAAAAAAAATTCTAATATGCCTCATATTTGACAGAGACAACAACTTTAGAGTCAAAATTTTGAAGAAAGGCTTATAATCAATATTTTACTTTATCTACAAGGTTTAGTTGGAATTTAAAGAAGGATTAACTTTTGATGACGTTCTTCTTGTTCCCAAATATTCAGATATTACTAGTCGATCTCAAACTAATTTAAGCACAAAACTTTCTCGAAACCTCTCACTTAACATCCCATTTATCAGTGCCAATATGGATACTGTTACCGAATCTGCGATGGCAGTAATAATGGCTCGCTCAGGAGGAATAGGAGTTATTCACAGATTTTTAACTATACAAGAACAAGCAAACGAAGTTCTTAAAGTTAAAAGATCCGGCAGCGTCATTATTGAAAACCCATACACAATAAATCAAGATAAAACTGTACAAGAGGCTCTTGATTATGCAGAAGAAAAAGAAGTCTCGGGACTTTTGGTAGTGGACTCTGACTCTAAACTTACAGGGATTGTAACAGATAGGGATCTATTGTTTGAAACAAACACTTCGCATTTGGTAAAAGAGGTAATGACCAAAGATGTTGTAACTGCAAAACCTGGAGTAAGTTCAGCAGAGGCTAAGGAAATTTTACATAAACACAGAATAGAAAAATTACCAATTGTAGATGAATCAGGTTCTATTAATGGACTAATCACTAGCAAAGACATTACAAATATTGAGGACTATCCTTTGGCATCAAAAGACAAAAAAGGAAGACCGCTTGTTGGTGCTGCAGTTGGAGTAAAGGGTGACTTTATGGAAAGAACAGAAGCACTATTGGATGCTGGAACTGATGTACTAGTAGTAGACATTGCCCATGGTCATAGTGAAAATGCAATTAACACTGTTCGAAATATCAAAAAAGCATTTCCTGATTGTGAATTAATTGCCGGAAACATTGCAACTGCTCAGGGAGCTGAAGATCTAATTAAAGCAGGTGTGGATGCAGTAAAGGTGGGAGTAGGTTCTGGCTCTATTTGCATCACTCGAGTAATTACAGGATCTGGAGTTCCACAATTAACTGCAGTAATGGACTGTACCAAAATTTGCCGTGATCATGGCATTCCAATAATTTCTGATGGCGGGACCAGAACATCAGGTGATGCTACAAAGGCCTTAGCTGCTGGGGCTTCTTCTGTAATGATAGGTAGTATGTTAGGGGGAACAGACGAATCTCCAGGCACTGTATTGACTAAAAATGGAAAACGCTTCAAGGTTTACCGTGGAATGGCCTCTCTTGGAGCCTCCTTGGGAAGAAAATCAAAAGATGTAGGCTCAGTTTCCTTTGATGAGGATCTAAATGACTATGTTGCAGAGGGAGTAGAGGCAATGGTTCCATACAAAGGAACAGTAACTGATATTCTAAAACAGCTAACAGGGGGTGTTCGCTCTGGTTTAAGTTATTGTGGTGCTAGGAATATTTCCCAAATGCAAGAGAATGCAGAATTTATTAAAATGTCGAGGGCTGGCTTTGCAGAAAGTCAACCTCATGATGTTTCAGTAATGTAGTTAATTTTTTAGCTGATTCCCTTTTGTACTGATTAATGACTTTCTTGATAAATATTCGATAAATTCAGCTAAAAAGGTTTTTACAATTTGAAATTATTTTTTGGGGAGGATGAAAATAAAAATTGCAAATGGGTTATTTGCAAAACCATAAAATTGTGTTACTCAACCGATCAATATGCGATCTTTTGTTTTCTTAATTTATTTGTAAACATTCTATCAAACTTTGTCTAAAATTATTTACCTAAACGTTCTGTCTCGATCAAAAAAATAGTGTAACAATATTTTTGTGACAAGGATATTCTTAAATCACGGAAACTATCAAAATCGATGGGGCGTAGAGGACTGTACAAAAATAAATTATCCTTAATTTTTATGATCTTTGTTATTTCACTTTCTGCATTTACTGGTTTAGCTCAGAATGTAGATGCAGCTTCTCCAGGAAAAACTCTCATTTGTCATAATCCTCCAGGCAATTCTGAAAACCCTCAAAATATTGAAGTTGGAGGAAAAGAACTTAATGTTCATTTAAGACATGGTGACACTACAGGTTCTTGCGGAGATCTTCCTAATGGTGATGCAGCTTCTCCAGGAAAAACTCTCATCTGTCACAATCCTCCAGGCAATCCAGACAAAGCCCATGAAATAACTGTTGGAGAAAAAGCAGTTGATGCTCATTTAAGACATGGTGACACTACAGGTTCTTGCGAAGGTCCTCCTCTTGACAGTGATGGTGATGGCATCCCAGATGTTTCAGATGCATGTCCTGACGAGTTTGGATTAGCAGAACTAAACGGATGTCCTCCTGATG
>Ga0307379_10006054_pt1 | contig 16713 bp, 19 predicted proteins | sample UN2MG_FD_202237 | JGI IMG/M metagenome (GOLD analysis project Ga0307379, IMG submission 202237) | Soil microbial communities from Risofladan, Vaasa, Finland - UN-2 | ecosystem: Environmental > Terrestrial > Soil > Coastal area > Acid sulfate soil | place: Finland: Risofladan, Vaasa | collected... | reverse complement strand
ATTGTCGTGGCCGTCCCTGCTGTTTTGATGGAGGTCGGACACCACAACGAGCACTCGGTCCCATACGGGAGCCCCGAGGCGCGCCCTCGCTATGACCCTCGTAGTGATCTTCATGGCGCCGCCCTGACCAGTTTTATCACCCAGATTATGACTTCAAGCACGGCGACGATCCCCACGCTCGTGCCGCCGACCTTGAGATAGCCGATCGCCTTGAGCCGGCCGAGGTCCTCGCGGACGTTGCCGTTCTTTCTCGCCACGCAGGCCCGGTCCTCGCGCATGAGGTAGAAAATCTTGCCCACCTGTTTCTTAACGTCGCCAAGCCCGCCCTCCATGGCCTCCACCGTCGCCCGGGTCGAAGCGACGTTTTCCGCCATCTTCATATGCTCGCTGCAAAACTCACGCTGCGGCATGACGTTGTCCTTTCAGCTCGTACTCCTCGAGCACGGCCGCGAGAGTCATGTGCTCGCAGCCCCTGCGGAGGATCCCGCCCTCGGTAGCGTTGATAAACCGGGGCCGGCGCCTCACATGGATGCGAGACAGCGCCGTCTGGAGCTCCATCTGGCCCTGCACGTGCACGGCGGCCTGGTAGAAGTCCGTCGTCGTCCAGGTGGGCCGGCCGGCGATGTCCTGCTCGATGAGAAAACGCGACTGCGGCAGAGGGGCTCCCGCCTCGCTGGCGAAGCGCGCCATGGACGGGTGCAGGCGGAAAAAGCAGCTCGCCTCGTCCTCCTCGCTGAAGTCTATCGGCTCGCCCGGGTGCATCTCGGGCTCTTCGCCGAGGGCCAGGTCCTGCCCCACCAGGACTATCGGCCGGCACCCCCACAGAAAGGCCGCGTGCAAGAGGCGCGTGAGGCTCAGGTGCCACTCCACCGTCGGCGTCACCCACGGGAGCGCGCGCTTGATTTCTGCCACGAGGCGGTCGCCCCGGTAGGAAGCCCTCAGCCACATCCTCGCGCGCCAGGGCGCGTCGGCGACGTGCCATGCCACGCGGCAGTCCAGAAGCGCCGTCATGGACCTGGTATCGAGCCCTTCGACGAAGCTGCGCCCGGAGCGGTCCCGGCCGAGGTGGTCGACGCAGGCGTAGTACGCGCCGTCGGTGCGGGCCCCCTGGGGGACGCGGTTGGTGTAGATCACGACGGCCCTCGACGTGTCGACGGTCTCCAGCAGCGCGGCGTTTTTCGCCAGGCTCGGGCCGTTCCCCACGATAAGGCACGGACGGCCGGAGAAAGCGTCGGTCACGACGGTAGCGGGCCCCTGGGAGGCGCGCCGGCGGTCCAGGCGCGCGAGCGTCTTGTTTCTGGTCCAGTTGTGCCGGGTCCTGATGTACCGCCGCGCAAAATTCCTCCAGTCGTCTCTCGTCATAAGCTCCGCCCGGGCCTCGGGGTCCCGCTTATAGACCGCGGCGTCCATGAGGTCCTGCATCGGGTCGCCGCCCTGGAGCCAGCCCCCCATCTCGCGCTCGGTGGCCGCGAGGTCGGAAATGACAATGCCGAGCCGCCCGTCGGGGTCTCTGGTGAGCGCGACGTGGTCTACGCCGCCCGAGTGGAATATCTGCCCGGGTTTTACCTGGTCGACCGGCACAAAAGTCAGCGTCATAGTCGCCCGTCCTCGAAAAAGCCCCGCAGGGCCGGCTCGCGCCGGCCCCACGGGTCGGGTCCGGTTAGTCAGGCTGCACGCACGTGTCGACAATCCACACCGCGAAATCCTCCTGCGCGGTGTCGGTCGACGGGGGCGTGTGCAGGCTGAACTGCGTCTTGCTCGCGCCGTAGATGCAGTCCAGGGCCACGATGGGTTTGGTCCTGACGTCCTCGAGGTCCTCGGTCCACGTGGGCATCTTCCCCCACGCGAGACACGCGGCCTGCATCCCGAGGAACAGCGCCCGGGCGATCGTGATGCCCGTATGCGCGGGGTCCGTTGTCGCGGTCTTGCCCGTGTTCAACAGGAACCCCTCCGCCAGCCCGTCCGAGCCGGCGCCCAGGCGCGTGGGTACGCGCTCGTACTCGCGGAGAATGACGCCGTCCCACACGCCCACCGCCCCGGAAAAGAGCGGGTTGGTCTCTCCGCGGACGTTCGCGGCGGCCTGGATCTGCGCCCACCCCGTCGCTCCCGTCTCCTGCCGCAGCGCCTTGACCTGGAAGGGGTGCAGGAGCATGACGAAGTACTTTTTCCCGCCGATCTTGACGGGTCTGAACTTGGGCGCAACGAGCTGCGCCTTGCGCTTGATCAGGGAGATGACCCTGGTCCCCATCAGGTAGCACTGGGGCTGCCACGCCGACCCGGCTATGGGATAGCCGAGGGACGCGTCGTAGGTCCTGGCGGGCGCCAGGCTCCCCGAGATCGACTGCCCCCCGAAATACTTCCGGGAGGCCGACGGCTTCAGCTCGTTGACCGTCGATATGGCCGAACTCTCGTTGTACAGCCCCGCCAGGGCCGCAACCAGGTCGTTTTCCATCTTCTCGGCCAGCCAGTCGCCCAGGGCGTCCCGCGCCTCGCCACGGATGTCCGTGTCGGTGCGCTTCTCGCTCATGGGACCGCTGGACGCGACCGAGTGTTTCCTTTCGTGGACGGGCACGCGGAAGTTCATGATGCTGAGCGCTTCGGAGTATCCGCTTGTGATCCCGTCGTCGCCGACGCCGGCGCCCGTCAGGGGCTTCCGGATCTTGAACACGACCTTGTCGCCCGCGCCCTTGGTGAGCTCGTTTGCGACCTGTATGACGTTGTCGCTCCCGTCGCCCATGAGGCCGCCCTGCGTCAGCTCCATGTTGAGCAGGGCGTACTCGAAGAGCTTTTTGGACCACTTGGTCTGCGTTCTCGGGTCAGCGGTGCCGAACGTAGTCGTCGCCACTGTTTAGTCCTCCTCGGGCTCTCCCACCAGCGCCCGCACTACCGACTGCGGCGAGTTGGCCGGGCCGAGTATCTGGCGCTGGGTGAGAGGGCGTTTAGGTGGTGGTTGTCCCGCGGGCGGCCTGGTGGCCGGCGCGGGCGTCTCTCCGCTCATTTCCTGGAGCGCCTTCTTCACCGCGGCCATGAGCGCGCGCTGTCTGAGTTCCGGGGTGCGCTCGATAGCCCGTTCGTAGGCGAGCTTGGCGGGGTCGTGCGAGTGGGCTATGTCGAAGCGGTCGCCCGGCGTGAAGCTGCGGCCGCCGGCGTTGATAACGCTGGCGTAGTCGAGGCCCTCGCCGGCTGAGTCCTTCGTGTACTCGGCCACCGCCCGGGCCTCGCTCTGCGCAAGGTTCTGCTCAAACCCCTCGCGCTCTGCCTTTTGCTGCTTGGCCGTTTCCAGCCGCCTGAACTCGCCGACCGTCAGCAGGTCGTCGTCGTCGAGTTGGTCGAACGGCGAGGCCTCCTCGGCGGGCGGCGCGGCAGTCGGGGCCTGCGCCTCGGGCGGCTTGGCCGCGTCGAGTCGCGCCAGGCGGTCCTCCGCGGCCTGCCTGCGCGCACGCTCCTCCTGCAGGTCCCGTATCAGTCCCGCTTGCGCGGGATCCGGGACCGGCTCGGGCGCGGGCTCGCCTTCGGGCTCACTCTCCGCGGGGGCCTCGTCGGGAGCCGCGGGCTCTGGCGCCGGCGCCTCGTCGGGGGTGTCGCCCTCGACCGGCTCAGCAGCCTCGGCCAGCTCCTCCTCGGGGGCGTCGTCGATGTCCTCTCCCGAGACGTTCTTCACCCAGCTTGTCTCGCTCATGGCTCTCTCCTTCACGTTCCGCTTGACGGCGCGGACGGCCGCACCTGCCTTGCCCCGGCAGTCGGGGAACCCGCGAAACTCCCGTCGCGGTGGCGGGAAACGCCCGCAAGGGCGATTACTGGCGCGGGGCGCGCCCAACAAAAAAAGGGCGGCCTGGCTGGTGCACCAGTACCGCCCTCTGGATGTCCGGCATTGCCCGCGACGGTTGATCCGACCGTCCCGGGCCGCCCCGGTTTTTAAGTTGTCAGCTCGCTATCAGCACCCTCGTCGTCGTGGCGCAAGTCCTCCTCGGCCAGCAGCTCAGAGACCTCGTCAATAATTGCCTGGCACTGGTCGATGCACTTGCTCATGTTCCCGTGCCACCGTCGTTTGAGCGCGTTCACTCCCGGCAGGATGTCCAGGCGGGCCACCACCACCACGACCGCGTCCCCGCGAGTCATGAGCTCCTCGACGAGGTCCTGTGTCGGCGCGTACTCCAGGGGGCGCGGGAGATCCTCCTTTATGTGAAACGTCACAGCGGCCCTCCCTGGACGGGTTCCGCCTGGGGGCGCCTCGGAGCCCTGCCGGCTACAGGCGGTCCGGTCGGCTCCCTGAGCCGCTCGATAATCTCTTCCTTGTTGTGCAGGCCCGTCGCCGCCACGAAAATGTCCGGCGGGATCGAACCCGGGTAGGCCTGGTTGCACTCGGAGAGTTCCGCCAGGTCGGCCATTCTCTGTGTGGGCGAGCTCGGAGACTGCTGGACCCGCACGTCGTACGAACCCTTCTTGATGTCCGCCAGTTCGGCCAGAAGCAGCGCCTCGGCGCGTCTGGTCACGGTGGCCGTGTACCGGTCCATGAGCGCGGCGTGGGCCGTGGCGGTCTCCTGGTAGGCCATTGATACCTTCGCCTGGTCCTCGGGCTCCAGCACTGCGAGCGCGTCGGGATTCGGTGGGGGCGGCGCCTGCGGCGCGGGCCCCACGGTCTCGGCCGCCTGCCTCAACAGGTCCGCGTCGACCAGGTCCGCCTTCTCGACGATGAGTTTTATCTCCTCTTCGCTGTAGAGTCCCGCGTAGCGGACCAGGTCGACCAGGAGCTGTCCGAAGAGTTCGCTGGCGTGGTCGAAATTCGTGTGCATGAGCTGTGTCGTGACGGCGCCCTGGCGCTGCTGGAGGGCCAGGGCCCGGCCGCTTGCCGGCGCGTTGGGCGCGTAGCCGAGGCTTTCCGTGTTGACGCCGGAGATCTCCCTCATGTCCGCGGCCGCCAGCTGCGCGAGCTCCATGTGTCCACGGCTCAGCTTGGCCGGCTCGATCCTCTCAGGCCGCTTGCCGGGCTTGTGCTCTATGATGATGCCGGGCGAGGCCCCAAACTGCCGCATCTCGTCCAGGACGTCGTCGGACACCGCCCTCTCCTCCACCATCCAGCCGGAGTTAGCCGACTGGTTCAGGTTGTGGAGGGCCTGGCTTCGGCGCTTGTTTTCCTCCTCCTGCGGGCTGATGAGATTGTCCACCATGCCGAAGCACCGGCCGGCCTCGTGGTAGGCCGGGTAGCGTACCGCGGGGTACCGCGACACGCCGCCGAACGGGTCCTCTTTCCTCTCGACCAGGACGTCCTCGACCAGGACCGCCTTGTGCAGGACGGCCACGACCGCCTCCGCCACGGCGAAGCGCTTCGGCTGCTGCCGGGTGGCCTTTTTCGCCTTGGCTATATCCGAGGCCTTCGTCAGGACCATCGAGCTCTGCATGATGCGGTCCGACCAGGTGGCCTCGCGGCGCCACTCCTTCCACCAGGCGGTGACGACCCGGAAGCGGTACTTGTCGGTGAGGCCGTCGACGTCCTCTTCCTCGGGCCTCTGTTTGCGCAAGCGGCTGTACCAGCGGTTCAGCATCCCGCGTACCTTCTGCGCGACGCTCGCCGCCGGCGTCGGGACGTAGGCGCTGCGGCCCATGTCCTCAGCGTACTCCGGCCACAGCTCCCTTGCCCTCTCCTGGATAATGTACTCCGTGACGAACACGTATCGCGCGCCGCTGTCCGGGTCGTTGAGGTCGAATGCCTTCGCCGTGGGGTCCTCGTCGACCGACTCCGGCAGGAGGCTCGAGATTACGAGGTCGCCGTGCTCGGGGTCTTTCGAGTAGTCCACGCGTGCGTAGTACCATCCCTTGCCGGTGACGATGCCGTTCTTGAAGACGTCGCCGGCGTGGTAGGTGCCGTTGGAGAGGTCCATGGCGTGTTTGACCAGCGCGGTGAGCACGCGTGCAAGCGTCGTGCTGCCCTCCCTGCGGGGAAACGCCCGGTAGTCCTTGGGGTTTTGCGCGTGGGCGCCGCACACCTGGTTCGTGATGGGGAGAATGTGGTTTATTGTGAGGTGCGGCCTGTTTTCCCTCTCGAGCATCTGCCGCACAGTGGGATCCCACTGGTCGCCGCGGCGGAACCGCTGCGCCTTGGCCGCGTCGTCCCTCCAGTCGCCGTTAGCCTCGATCGCCTCGGCGTGCCACGTCAGAAGCCTGCCTGCGAGCTCCTCGTCGGTCAGCTCGCTCGGCTTTTTCTCCTGAACGTCCTCGCTCACGCGCTGGTCCCCTTGTACGCCCAGTCCCTCGCCTCGAGCTGGCGCATCCTGGCCAGTTGGCCCGCGTCAAGGTACGGCCCGCGCCGCGAGCTCTGCGTTTCCCTCATCTGCTCGAGCTCTACCTTCTCCGACGCCGTCAACGGCGCCACTGCCGCCTTGGCCGTGCCGGCGGCTTTCGCTTTCTTCGCCATCACTCTCTCCTCTCGGTTACGTCGCCATCGCCGGCCTCATCCGGTGCCGGCGTCTGCCTGCCTTCGCGCCCTTGGCAACCGGACGCGCGTACTGGAGGGCCCACAGGCCCATCACGTAGGCGTCGGCCTCGTCGGGGGAGCGACCCAGCCGGGCCTTGATCTCATCCTTTTCCTCAACGTACATCCGGCCGCGCTTGAACTTGTACGTCGGACAGCACAGCTGCGCCTTGAGCTGCGCGTCGAGCGGGTCGGTGTCCACGTCGCCGGCCGCAAACATCTGCGCGACCGTGTCCCATATCTCCGCCCGCAGGTTCCCGTAGCGCGCGTCCGAGCTCGCGGCCTGGGAGTTAACGCCCAGGACCTCGTCGCCCATGTCGCGCAGGATGTCCACCACCCCCGACCCCAGGCCCGCCTCGTCGACGACGATAAGACAGCCGCCCGCCTCGTGCGCGAGGATGTGAAGGTTGTTGGCCGTGTAGACCAGGTCCTTCTTGCCGTAGATGAGCGTTTTTAAGATCTTCGCCTCCGAGAGGACGTAGCACGCGGTCTCGTCGTCCCCGAAACGCGCCGGGTCGCACGTCACCAGGACCCGCTCGGTGGCGTAGTACCGCGTCTGCTCCTCGGCGGCCCTCAGCCACGACTCGCGTACGAGTTGGTCGTCCGACGCGAACGCGTCCCAGGAGCCGTGCAGGTACGCCTCCAGGAGCTCGGGCCTGTGCGCGAACGCTTTCTCCAGCGTGCGCACGTAGTCCGGCGGCAAATTCGGGTTGTCGCTCGGCAGCGCCTGGATGAACCGGCGCTCCGGGTCCTTGCCCTCGACAAACTCATCCTTCAGCCACCCCTGCCGCGGGTTGGCCGTCCACAATGCCTTGTACTTCGGGTGTCGCCCTCCGATTTTCCGCCTGAGCGTCGCCCTCAGCAGCGCGACCGGGTCCTCTCGGCCCTTGCGCCGCACGAGCTCCTCGGCCTGGTCGATAAAGATGAAGGCGAACTCCGCTGAGTTGAACTTGTTCACGGCCTCGGTCCGGTCGAACCCGCCGAAGTGTATCGCAACAGCCCCTCCGATTATGACCTCATGGGCCTGCTCTTTTATCGTGTACAGCCCTCCGGGGATCTGCTCCTTCCACGTCTCCAGGGTGGTGTCCCCGAAATCCGTACCTACAGCCCTCCCCATAAACCCGATCGGTATGGGGTACTTCCTCGGTTCGAGTTGAAACTCCTCGATTATTTCCAGTGCCCTCGCCGCCACCCACACGCAGCCGAGGACGCTTTTCCCGCCGCCTTTCGCGCCGCCGTAGAGTACCTCTTTTACGGTCGGGTCCTCGAGCGTTTCGAAGGCCTGGGTCTGCCTCACGCTGAGCGTTATGGGCTCGCCCGCTGCATTTCGCTCGATCACTTCTTCTTATCCCCGTCGTAAGACTTGACGATGTTGAGCTGGACCTGGTAGGATTCCCCCTCGAAGAGATCCTTCTTGAAGACCCCCAGGTGCTCGCCCAGGAGGCGCAGCGCCGCCACTTTGTCGTGGAACTTCAGGCGGATGTTCCTGCGCCCCGCGGGGCCGTCGACCTGGGCGACCTCGGCCACCGCGGCGAGCTGCTCGGGGCTGAGCTTCGAGGAGTCCTTGAGCTTCACGCCCTTGGGCCCGAAGCTGGCGAACTCCGCCGGGCAGGAAAACCCCAGCCGCCGCAGCTCCTCGAGGACGTCCTCGGCCTTCACCATGCTGCGCTGAGCGCGGCGGTCGATGAGTTTCTTGAGGCGCCGGCGCACACCGACATTCTTCAACAGCCGGTAGGCCTGGGAGTACGCGGTTTTCCTGGAGTAGCCGGCACGGAGGGCGGCGCGAGTGGCGTTCAGGTCCTTGACGTACTCGAGGCAGAAGCGGTCGGCGCGTTCGCTGAGGGCCTTCGCCACGGCGCTCTCCTCTCCCCCGACGTACATAGTCGGTCGGAAAGCGCTCTTCTACAACGGGGCGGGTTACGCTAAATGTAACCTACTCGCCGGGCGTGAACTCGATAGTGAAGAATCGCGTATTGCAGCCGCGGCACGTGTGGCGCCTCTTGCGCCATGTCCCGCGGTTCTGGCTCGTCCGAAACTTCCGGCAGTAATTGACCGGGCAGGCGATCCTCCCCTGCCAGTACCGCTTCCCGCATTTGGGGCACTCAACCCGCGGGTAGAGACGTTCCGGTGCTTTTACCATCAGCTCCCCTTTCCGCGGCCCCGTCGCCCTCCTGCACCCCGCCGGCCGGCCCCCAGGCGCACTCCGGACACAGCGGCCTTATCGCCCCGTCGACCCACTGCATCGAGAACGAGCGGCGCGTCCTCGGGCTGTCCGGATTCCCCAGCGGCTTTTTGCACTTGAAGCACTGCACGGCCGTTACTTCCTCGCCCCCCCCAGGATCCCCCGCAGCCAGCCGACCTTCTCGGGCGGCTTCACGAAGACGGCCTTCCGTACGCCGGCGACGTGCTCGTCGACAACCGCGATCTGTTTCGACACCGCCTGGTGCGCCCCGTCGAGGACCTCGATCTGCCTCGACAGCCCCTGCTGCGCCCCGTCGATGTGCTTGTCGACGGCCCCTATCCGCTTCGACAGGCCCCTGTGCATGAGGCCCACCGTAGCGCGCAGCTCTTTGAGCTCCTGTGTCGCGGCGCTTTGGTACGCGGTGTGCCTCGCCTCGCTCTCCCGGCTTCCCTCCAGGAACTTCTTCAGGTACTCCCGCAGCGCGATTACCTCTTCCCTGACCCTTTCCGCCACATCGCGCATCCTTACCTCCTCGCGTACCCTCCCTCGAAGGGTATCCAGCTCTTTGGCCTGCGCGGTCAACTGCGCCTCAAGCTTCTCGGCCGCGCGCAGGCCCTTCTCCGCCTCCTCGAGCGCCTTTCGCAGGGCGCTCAGGTCCCGGGCCTGCCCCGTAATGACGGCCTCGGCGGCCTGCGTCTCTCCGCCGCAGCCTGGACACGGCTCCCCTGTGTATCCAAACCTCGCCTTCGCGCACACCGGGCACCAGACGATCGTCGCTTCCGTTTCCGGCGTCATAAAGCGCTCCTTTTCTCGTAACGAGTCCATACAGCCGCCACAGCTTCCTCCCTCAGTTCCGCCCCTTGCCGATACACATGAGCGCCCCGGCCTGCGCTCCCATCAGCTTCCCCATGCCATTCAAGAGGACCACCAGCCTGTCGCTCGGCTTGCAGACGCTGTCCGGGATCGTGACCCCGACGTCCCGCGCGACTACGTCCGTCCACCGGCGCACCTCGCGCAGCTCCTCCGCTATAGTCCTCACCGCGTAGACCGAGTACTCCTCGAGCTCCACTACCCGCGCCTTCAGGCGCGCCACGTCCTCGCCCTTCGTCTCAGGCATCTCCCTCTTTCCCCTCCAGCAGCCTATACCAGAATCGCCAGCGACTTCCTCACCCACTCGCGCGAGGCCACAAACTCCATATTCACGCCCACGCCTACCATCGTCACGCGGATCGCCTGCACCCTGGACCCGCCCAGCGCCCGGTCTGTGGCCTGCAGTTGCCCCAGCTGCGCCTCGTGCAGCCCCATGCGTTGCTGCAGGCCCGTCAGGCCGAGGGCTTCCTGTTGAAACCCGCTCAGCTCCTCGCCTGGCGCGACCGCGTCCGCCCCAGGCGCGACCGCGTCCGCCCCGGCCTCGCCGCTTGTCTGCGCCGGCGCCCTCTCCTCGCCGACCCGGAAGTAGTAACCGGCCCTCTGGTTGCTGACGAGCGTCCCGGGCATTTTGTCGGCGTACTTCCTGATGGCGTACCTCACCGACTGGACGTCCGCGCCCAGCATCTCGGCTATCTCGCGCGTCCTCAGCGCGTTCTCCAGGCCTACGCAGTGCTCGAGGACGCCCACCAGCGCCTCGAACGACAGCAGTTCGTGTTTGGCCTTCCTTGACATCGTCTGCTCCTCTCTAAGGCATTCCCGTCTGACTGGCGCCGGCCGCGCCGGCGTGATTACCTGCTCTCCGACGACCTGTTTCTTCATCTGGAGGCGCGCCCCGAGCTCCAGGACCTTCGCCTCCATTGCCGTTGCCACCTTCTCCGCGCGCCCGGGACCGAACCAGTTCTTGACGGTCTGGCCCTTCCTCCACCAGCACAGTTTCCCGAAACACCGCCGCGGCCTCTCCGGGTGGTCCCCCGCCTCGTGCGCCGGCGCCGGCGCCCAGCCGAGAAGGCCGATGCCGACTGCCACGTCGTCCCTCCAGTAGAAGCCGAGGATCTGGCTCGTGCGAAACTCCCTCGGGTCCCTGCCGACCTCTCTCCAGAACTCCTGGGCGCTTGTCGCGTTCCGTTTCATACCTCACCCACGAGCGCTTCCCGCACCGCGCACGCCAGTGCATAAGCCGCCGCGACGGGCACGCCCTGTGTGAGGAACCGCGCTTTACTCCGGCGCGCCAGCTGAAAATAGCCTACCTTGTCCATGTCGAAGTCCTCGGGCAGGTCGAAGGCATCCAGAAGCTGCGGCCAACTCAGATAGCGCCCCGCCCCCTTCGTCGAGTGCGCTTGCTCGGAGGCGTTCCCCGTGATCGTCCGGTAGGGCTTCTGAGCGGTATCGTCGCCGCTGCACGTAGTCCCGTCCCCGAGTATCGTAAAGTATTCGCCCTCCGCCCCGTCCCCCCGTCCTATCCTTTCGCGCCACTCGTAGCCCCATGCCCTGCCGATGGAGTTCAGCGTCCTGCCCATGGCCCCCATCTGCCGGCCCATGCCGTTCAGGAGCACGAGCAGCCTGTCGCTGGGCTTGCACACGGCCTCGGGGATCGTCACCCCTACCTCGCGGGCCGCCGCGTCCACCCGCCGGCGCACGAGGCGCAGCTCGCGCGCGACGGTCCTCACCGCGTACAGCGAGTAGTCCTCGAGCTCCGCAATCCGCGCCTTCAGCCCCGCCATGTCCTCGTCCTTCGTCTCAGGCATCTCCCGCCCTCCCCTCCTCGACTTCGTCGACCGCCTCGCGGATGTCCTGCATCTTCACCCCGCCCCGGCGACGAACGATTTTCGCCCGCTTGGCCTTCTTCGCTGCAACGCACGTCGGGCAGACCTTCGCCACCGCTTTCTTCAGCTTTTTCTCCCCCCCCGCCTTCGCCTTCTTCGGCGTCCCATCCGCGTTCAGGTGCGCCCAGCCCTTCGGCTCCGTGAGCCCCTTTGTCTTCGCGACCTCGTCGAACATCTCCTGGACGTCCAGGCCGAGAGCCGAGCCCACCACGCGGATGTTCGCCACGAGCCAGTCCGGCGTTTTCGTCTTGGGGTCTATCGTGTGCAGGATATGGTCGGCGAGGTGCTCCCTCACTTTCTCCCACAGGTCCCCCGCGGCCTGCTGCATGGCCTCGCCGCCCTTCTTGCCGGCCAGCGTCAGGAGCTCCCTGGCCCTCGAGGCCTCCTGGCCGAAGGCCCAATGAGCGTCCGTGCCGAACACGCCCGCCAGGACCACCAGGGTGACCATCCTGTCGCCCGCCAGGTCTCCGAGGCCGGCCGCTTCAACCTTCTCGACCATCTGCTCGTTGACCCGGGCCCACCGCTTGCGCCGCAGCTTCGTGCGCCTTTCCGTCAGCGACGTCGGGCCCTGCGCTTCGCGCCTCGCCGGCGTCGACCGGGAACTATATCCCCGACTCACCCACAGCAGGCTTCCGGCCTGCGCTCCCGCCATCATCATCGCCGGCCGCGCGCCCTTTGTCGTCTCCTTGCAGACCTCGTACGCGTAGTCCTCGTAGAGCTCCGCGTTCAGTTTCTGCCTCACAATGCGCTCCCACGGCCAGCCGACCCTCTGCGCGCCGTACCAGAGCCCGACGTTCCCGTGCGCTTTGCGCAGCTCCTGCATCCGTCCCGAGAGCCACGCGAGCATCTTCGCCTGCCAGCACGCGAGGTCGAGGCACCTGTCGTCTTTGGTGACCTTCTCGGTCGCGATGTCGTCGTGCCACAGCCCCGGCTCGACGCTCGACCGCTTCCTGCAGCTGCAGCACGCCGGCGCCGACCTCACCAGGCCCACCGCGTCGAGGTCCCACTTCGCGTGCCGCAGGAACCGCATCTGCTCTGCCAGCTCGGACGTCAGCTTCCGAAACCCCACCGCCGCCATGTGTTCCCTGTTCAGCTCGCCGAGCAGGCCGTCCTGCACGTTCGCCGGCAGCCGCGCGACCAGTTCCAGGTGCGAGGCCGGCCAGTGCGACACGGCCGACGTCGGCTTGCACACCGCCGCCTTCCACTTCTCGCTGAGGCGCCGCTCGATCGCCACGCGCAGGTTGACGGCGTTGGGCGGCCAGCCGAGTTTCTTCGCGACCGCCTCGACGTTGCGGCAGCGCTTGAGCAGGATCCCCACGGCCTTGGCCTCCTCCAGGACCGTGAGGTTCTGCCGCTCGAAGTTCTCGGTGAAGGTGAGCTCGAAGGCGTCCGCGTCGTCCATCCCCTCGTGCACTATCGCGGGGATGGTGTCGAACCCCGCAGCCTTCGCCGCGGCCAGGCGCCTCTCGCCGGCGCGCAGGTCCCAGAAGCCCTTCTTCTTCGGGTGCTCCCTCACGTGGACCGGCACGAGCACGCCGCACTCGGTGACGTTGGCGAGGAAGTCCTCCCAGCCCGGGCCGTCGACTACCGCGGTCCTCGGGTTTTCCGGCGTCGGGAGGACCCGCTCGACCGGCAGGTCCTCCAGGCGCGTTTTCGCTTTCTCGGCTACCGTCATGCCCCTACCTCCTCCCTGTCCTCGCGTCACACGGCCACAGACAGTTTCTTCAGATCAACTCGCACGCGGTCTCCTGAACGCGGCATCGAGGCCCTTCCAGCCGGACCACGACGTCGTTCCGCACCATCGTGACGCAAACCAGCTCCTTGTCCTCCTCCGTCGCCGCGGGCACGGGGTTGGTCCGAGCCTCCCGCAGGCTCTCCGCCATTGCGGCCGCCTGCGGTGGAAGCGCCGTGCCTGCCGGCGCCTCCTCGTCGTCGCCCCCCTCGAAGTAGTACCCCAGGGGTCCGGCCGTCCGCAGCTTGCCCGGCCAGCGCACGCGGTGCTCGCGTATCAGCCGCCCGATGCGCCCCGGCTTCAAGCCCGTCCTCTTGGATATCTCCGTGGACGTCAGCGCGTTGTCGCGCCCCACGGCCTTCTCCAGCTCCAGGAGAATGCGCTCCGCCTGGGCTGCCTCGTCCTTCTGTCTCTCCATCTGCTCGCTCCTTTCGGGCCTGCGGCCCTCTGACCAACGCCTGTCGCTCGTTTGGCGCCGCGACTCGCGGCGCTCGCGCCTCTCGCCAACCTCCTCCCGTTCGGTCACCCGCGCGTCCATCTCGACTGCCCTGCAACACATCCGCTCGGCCAGGACGTCCGGAGCCCCCGGCCCGAACCACTCCCAGTGGTTCTCACGCTTACGCCGCCAGCACATCTTCGCGAAACACCGGGGCTCGGGCGCCACGCCGCCCTTCGGCGCCGGCGCCGCCTCCCATCCCAGCTGCCCGAATCCGATTGCGTCCCGCTCGGCCCACTGAAAATGGAGCACGGCCTTCGTGCGGTACGCCATCGGCTCGCGGTTGACCTTGACCCAAAACTCCTGCGCGGTACTCACCGTCACGGCCAAAGCCCCTTCTGCCCGCCCAGCGCCTCCGACAGCGTCAGCCCCTCGCGCGCCGCCTTCAGCCGACGCCGGGACAGCTCCACGTACTGCGGCACGACGTCGCAGCCGAGGAAATGCCGACCGTGCTTCTGCGCCGCCACCATCGTCGTGCCGCTGCCCATGAACGGGTCTATGACGATGTCGCCGGCGTAATGCTTAACGAGCCAGTCGCAGTGATCCAAATGGCGCGGACATGGGTGCTGCGACCTCGCCGCCCTTGCCTCCTCGCTGGCCTGCGCGTAAATCCCTCCAGGCAGAAGACCGTGGCTCCCCACACGCTGGGGCAACTCGCCGAATATGTACGCCACATCTCCGCCAAGCAAACGTCCCTTGCGACTGGCCGGCACGTACTGAAGCCAGCACGTCCGCACAAACGGCAGCTCCCGCGGGATCGCCTCCAGGAACCGGGGATCACTCTGGCAGCCGAGTATCACGATCACCAGGTCCGCGATCCGGGGGAACTCGCGGGCGACTCGCGCGAAGAGGCCCCAGGGGTCGTCGCTGCCGGCGAGCTCCGGGATGCAGTTCGGCCAGACGGGGTCCGTGATGATGCTGGTGTGGCGCTCGAACCGCGGCAGGGACTGAAGCCACTCGCCGGCGTCCGCGCAGTACACCCGGTCCATGCCGCCTGCCTTGTAGAGCTCGCCTGTCACGCCAGCCACAGCCATCACTTCGCTTTCGCAAAGTCAACGCGCAGCCCCACGCAGGGGATGGGGAATAGATAGAGCCGCCTCTTTTCGCGGTTCCAGTAGGCGCCAATCCAGATGTCGAACCACGCGAGCACAATCCGCACTCTTCGATGTATCTGAAGCTCAGTCATTGCCCCGCCTCCACCATCGCCCGCAGGCGCCGTGCCAGGACATCCCGCTCGTAGGCCAGCATGAAGTCCTCGTGCGCCTGGCTCCACTCCCCCGGATCCGTGGCCTTGCTGAGGTGCTGGATGTAAGGCCCGTCCTTCGACTCGCCCTTCAGCGGCTCGAAACCCTCCCCCACGGCTGCGACCGGATCGTAGCCCGCATCCGCAGCAACGCGGCACGCCGCCGCCGCGTCAGTGTACTTCGCGTAGATCGGCCACGAGTCTTGGAGGCTCGCCAACCGTATCTTCACCTTCGGCCGCCGCTCGGCAGCCGCCGCCCGCTGGAACTCCGGGACGCGCGCCAACGCGCCCAGGATGCCCGGGAGCTCCCCCGGGTTCTTCGCCGATATCCGCCCCTCGTCCATCCCGCACAGCAGGTCGGCCGACCACACGATCAGGCCGTTGCTGTGCGCTGCCGCCCTGACCGCGCGCTCGTACTCCTCCGCCGGCGCCAGCACTCCGCCCGAGTCGCTCTCCAGGGGATTGGGCGAGAACACCATGGGAATGTCGTAATAGTTCGCAAGCGCCCGATGCAGCCAGTATGACTCGGGCACCCGCCCCGGCCGGGTGAGCTGCTGAAACGACAGGACGGCGTCGACGGGCCGGGTCGTCCGGTAGTAGTCGGGCTTCTCGATGAACACCGCCCACGAGAGCGGCCCCGTGAAGATCGTCCACTCGGGCATGTTCTCCCGGATGTACGCATACCATTGTTTGGCCTTGTCGTCGTAGGGCTTCTCGCTCCACAGGTCGACGCCGAAGATCGCCTTTTGCGAGTAAAGATACTGGAGCCGCCCGATTACCTTTTCGTCCGGGTCCTTCGACGGCCCGAGGGCGAATATCGCCGGGAACCCGCGGCCCTTGTCCGGGTCATCGTGGTAGCCGCTGGTCACAAAGCGCCCCCAGGTATACCCCCGCCGCTGCATCCACTCCCACTGCTCGCTCGGCAGCCGCCGGTACTCGTAGACCCCTGCCCCCGCCGGCACCACCAGGTCCGGCTCGGGCTCCGGTTCCGGTTCGGGCGCCGGCGCCGCCTCGTGGATCTCCAGCGTCACCGGCCCCGCCGAGGTCCGGATCGTCACCGTCTCCGCGGGGACCTCGACGATGGCCCAGCAGAAAAGAAACGCGACCAGGGCCGCCATCACCATTCGCTTTCTCATCTCATCCTCCTCTCAAAAGAGCCCCGGGGACCTCGGGCAGTCACAGGGGGTATGAAGCCCCCGGGGCGTGGGGTGGCTAATGGTCCTCCGACTCACTGGCCGGCTTGTGTTCTTGGCAGCGAGGATTTATCTCCTCGTCCGGGTCGTAGTCGTCCGTGTCGTCATCGTCCTCGTCCCCTGCGGCCACCTTGTACGCGCACGCGCTGCAGAGGTCGGGGTGCACCCACCAGCAAGGCCCACCGTCGTCCGGGAGGCAGGAGTGGTCGTCGTCACAGCCGCAGACGCGGCAAACCCGCCGTGCCGGTTGAAGCGCTTTCAATTTCGCCTGTTTCTGCTCTTCGGCCTGGGCGTCCGCCTGGGCGAACAGGCGCCGCGCCGCGGCCTTCTTGTCCTCCCACGGCCACACGGTAGCCACGAGCGTGACGCCCATCCGGAAATTGCTGTAGCTCTCGAATGGATGGTTGAACGTCCGAGCGCTGTGTGCCTCAATTCTGCGAACGATCATCTACTGTCCTCCTTTCGCTTCAGGAAACTCCTCTATCCCCGCGAACTCGGGGTAGAGCGTGACGATGTTGCCCTTCACGAACACGGCTATCCCCCCAGCCCGCGCCTGTGAGATCGCCGACTGAATCCACCAGCGCTCCGGGACGACCTTGCCCTTGCGGTTGCCCGTCTCGGCGCCGATGATCAGCCAGTCGGTCG
>Ga0307379_10006053_pt1 | contig 16714 bp, 12 predicted proteins | sample UN2MG_FD_202237 | JGI IMG/M metagenome (GOLD analysis project Ga0307379, IMG submission 202237) | Soil microbial communities from Risofladan, Vaasa, Finland - UN-2 | ecosystem: Environmental > Terrestrial > Soil > Coastal area > Acid sulfate soil | place: Finland: Risofladan, Vaasa | collected... | reverse complement strand
GTTTGAAGGTTGTTCAACGTGCGGATATCTCCCTCCCGATCGACATGAATGCAGAAGGCGTGCTGATTCTTTCCGGATCGGGGGTAGAGATCCGAGCGGGACAGGATTGCCCCGACATCCATGCCAATACCTTCGTAGGTAGCGGCGGCAAGCTTCTCCAACTCTTGATTGGCAACCAGAGAATCCAGATCGACCTCACCGAGCTGAGGCCCCTCCTGGAAGAAGCGGTCCCCGTAGTGCCAGGGCCGAAGCTCTTCTTCCGGCACATCGAAACTCGTGCTAAGGGTTTTGTCGATATCCGCTTTCAACCCGGCAAAGGGTTTCTGGGACTGCTCCTCCAAATCTGCAAACAGGTTGAGCAGTTCCTGTTCATCGATTTCGTCGAGAAGGAGGGAACGATGGAAGTGGTCTCTGAACCCCCCCGCTCGGGCGGCGGCGTTGCGCAGACGAGCCATCTCCCGAACCTCCTCGGCCACTTGCCGTCCCACCTGCTTGCTGGCTTCCCAAACCTGGCACACCTGCTCGGAATCTCGGGAAGCTTTGAGAATCTCATCAATTTCGTTGTCGCTGAGCTCCCTACCGTCGACTCGGGCGCGATAGTTGTAGTATCGCTGGCGTACGCGGCCCTCCAGCTCAGTCAGCCGCTCGATGGTAGCCTCGTCCTGCTGGTTCTGACCTGCGGCGAGATAGATCAACTTGAGCTGGCGGGCGAGAAGCGGATCGACGACCTTCCCACTCTTGTCCAGCTGCTTGGCCGCCTCAAACAGCTCTGGATCGGACCAGAAACGCATATAGGCTGCCTGGGCATCTTTCACCCGCCCGATCGCCTCATTACTTCCCTCTACCGCGGCTTCCCACTCCGCCAGGTAGTAGGCCTTTTCGAGCGGACGGGCCTGCTCGTTGATTGTATTTACGAATTCTTCTGGGTGTTTCTTCATAGCAGTTCCTTTGCACAGGATTCTTCTTTATGAATTGCTGTCTTACTACGTTGACTGCAGAAAATCTTGTTGTCCTACTTGAAGCTTCGCTGTAATTAGCCTGAAGCTTCGCTGCGATTAAGACAGGATTTCCGGCTGGAAGAGGATATCGCAATCTTCCTTTCAATTGCAAGGGGCCGCCGTATCGACGCACCGCAACCGCGGCAGACCGCAAGGGCGAAGAGTGGGACACGAGAAAAAATGAATCCAGGCCAGAACACCGGTCAGGACAAATAGCGCGCCAGGTCGAGTGTCTCCAGTACTTCCCGAGAGGGAAGCCCCGTCTTGGGATCCAGACCTTCAAATTCGAGGTACTCCTTGACCATGGTCTTAAGGTCTACCTTCATACCCTTGGTCTCTCCGCTCTCAAGGGGCGGGTTTCCAAGCACCCGATCGGGAAAGCTGTAGCGGTCCAAGGTCCAGCCAGCTCTCACGTTAAAGACCTGCCGTGCCAGGGTAAGACGCCTGCCCACCTCGGCCAACTCCTGCAGGGTCCACTCCGTTCCGTCTGCGGCTTTCAGGAAGTCTGGAAGCGTCTTGTAGCTCAGGATGGCGTAGCCGAACAGACACAGGCCGGCTGAATTGAGCACGTGGGCCCAGTCGGCATTGGCGCTGTGATGCTCAGCCCGCCCCGTTGCTTCGTCGGCATCGATCTCCGGCATGTCGTAGCCGGCGAGGGGAAAGGTCGTGGATCCCTGGGTGTGCCGGGCTGGCGTTGGGTCGAAAAAATAGGTCAAAGCCAGGCCGACGTTCCAGCGGGGATCGTGGGCCGGCAGGGCTTCTCCCCTCACCGCCATGACGTACGGGGCGGTAGCTTCTCCAAAAACACGCACCGCCTCATCGAAGCCCTTTGCCAGGATCGCGCCAACACCTTCGGCTTTGCCGATCTTTTCGACCAGAGCGACGATTGTGCGGGCCTGTCCCCAACGCAGTTCCATTCCGTCGGTCTGATCGTTGCCGATCAATCCGCGTTCGTAGCACTCCACCGCATAGGCCACCAGTCCGCCGGTACCGATCGTGTCCATCCCGTAGCGGTTGCATAGGTCATTGATCCGAATCATGGCTTCCAGGTTGTCATTGAGCAGGTTGGAGCCGAACAGGCTCATGGTCTCGTACTCCACCTTGTGCACCGGACCATCGGTCTTGAATGGACCTTGCTTTACCTCCACATGGCCGCCGCAGCCCACCGGACAGCCGCTGCAGGCGTAGCGTTTGAGCTGGTACTCCTTTACCTTTTCCGCAGTTGTTTTGAAATCCTTCATTTCCTCAACCGAGGAAGACCAGTTCTTCCAGGGTGCGTCCCCGGAGTTCAACGCCTCTTCGTAGAACATCGGTGTGCCGAACTCGGAGAGATCGCTGCCGAACTCCTCCTTGAAGGTGGGCAGGTGCTGTTTACGCAGGGCTTTCATTCCTTCCGGATCGGCGATCTGAATCGGAATATTCCCCTTCACGACCACCGCTTTGAGCTTCTTGGAACCCATCACCGCCCCAAGGGCGGAACGGGCGGCGAAGCGCCCCTTGTCCGTAGAGATGCCGGCAACAGCCGCCAGGTTCTCCCCCGCAGGACCGATGCAGGCCACCTCGCAGTCTCTGCCGTGCCGTTCCTTGAGCAGATCCTCGGTCACGTAGCAATCCCCGCCCCACAGATCCTCGGCGCCGAGAATCTCTGCAACCACGGCGCCGGCGGCTCCCGGCTTCACCAGCAGGTAGACCGGTGAGGCCGCCTGACCGGAAAACAGAATCACGTCTAAACCCGCCTTTTTCAGCTTGGGCCCGAAATGACCCCCGCAGTTGGCGTCCCCCCAACCTCCCGTGGAGGGGGACTTGCCGAAGGCCATGAAACGGGAGGCGATGTAGGCTCCGGTTCCGGTCAGATAACCGGCTGCAAACCCGAGGATGTTCTCCGGCCCCAGGGGATCGCAGGCCGGATTCACGCGCTCCAGGAGCAGAGCCGCTCCCAGGCCGTACCCTCCCAGGTATTGTCGGTAGAGCTTTGCCGGGACCGCCTCAACCTTGCAGCTTTGAGATTTCAGCTCCACGGAGAGGAGTTTTCCGGTTACCGCGTACATCGCGTTGCCTCCAAAAAATGAGAATGAGGGGGCGCTGCCCGACACCCTTTGGTGCCTGAAAGCGCCCCTGTGTTTCGTTTAGAAGGACGAACCGCTCCGGCTTATTTTTTGGCCAGATCTGCGAACTTCAATATCGTACCGTCGGTGGAAACGAGCGGCTGCGGCGGATGGCTCTTCTGGGTGGCGAAGGTCACGACGACCATGACTACCCCGCCGAGACATCCCGGTCCCAGGGCCCAGAGCCACTCCGGCTCGGGGAACATCGTGCGCGATACGATCATCCAGATGATCATAGAGAAGAATCCTGTGAGCATTCCGGCCACGGCCCCCGGGGCGTTTGCTTTCTTCCAGTACACGCCTAGGATCAATGGGAAGAACAGCACGTGGAAGAGCATCTGGAAGGCCACCACGAGAAGGTCGTACATGTTGGCGTAGAAGATTCCGATCAGGAGTGCCGCCGCCGTCACAATCACAACGCTGATCCTCGAGGCGGTGGTCAGCCCACGGTCGGAGAGGGCGTTTCCGCTGGCCCGCTCGTAGATCGGCTTGTACAGGTCGTTGGCCAGGACCGCCGCCGGAGCGAAGATAGCCGAGTCTCCCGAGGACATGATCGCCGCCAGCAGGGAGGCGATGAAGAGCCCCGCCAGGGCGGGCGGCAGCACGGTTCGGGCCAGCACGAGGACGATCCTCTCGCTGTCCTCGTTGATCGCTTCCGTCATGACCGGACCCAGTGAGCCGTTGGCGATCATGGTAATGGCCGCGAAAGCGAGGTACACGGGGATAACTCCGAGGATCCAGTACCCGGCGCCGCTGATCCAGGAAGCGTTGCGGGCAACCTTCCCGCTTTTGGCCACGATAGCCCGCTGGTACAGGTCAGGAGCCGCCAGGGTTCCCAGTCCCACGCCCAGGATTGCGGCGATCCACCACACCCAACCTCCGAGATCCGGTGGCGCAAGCTCCGAGCCGGCCGCCGGAAAGATCTTGAAAAAGTGGGCCGGAGTCGCTTCTCTGATGGCCGCCCACCCGCCGGCGAACTTCACAGACAGCGGGAAGATGATCACCAGACCTAGAAGCAGGATGATCACCTGAACGAAGTCCGTCCAGGCAATGGCCAGCATACCGCCGAGAATCGTGTACAACAGGATGATCGCCGTGCCGATGAAGATCGTCAGCAGGTAGGGCCAGCCGAAGACGAACTCGAAGACCTTGCCCATTCCGACCAGCTGAACCGCCGCCCACAGGCAGTAGGTCGGAACCATCATAAGCCCCGACCAGTTGGCGGCCCACTTGCCGTAGCGGCAGGAGAAGAACTGTGCCGCCGTGTTCACCTTGGCATCGTGAACGATCTTCATGAACAGGAATGCCGCCAGCAGCAGGGTCAAGCCCGCTCCGTAGGGATCGTACATAACCCCGTGAAAACCCTCGTGGAAGGCCGTTCCCGAGCCTCCCATGACCGTGCCGGCGCCCCACCAGGTGGCAAACAACGTTGCGGTAACCAGCCAGAGCGGTAGGCGACGTCCCGCCGCCAGGTAGTCATCGCTGCCCTTTACCCGCCGGGCAACCAGAATCCCGATCAGGATCATGCCGGCGAAGTAGACAACGATAACTACAAGTTCGATTGCGCTTGTATTCATCTATCCCTCCTTGAGTTTTATTGGACAACATTCCCCATGCTGACCGCCGGCCCCGCGATCCCGCTTGGTTTCAGGCTCAGCAGCAAGCTTCTTGATACCGTTGTCCCTTTTCAAAGCACATCCATTCTCCGGCCGGCGACGCCCGCGCCGAAGAACGGTATTAAAACCCGATCAAAGGCAATGAATATACCTCGTCAGTCTACGCTAGCTTCTTTACCTCTTTCAACACATCTTCGGTGATGTTCAGAGTTTCGTCGATTTCCTTGTCGGTATGGGCGGCGGAAATTGAATACTCCTCGAACCAGCCGCTGCCCATCGGGATCACCCCCTTGCTGAGCATCCCGTACCAGTATTCCCTCCACATCGCCTTGTTTCCCCGATTGGCCTGACGGTAGGTGTGGGGGATCTCAGGAACAAACTGGATGCCTCCCAGCGGTCCTTCATGGGTCACACAGGCCGGCAGCCCGAGACCTTTGATGATGTCCTTCAGGCCTTTGGCGTACTTATCGCCGAGCTTATCCATCTCCTTGTATTTCTCTTTGGTCAAGACCTTGGTCAGACAGGCCAGTCCCGCCGAGGTGGTCAGCGGATTGGCATTGTAGGTCCCGAAATGCACAGCCGGTCCCAGCGGCGTGATCATTCCCATCAGATCCCGCCTGCCGCCGAAGGCTCCCAGCGGGGTTCCCCCGCCGATCGCCTTGGCCAGAGTCACCAGATCCGGCTCGATCCCGTACTTCTCGCAGGCGCCACCGAAGGCGATGCGGGCCCCCACCTTCACCTCGTCGAAGATCAGCAGCACGTTGTACTTGAGGGTCAGCTTGCGAACCTCCTCCAGATACCCCGGATCCGGAGGAATCACCCCTCCGTTGGTCATACAGGGTTCGAGAATGAAGCAGGCAATCTCCCCTTCGTGTTTCTTCAGCTGATACTCCAGGCTCTCCAGATGGTTGAACTGCACAACGTAGGTGTGTTTCCAGGCCCCTTCCGGTATACCGGCGCTCTCCACCACTGAAGAGGGCATCCAGGCGGGTCCCGCCGCGGTGCTGGTCGGCACCGCCGTGCTTACCAGCAGCATATCGTTCGCACCGTGATAGGCCCCCTCGACCTTCAGTACTCCCATCTTCCCGGTGGCCGCGCGGGCCAGGCGGACAGCGTACATCGTCGCCTCCACCCCGGACTGGGTGAAGCGGAGCATATCGATCACCGGGTAGCGCCGATGAATCTCTTCGGCCAGATCCGTGGCCGCGGTTCCAGGTAGCCCAAAAAGGATCCCCTTGTCCGCCTGCTCCTTGATCGCCTGGGCGATCACCGGGTCGGCGTGACCCGCTACCATTGCCGCATAGCACATACAGAAGTCGATATACTTGTTGCCGTCTAGATCCCAGACATAGGGCCCCTGGCTGTCTTTGACCATGATAGGATAGGGAGGCCAGAACTGAATGGCGCTGCCCACACCACCGGGAATGATCGCCTGGGCCCGTTTGGCTTCTTTACCGGATGTCGGGGTCCTGGCCACGTAATCATCGTAGAAACTCATCACACATCCTCCTCCGTCTGCTGCTTTTTGTTTGAACGATCAATCAAAATAATGAGAAAAAGATCTGCCATTACGACTCCTGCTCTCCCCCGAGGATTTTCCACAGAGTCTCCTTGTAGCTCTTCGCAGCCTGATCGAGTTCGGGGCTGTCACCGTACACCACGCGGTACATGTAGAATCCTTCGATATTGGAGATCAGTTGGATCGCCAGCAGGTCTGGGTTTAGAATATTAATCCCTTCCTCCCGCATGTAGTCCTCAATCAGATCTACGATCATCTTGCGATCGTGGTCGTACATCCTGCGGAAACTTCCCCGAATCCTCTCGTCTCTAAGGGCCAAGTAGAAACTCCCGTAGAAGACCTTGTCTTCCACGCTCTGAGGAATCTCGAAGTTGAGGTTTTTATCGATATATAGAGCCAGGCGTTCCTTGGCACTCTTCGTCTTCCTGGTCGCCTGGAAGTAGGTCTTGTCCATCTTTTGGACCATGAAATCAACCAAAGCGAGAATCATCTCCTCTTTGCTGGCGAAGTAGTGCATCAGCAGGCTGGGGGACACACCCATCTCCTTGCCGATCTGTTTGAGGGTCGCTCCTTCCAGTCCTTTCTCAGCGATTACCTGGTAGCAACTCTCCATGATTTCCCGTCGACGGATTGTAGATTTACTGTTTCGACCCATTTTTGTTTGAACGATCAAACAATTTTATACTGGACTTTTATTCCTGTCAATCATTTTTTTTAGCATCCCTCGAGACTGCAGTCATTCCCCTCTTCCCCCGGTCTCTCCCATAGCCTGCGGTTTGAGCAAAGATTGTGTACCGGCAGCACCGGTCCCCCCGGGATCTCAAGGAGCAACCGCCGGCCCAAACGCACGGTACCGTTTTGGGGATGTGCCAACCCTGCAATCAGACGCAGGGTCAGACTTTTTCCCGCAGCGCTGGGACCGAAGAGGACTCCGATCTCCCGTTCCAAGGCCAGCTCCACGTCCAGATCGAAGTTTCCGATCCTGTGCCGCAATGAAGCTTCAAAGTAAGCGCTCATGCCTTCCCCTCTCCATGCGTTTGACCAAGGCAAGACTGGCGATCCCGACGGCAATGAGCAGGACGGCGGCGACATTCGCCTTGCCGAACTCCAGCGCCTCGATCTGGCTGTAGATGTATAATGGCAAGGTTTGGGTTCGACCCGGAATGTTTCCGGCAATCATCAAGGTCAGCCCGAAGGGAGCCCCCGCCGCGATCTGACCGGCCAGCTTGCCGGAAGAACCTACGGCCAGACCGGGTGCCTCCCCAGCCATGTCGTTGTAGAGATCGGCCAGCTCACTTACGCAGGGAAACAGACCCCCTGCCACAGCCACGGTATCGCTCCGGACGGGAAACTGGACGAAAAACAGCAGGATCGAGACTAGAGGTATGAGGATCGTTCGCATCATCACGGAATCGGCCCAGTATAACGAGCCTGTGCTGTTTTTGCAACTGAGTTGCATCTATTGCCTGCTTATCATCCCTTGTATGGCAACGGTAAGATCGGTATAGTCACATCGATGGACAAGAAGGAATTGGTTTTTTATCTGGAAAAAATCGACCAGGCGCTCCAGAATCCATCCTCCCTGTGCGTGTACGGGAGCGCCGCCTTCATCCTGCTCGATGAGCCTGACAGAACCAGTCTAGATATCGATATAGCGGGACCATACTCGCAGGCTGACATGGGAGAGCTTCGCCGAGCTGCCGAGGCAGCGGGACTACCGTTCAACCCCGAGGAACCTTCTCAGAACAATCACATCGAATGGGTATCCCACCTTCGCTTGTGTCTCGCTGTACCGCAACCGGACTCCGAGATCCTGCTTTGGCGTGGTCGTTTTCTCACAGTAACGACGGTTTCGATTCCCGATTTGATCGCCAGCAAACTCATTCGCTATGATGAGGTTGATCAAAGCGATGTCCAGTACCTGATTGCACAACGTCCGGTTAGCTACAAAGATATACAAACCGCGGTCCGTCGGCTTCCTCCTCCCTTTGGCCGGGATACACTCTTGCTCGAGAACCTCGAATTATTAAAACAGGACATCGAGCTCTGGAAGGCCAAGCAATGACCCCTCGCGAGAAACTCCAGCTTAGCTACGAGATCGCTTTTTTCCCGCCTCGCTTGAATGAATTATGGGCCAGAATCCGAGACGGCTGAACTGCTCGACACAGCCCTCCTCCTTCATCAGGCTCTGCCGGAGTCAGGCTATCCGTCACAGCGGGCACTTGCAAGATTGGCTCAGTACCAAGCCCGGGCCAGAGCCTTCGGGATGGTGGGATTCCTCAGATCGATTCGCAGTAAACTAGGCCGCACCGAGCCCGTACCGCCGGTGGTTCCCGGGAACCTCGTGCGAGATATCGGTCTACCGTCCTTCAACCGAAGTTTCCTCGAGTGATGAGCTACTTCCGGTACTGCCAGTTTCCCGCCTTGGAAGGAAGGAAGACGCCGTAGCCTTCGCTTCCCAGAAACTCTTCTCCATCTACTACCAGCCGGCCCCTCGAGAGAACCTTCTTCACCCTACCGAGGAGCTCTTGGCCCTCGAACAGCGTGTAGGAGGCATTGCTGTGCTGGTTGGAAACGCTGACTGTCCAGCTCTCGGTCGGATCGAATACCACCAGATCGGCGTCGGAACCCGAGTCGAGCCTGCCTTTTCTTGGAAACAGGCCCATGATGCGGGCCGTGTTTTCCGCCATAAGGGCGGCCACCTCATTCGGAGTGATCAATCCTCTGTTCACACCAAAGCTCCAGACCACGGGCAGCATGGTCTCTACTTCCGGCGATCCGTAGGCCGCATCGAAGAAGTCATCTTCGCACCTTTTTTCCTTCGGTGCATGATCGCTGCCGATCGAATCGAAAATTCCTTCCTGCATCGCCGTCCACAAAGCCATGCGGTCGCCCTCCGTCTTTATCGACGGCCCGACCTTGCCAAGGGGTCCTCGCGCTTTCAATCCCTCCCAGGTCAGCCCGAGGTACTGAGGGCAGGTTTCGGCGATCACCGGATAACCCATACGCTTTAAAAAGCGGATCACCTGGATGCCTTCTGCCGACGAGATATGGGGGATGTATACGGGACAGTCCATCAACCGTCCGATGTACACCGCCCGGAATATCCCTTCAGCTTCGGCGATGTCCGGGCTTGTTTCCAGAAACCGCTCAGCAAAGTTCGCCTTCTCCGCCAGCATTTTGTCCATAATGTAATCGATGGCCAAGCCGGTTTCGGCGTGTACACAGACCATGCCGCCGTGCTTGCCCACGACGTCCATCGTCTTGGCCATGGCGTAGTCATCGGTCATCCAGCCGAGCTTTGCATAGGCCATAAACACTTTGAAGGAGGTAACCCCCATTCCAAAAACTTGGGGAATTTCATCGGCCTGCTTGAGGGTCTCGAACAGTCCGCCGTGAAGGGCGAAATCGATACAGGAGGTGGCCTCTCCCTCGTCCTTGAACTCCTTGATTTTGGTAACCAGGCTGTTCCCCGGCCGGGCATAGGCGTAATGAATGACCGTGGTCACTCCACCGAATGCAGCGGTTCGGGCCGTGTTGGCGATGGAATCCAGATATACCGGATGCGTATGCGGATCGATCGCTCCCGGCAGAACGTAACAACCCTCCGCATCTATGGTAGCCTTTCCTTTGGCCTCTCCCGGAGCGGTGAGCGCGGAGATCCTGCCGTTGGAAATGGCCACATCGGCTCGAACTGTCTTTTCCGGATATACGAGCAGTCCGCCCGTTACCACACAATCATAGCTCATAGTCGTCCTCCCTCCAGCGGTACTGGCGGGTAGAATAGCCGGTTGTTTCGGCCGATGTCAACGAGAATCACTCTGCTCCCGGTCATGCCAGGACCGGTAGTCTGCCGGTGTATCGATATCGTGGAGGATGCCGTTGTCATCCACGGGCACGATCACCGTCGGCACCTCTGCCAGAACGTCCCGCAGGGTCATCGAAACGCTGGTCTCAAGAATGCGGGTCCTCATCTGCGGGGAGAGAAGCAGGGGGTGCCCTTTTTTTCCCCTATACTTTGGGATCACTGCGTAGGCCGTACCTGTAGAAATCGAAGCCAGCTTCCCGTCCCAGCCCAGCAGATCTCTGTATGTGTCCTCAGAAACCCCGGGCATGTCTCCGAGGGTAAGGAAAAATCCTCCGCTTCCGAGGACCTGCGCTCCCCGCTGTACAGAAGAGAACATCCCTTCCCTGAAGCTCTCGTTCTTCACCACTTCTACCCGCTGCCAATCCCGAAATAGGCCGTCGAGCTCCCCGGCCCGAAACCCGGCTACCAATACGACACGGGCACAGACATTCAGAGCGGTACGCACACTATGCTCGACAATCGTAGATTCCCCCCACGGGAGAGTCATCTTCCAGGCATCCATCCGGCTTGAACGCCCCGCCGCCAACATCACACATTCGACTTCCGCCATAGCACCTTCCTTCCCGAATCCTGATAATTCCCGTGCACCCCCCGAACGGGCAACTCGAGTCCGACCTCGATCAACGAGCACCGAGAGACCCCAGGAAGAGCATAATCCCGGAACGGGGACAGGATCAATTCATGCCCACAGTATGGAGTGAAAAGTGGATGGGTTTTTTTGCACTTTTCCAATAAAAGTGCAGTTTTGAGTCTTGACAATTTTTTCCCACTGTGCGATAGTCCGATCAATTCAGAACAAAGGAAGCAGGAGAGCAGGTGCGTGGAGTAAGTAAATTACCAACAGGCATAGCGGGGCTCCGGAATTTCCGGAGTTTTTTTTTAATCTTTGAAGGATCAATTGGAGAGCCTATGGCTCTCCTTTTTTTTAAGACGTATAGAAAGGGCTGTTCCCCTTGACCGGGGGCAGCCCTTTTTTTGTATCTGGACCGGGAATCAACCGGGCCGACACCTACATGAGCACTGGGAGGGAAGAATGAAACCGAGTTTTTTTGCCAATCTGGAATCCGTCTGTAGAAAAAAGCAGAGCCTGCTCTGCGTCGGCTTGGATCCGCGCTTTGAATGTGACGACGCGAAAGAAGCGGCACAGCGCATGCTGCAGCGAAATCGAGAAATCATCGAACAAACCTTGCCCTATGCAGCCTGCTACAAACCAAACATCGCCTTCTACGAGGCTTACGGTTTGGACGGGCTCAAGGCACTCAAGGAAACCCTAGAGCTAATCCCGAAGGACACACCTGTGATTCTCGACGCCAAACGAAACGATATCGGACAGACCGCCACGGCCTATGCTCGGGCACTGTTCGACTACTACGGCGTGGATTCCGCCACATTGAATCCCTATCTGGGGCGCGAGTCGATTCGCCCCTTTCTCGAGCACAGTGGAAAAGGCTTGTTCCTGCTGTGCCGCACCTCCAACCCTGAATCCGGAGACCTCCAGGATCTGGAGGTATATCGAAAGAATCCCGGCGGTGGAAGAAGCCATACAACCTGTCCCCTGTATCTCGAAATCGCCAGGGAGGTCTGCAGCTGGTCTCCCGATGTCGGACTGGTCATCGGAGCGACCGATCCCGAGGCTTTAGAAACCGTCCGTGATCAGCTTCCCGGAGTTTGGATACTCTGCCCAGGAATCGGTGCTCAAGGGGGAAGCCTGGAAGCCGCGGTCCAAACGGGATTGCGGGAAGACGGTTTGGGGCTGCTTCTGGTCGTGGGCAGAAGCATCTATCAGGACCCCAACCCGGGACAGAAAGCTCAGGCGTTTCGAGACCGAATCAACCGGGAAGCGGCCGGTTCGAGAAATCGGCGGAATGCCCGATCCCTGCGGAAAGAGATCCGCCGAGTGGCCCTTTTGGAGGAAATCATCGAGCAGGGCTGCCTCAAGTTCGGATCTTTCCGTCTGAAATCCGGGGCGATCTCGCCCCACTACCTCGACCTGCGCCAGATTATCTCCAGCCCCGGACTTCTCTCCAACGTTGCGGAAGCCTACGAGGAACTGTTGCGCCCACTGGTGTTCGACCGCATCGCCGCAATCCCAGTGGCCGCGGTTCCCCTGGCTGCAGCCGCATCCTTGCGGCTGGGCAAACCCTTCATCTACCCCAGGCTCACCGTCAAGGGCCACGGTACGGGAAACGCCATCGAAGGATTCTTTGAAAAGGGGGACAGGGTCGTGCTCCTCGACGACGTGATCAGCTCGGCCCGGAGCAAGCTCGAGGCGATCGAGATCCTGGAAGGGGCCGGAGTTGAGGTGACGGACCTGGTCGTGCTGATTGACAGAGAGAGCGGCGGCCGGGAAGAGATCGAACGGAGAGGAATACGCTTCCACACCTTCGCGCGGATCTCAGAGCTTCTCGAACTTGCCCGAACCCGGGGGCTGACTGGGGTACCCAAAAAAGAGGAGGTAGGGGTATGAGAAGCAGGGAAGAGATCCTCCACCGGCTTCAGGCCGATAGTTTCAAACTGGCCACCGTGTCCGGAATCCTAACCACCCGTCCGGGGATGATCGAGTGGGTAGACCGCATGGTTCCGGAAGTCGAGATCATCACCACCAAGAGCTATCAGGTGCGCCCCAATCCCGGATACCGGGAGCCGGTCCTCCTCGAACAGGAAGTGGGCTGCTTTGCCAACGCCGTGGGCTTGAGAAACCCGGGAATGGAAGACGGGTTCCAGGAGCTGGAGGAGCTGCGGCGCAGGCACAGGCTCCGAAGCCTTCTCAACGTCTCCCTGTCCGCAAACAGCGTAGAAGACTTCATCCAACTGGCCAAACGTTTTAGCCCTGTGGCGGATATCCTCGAGCTGAACTTCTCCTGTCCCCATGCCGCCGACGGCTACGGGTCCAGCATAGGAACCGATCCGCGGGTTGTCGCCGAGTACCTCAGAGCGATCAGAAGATCTACCTCTGCCCTACTCTTCCCTAAGCTGACTCCCAACGTCGATGACATAGGGGAAATTGCTCGGGCGGCTGTTGCCGCTGGTGCAGACGGCTTGAGCGCTATCAATACTGTAGGTCCGGAGGTATTCCGGGAACCCTCGAGCGGCGAACCGATTCTATCCAATCCCAACGGCGGCGGGAAATCCGGCGAGTGGATCAGGGAAACAGCCAGAGAGAAAATAGCCCAAATTCGCCGGGCCGTGGGCAAGGACGTCCCCATCATCGGGATCGGCGGTGTTTCCTCGGCAGGAGATATCAGAATCTTGAGGGAGGCGGGGGCAAATGCAATCGGCCTGGGAAGCGTGTTCGCCCGCATTCCCCGTCAGGATCTTATTCCTCTGTATGTAAGCGCACTGGCCAGAGATTTCCTGGAGCACGACAACAGGGCAGCTACTTTTCTGTCTACCGAGAGGCTCATGGAATACAAAACCTCCCGCATACAGGAGATCCGTGAGTTCAGCGAAACCCTGCGGATGATTACCCTCGACCGGTGCCTGAGCGCCTCAGCCAGTCAGTATGTCTTTCTCTTCCTTCCCGGCAGCGGGGAAAAGCCCTTCTCCATCGCCTGCACCCAGCCGGCCACGTTTCTCCTTCGCAGACGCGGTCCTTTCACAGATGCCCTGTTTGGGTTGAGCGTGGGCGACCCGGTCCTGCTGCGCGGGCCCTATGGGGCACAGATGCCCCGCAGCGAGAAACCAACCGCCTGCATCGTGGCCGGGGGCACCGGAATCGCCCTGGCTCCGCTGTTGGTGCAAAACCTAATCGCGGAAGGCAAAGAAGTCAACTTGTTCTATGGCGCCTCGCGAGAGGAGGATCTGCAGGTCCTATCTGCACTGGATCTCCCCTGCAGGCAGTTCGCCGTCCCTGACCGCGGCCGCCCGGCGCGAGTGTTGAATCTCCTGTCGGAACATCTCGACAGAGAAGCCGTCGATGGGAGCTGCTTCTACAACATCGGCCCTCAAGGATTCTTGGCACGAGCCTGCCGACGGGAGCTTGCCCTGGAAGCTGTTCCCGCTGAGATCTATCTGTCCCTGGAAACTCCTTCGCTGTGCGGTGTGGGTCTTTGCGGATCCTGCGAGTGTGGAGGCCGGCTGCTCTGCAAGGAGGGGACCTTTGTAAGTCTGCAGCACCTGAACAGGCACGGTCTAAGTCCCGAAAGCTATCCGGGACCCGCACCGGAAAACGTGCACGTTCCCTCGGAACGCAGGAAAGCTGCCATCCCGGGCGTCTAAGTAACTCTACAGCTTATCCTTGTTCAAGGTCTCGGCAACCCGGAAGATCATGAGCCAGGCCCCGACCAAGCCGAAGCCGGCGATCAACAGCGGTGCGACCTGCAGGCTGAGCGCTTGAGCCACAGCCCCTATCAGCAAAGGTCCCGACATTGCGCCTACATCACCCATCAGGTGCCATATTCCAAGAAACTCTCCGGTAGAGCTGCGAGGTGACAGATCAGCGCCAAGAGTCAGAACAATCCCGCTGCCCAAGCCATTGCCGATTCCGGCGATCAGGCTCACCATGAATAAGCCAAGGAAACCGCCGGTAGTCGGGATCAAAGCCAGGCCAAGGGAAAGAATGAGTATGCAGGGAACAGTCGTCCACTTTCTTCCCAAACGGTCCATGAGTACTCCGGCGGGATAGAACAGGAAAAGCTCGACAGCCCTGGACAGTCCGAAGATCAGACCAATGGCTGCCACATCCAACCCAATACGCTCCCCCCAGAGCGGCAGAAGTGTCTGCCGTCCGCTACGAAGCAGCTGCAGTGTGATCACTACCAGTCCTACGAGCAGAAATGCCCGCCAGTTGCCTTGCACCGTACGCAGAAAGGGTATTCCCGGAGCCCGGAAAGATTCGCCTTTCCTTTCTATTGTCCGGGAACGGTAGTGAACCGATCCAATCAGCAGAACGATCAGGGCAGCGAAGCATAATATTGCCTGGCCGAAATAGACGACTTGCAGCCCGAAGAGCTTGCCAATATAGCCGCCGACAATAGGCCCGAGGACCCAGCCGGCCCGTGACGTCCCGCCTACCAGGGACATAGCCCGCCCTCGCCGGCGAGATGGCAGATTTTGTCGAAGGTGAGTCTGGATTGAGAGCACCCATAGCACGTGTACAGCTCCCATCGCAACGGTTAGGAGCGCCAAAGGAACAAGTCGTCCTACAAAACCTGTAGCTACCGCCGCTATCACCGCCGCAGCTGAAGCGAGAACCAGGGCGGGCAGTTTCCCCACGCGGGAGATGATCGCACCCGCGGGCAGATCGAAGAGCAGAGACCCAGCTCCACGCATCGATACAATTACCCCGGTGATACCCAGTCCCGCACCGAGGGACCGGGCGAAGAGGGGAAGCACCGGAATAATCATCCCGTACCCGAACATGATCAATAAGGTGGGGATGTAGACGGGCAGAATCAGAGATCGGATGTCGGTCTCAACAGTATCTTTGCTGGTTTTCATCTATAAGGGCAACCCCGGGCTGGAGACAAGACAGCGCACAATCAGATCAGTCCTACTCTTCCGTTGAACTCCTCGATCAAGGAATCGATCCGGCTAACCTGCTTCTGGATGCTCAGCCAGTAGTCGGGCCGATACCACTGATCCATGATCTCTTCGTATGTCTTGCCCTGCTGTTCGACCCAGGTGAAGTACTTGAGATTGTGAACGCGGCGGCGATCCTGGTAGGTGAGCTCCTGCAGAGAGTCCGTAGTCACTCCTTCGAGATAGCGGGCGAAATCTGCCGCAGCTTCCACCTTTCCGTAGGCGCCGTAGCTGCTGTGCATCTCCTTCAGTCGGCTTCCGTACAGCTCCATCGAATCTGTGAATACCGTAAGGACCACCTCATCAGCTGTCAGCTCGTAGTACTTGGCGTACTTGATCGAAGAAAGCAGATTGCCGATGCTGGAAAACCCGAGCAGGTCGAGCTTATCAACGAATTGTTTCGGAACTCCTCGGTGCATAAGGTACTCGTGCCCTGCTTTCTCGTTGAACAGACGGGCCAAATTCACCACGGCATTGTCGTCAATGGCCATAATCATGTCCGAGTTTTTCACATTGTGAATCCACGGTACATGCTTGTCCCCGATTCCCTCAATCCTGTGGGCGCCGAAACCGTTTTCCAACAGAGTGGGACACTGAAGGGCTTCGCTCGCCGCGATTCGACTGCCCGGATAGCGCTGTTTCAGATAATCCCCGCAGCCGATGGTGCCGGCGGAGCCGGTAGCAATGGCCATCCCATGGTAGCTCTGGCCCGGTTTCAACTCTCTCTGAAGCACTTCTTCCATGGCCCGGCCGGTGACCTCGTAGTGCCACAGGTAGTTGCCGAACTCGTCAAACTGGTTGAAGATGACCAGATCCTCCCCGGATTGCTTTAGCTCCCAACATTTGTCGAATATCTCTTTGACGTTGGATTCGCTCCCCGGTGTTGGGATAACCTCGCCGGCAACCGTCGACAACCATTCGAAGCGTTCCCGGCTCATCTCTTCGGGAAGGATGGCCACCGACTCGCAGGAAAGCAGGGCTGAATCGTAAGCCCCGCCGCGGCAGTAGTTGCCGGTAGAGGGCCAGACCGCCTTCTGAGCGGTCGGATCGAACTGCCCGGTGATCAGCCGGGGCACCAGACATCCGAA
>Ga0307379_10006052_pt1 | contig 16718 bp, 15 predicted proteins | sample UN2MG_FD_202237 | JGI IMG/M metagenome (GOLD analysis project Ga0307379, IMG submission 202237) | Soil microbial communities from Risofladan, Vaasa, Finland - UN-2 | ecosystem: Environmental > Terrestrial > Soil > Coastal area > Acid sulfate soil | place: Finland: Risofladan, Vaasa | collected... | reverse complement strand
TAGCACAAGTTCCAGTTCTAGCTATTCTAGTTCAAGTTTTAGTTCTAGTTTTAGTTCAAGTTCTAAATCTAGTTCTAGTATAAGTTCTAGCACAAGTTCCAGTTCTAGCTATTCTAGTTCTAGTTCTAGTGGATAGCGTTTTTTAAAACTATAAAAGAATATAATGGGAAAACATAAAAAACAATATAAATCTGTAGGAAGCATGTTGAAAAACAAGATGTCTGATATACATAATGAATCTATATCAGGAAGTTCTTATATACCAGATATTGTAGAATTTTGTTATGATAAAAAATATCTTAATTTAAAAGGAAGCGGAATACGACTTTATCCTATGCAAGAAATAATGTTAAAAGTTTTTTATAGAGGATCTAGTGGTAATGAAAATCTTATACTTTCTGAAGAAGAGATAGATTTATTAAAAAAATTCGAACTTGATAACTCAGAAAAAGGAAACGTAATTTCAAAATATTATTCTGGAGAAACATTCAGAGAACTCGTTTTGGTGTGGGGCAGGAGAGCAGGGAAAGATTTTGTTTCTTCTGTCATAGCTTTATATGAAGCTATGAGATTATTGGAATGTCTTGGTGGTAATCCGTATGCCATATATGGGATAGGATCTGCAAGCCCTATAACTATTTTAACAGTGGCTACTGCTTCAGGTCAAGCAAGTATTGCTTTTAACGAGATGAAAGAAAAAGTTTTACGAAGTACTTATTTTTCTAACAAATATATTCCTGAGGGTATAACCTCAAATGAAATATATCTTTTGACACCACAAGATATTAAAGAAAATATAGAATTTAAAAAGAAAAGGCTTCCTTTAAGAAAAGGATCTATTGTATTAGAAACAGGACATAGTAACTCTGATGCGTTACTTGGTAAGCAAGTATTTGTATTGATACTTGATGAAGTTGCATCTTATAAACAAACAGGAGGTTCTGCATCAGGTGAAAGAATTTATACAGCTATGACACCTTCTCTCAATACTTTTGGTAGAAATATAGAGATTTTAGATAAAGATGGGAAACCGAAGGTAAATGAAAAGGGAGATAGATGTTTTAATAGAGTTTATGATAGCAAAATAGTTAGCATATCTTCCCCGCGTGGTCAAGAAGGTATTTTTTATAAAATTTTTAGAGAAACACCACATATTCCTGATAGGTTAGCTTGTCGTTTACCTACATGGAAAGTCAAACCAGACGAAACTTATGAATCCTTAAAAAGAACGAATCCAAATATGTCGGAAGAAGAGTTTTGGATGGAATTTGGTGCAGAATTTTCCGGAACGGCTGGTGAAAATTTCTTTCCTAGTGATAGTGTAAAGGAGTGTTTTATTCTTGGAAATAAATTAAGATTAAAAAATAATGATCTTGGAACGCCTGGTTTTGTATATTTTGTTCATTTAGATCCAGCAAGTAGTAGCCATAATTACGCACTGGTTGTTTTGCATAGAGAGAATTTTTTAGATTCTAAAACCAGGAAAGCTGATTTTCTTATTGTAGTAGATCATGTTAAGTATTGGCATCCTACTCCTGGTAATCCTATTAAAGTAGAAGAAGTTGACGATTATGTTATAGGATTAAGAAGAAGGTTTAATTTAGGACTTGTTACATTTGATCAGTGGAATAGCAAATCCAGTATTGATAAACTTAAATCTCATGGGATACCTGCAAAATGTACTAGATTTGTAAAACAACATAAAATGGCAATATATGATGAACTTTATAATTTAGTCGTAAGTAATAAAATTGCAATTCCAAAAGAAGAATTACTTATGAAAGAGATGCTTAGTTTGCAGAGAAAATATACTGGAGGACATGGTTATAAAATTTTTCCAAATAAAGAAGGCGAAATACAAACTGATGATTGTTGCGACTCTCTGGCCGGTGCCTGCTATTCTGCTATGAATACGTATGCAAACAGATTACCAAAATCTAAATTAGTAAATATAGGAGTTTCGCTTCAAAGCAATCAAGTAATGTGGAGATCCATGCAAGGGATTCCTTATGGGTATGGATCTGGTCAACAAGTTGCAAAATTAATGGAAAAAAGACATCAATTTGTAGGAAAAAAAAGAGGGTAAATATTAAAAAAATAGAATATTGAATGGAATTGCTTATATAGCAAATGTCTAGGAGAAGAAAATGTCTATAAATAAAAAAGCACAAGTAAAACCTTACAATAAAATGCTGCTAGATAACAGATCTAAATTAGATACTAAAGCTAATGATGATACTGGTAATTTAGAATGGTTATTAAATTCATATAGAAAAGATATAGAAGGAGACATAATAACAGAGAAACAATTAGAAAATCCTCCTAGACAGGTTGATTCATCTAGAAAAGCATCTGTTGGAGGTTCTATTATAGAGAAGATGCTTAATGATGCGACTGGAGGTCTAAACAAAACACGAGATCAAGGTATCCCCCTACAGGATATGACAAAAACATATGAAAAGGCTTTTACGAAAGCATATAAAAAAGGAGATGATCCAGGTTTTAAAACTAAAGATGATAGATTTTCTGTAAAACCTGGAAGCCAAATGATTGGGCCTTCATCAAATAAAGTTAGTGTTGATGGACGGAAGGGAGAAAGCCAACTTTTGTCTAATTATGATAGCAGAGAAGATATGGATAAAGCAAATCCTTCAATTAAAAAAGCAGAAATTATAAATAATTTAAAAATAGCAGATGCTCTTACATATCATATTTATAGAACCGCTGCTACAAAGGGAATAGAAGTATCTAAACAAGAAAAAGATAAACTTGAACTAATAGCTTTAGAAAAAACATTTTTTCTTAAGAAGTTGAGTCAATCCAAACTAGAAATACAAGAGGAAGAAGAAGAGAGAGCAGAAAAAGCTCAATTAGCCGCAGATAAAATAGAAGAAGAACTAGAAGAAAAGAAGAGTTTGTCAAAAAAATAAGATCAATAGAATTGATAAGGAATTATAGTTGAATTTTTATAAAATTTTAAAAACTGCTAGGGGAAACATCCCTATAATGGAAGATCAGGGTTTAGATCCTTATCGTAGAAAATCTCCCGGAGATGGACAGGGTTGGGATTTAAACAGAGCCGGGAACGAGGAGACTATTGGACACGGTTCGGGAATGGGTGGGGGATTAGGAACCAGACTTAGAAGATTTGCTCCTACAGATTTTAGCCAAACCAGTGAAGACGACTATTCTCAGCAGATAAAAGAAGATATTCCATATTCAGATCATTATCTTTTAGAGGATTATAATGTAGAAAGAGATTCTCCCACAGATTTATTTGCTTTTGATGCTGAAGATTCTCCTTTTCTTTCCGATAAACTTAACAGAACACCGGATCCTGTTGGTCCGCATAATCAACATAAGCCAGGTGTTTTTAGAAAAGTTAAAGAAAAATTAAAATAAGGAGAAAATAAATGGGTTCTCACACTATCAGCGTTCCTAAACAGGTTAGGGGAACAGTAATTATACAATTTGGTAAAAATATTTTAAGAGTGCGTGCCGGTGACTCCTTTTCCCTCACGGATGAAGAATTTGAAACGATGCAAATACAAAGGATGGTTAAAATCGGGTATTTATCTGTAAAATCTAAAAAAGCACCTCCAATTGTAACAAAAGAAGAGATAACAACTGAAGAAAAGGAGATGTTAACGGTTAACGAACATAAAACAAATATTTCTTCATGGGATGGTGATAAAAAAGTATTGTTAGATAAACAAAAAAGTAAAGAAAAGACTTTGGAAAAAGTTGGATGTAAAGAAATAGAACTGATATCTACAGAACAAGTGTTTGTAGATGAAAAAGAAGTAACGGAACCTGAGGAAAAAGTATCCAAGAAGGCAAAAAAAACAAGGAAATATGCAAAAAAAAGTAACAAAAAAAAGAAAATTTCTGCTCGCACAAAAGAAAAATTAGAAAACATAAAAAAAGAAGCTGGAAAAAGTAAAAAAGATGAAGAAATAGAATTTGTTGATATTCTGCAACAAGAAGAACGCATAAAATCCCATCCTATATTAAAAGATATTTAATTCTTTTTATTTTTGCCCAAGGTTTTATTTAAATTATTCAGAATAATATTTTGTCAAAAGAGGTTTTTTTTATGAAAACTTGGGATTTACTTAGAAAAGAATTATCTATATACGATATTGAGTTACGAGATGATGGAACTTGTTTCTGTGTTTTGGATGGGAAACGCAGACATTTCACTATAGATAAAAAAATACAAGTTATCAAAGAAGAACTTAAGGATAACTGTTTATTATTTAAAGATATTTTGAAAGAAATTTCAGAGATATTATCTTTAAATAATACACAAATAAAACTTGCTATTGACATTAAAATTAGTAAATTATTTGCTAAGTCTATAGAAGACATGCTCAAATTGGCATCATTTCTTAAATATGAATCCGTTTTTTTTAGTAATATATTAAATGAAAGTAAAGTTATTTCATTTCTTGAAATAGCAATTACGAAAGATATTTATGATTTTCCGTATTCCTCTATATGTTCTATTCCGGATTATAAAATAGCTTTAGATTGGATTGTCAGGCGGAATAATATCCTTATATATTTAATCAGATTATTAAAATTTTCTAAGACAGAAGAAGTAAAAACAGAGTCTACTACGGTAAAAATGGCTCGTGGTATTTCTGGACCTTGGGCAAATCTTGATTTGCCTATGCAAGAAAGAGTTTGGGAGTGGGATGATATAGAAGAAGAGATGAGAGGTAGAGATAGAGATATACGAAAACAACGTAGATATAGACAAGGTTTTGAAAATTATAATAATAGTCCATCTGTAGGGGAGGGATACTTCTGGCGAGAAATAAGAAATGAACCTTTTAGCTGGTACGATAGGGCTTCAGAAGACCCGTATCCACATAGATCTGTATTAACTAACTATTAAGGTGCTATTTTGAAAAAAGAAGAACAGAAAAAATATTCCCAAAATATTATAGATATTTTATTACTAAATATACCTTCTTTAAGAGCAGAATTAAATAAGTCTGTTTCTTATGTTACTACATCTAATTTATTTAAACTATGGAAAACACAAGGTAAGTCCCTATCAGAACAAGGAAGAATATATAAAAAGAATAATTCACTATCTGAATCTGAATTGAAACTTCTTGAACAAAATAATTATATAAGGTGTATAGGAGATAAAATAGAGATAACAAAAAAGGGTTCAGAAGTAATAAAAACTATGATTTTGGGAGACGAAAGATCTGTTTATGAAGATGATGGGACAGAAATAGATATGAACGTAGCCAGGTCTAATATAACAGCTAGATCAAAAAAGAATTGCAATAAACGTGCTAATGCCCTTTGGTGGGAAAGATTCATAAATGTCAAATAAATCAGTTATCCAAGTTTTTCGCCCTGTTGAAAAAAAGGATGTAGAACACGAAAGGGATTTGTATTGGTATGATATATTTTATAAAAAAATGAATAAATATGTAGGAATACGTTTAGATATAGAACTGGTTACAGAAGAATATATTAAATTAGACAATTCAAAAAATATTCCTTTATCCGAAGCAAGCGAGGAACAAAAAAAACAATTTCCTATTTTAAAAACTAAAAAATGGAAAGCCGTTGTAACAAAAGCAAAGCCACCAGAAAAAAAAGAAAAAACAGATAGAATTAGAACATGGTTTGATACTTATCAAAATTATAGTCATACGAATGCAGAAATTGAATCAGAAGACGGAAATTCTGTTTTTTTTTCAGTACCAGAAAATGAATTAAATAATTTTTTATATTATTTGCAACAAGAAGGTTTTAACACGAGATAAACCATGTTATATGTTGAAATAGCTGATAATCCTCATTTACATGAAAAAGGATTAATGTTTAGAAAAGAATTGGAATCTAATGCCGGTATGCTCTTTAAATTTAATAAACCTTCTGTATTAAAATTTTGGGGTCTTAATACCTTTATCCCGTTAGATATAGCTTTTGTATCTACTGATAATGAAATATTAAAAATATCTAAAATAGAACCACATTGTAGAGACGGAGTTAGTAGCGAAAAGGATTGTCTTATGGCAATTGAAGCAAATAATGGATTTTTTATAAAAGAGGGAATTAGGGAAGGAGATAAAATAGCTATCTGCAAAGATGATTTAGGATTTGACGTTATAACATTTTTGAAAAAAAATAAAAAGGAAAACAGAAATAAAGGATGAAAATTATAAAGACAAAAAAATATAAAAAAGCTCAACAAGTATATAACCCAGATTTAGGAGTTTTTGAAGATCTTAACGAAGAAAATTATGATTTTGTAGATAGAAAAGAAGAATCTCAAAAATCTGAAGAACTTCCGGTTTTGACACCAGAAGATATAGGGAAAAGAATTCCGTTAGTTGATGATGTCGAACAAGACATAGAACAAGAAGAAATAAAACCTATTGAAGAGGACCAGGAAAATTATCCTGAGTTTTCTTCTACGTTTGAAGCAATAAAATATGCTATAGATAATACAGAAAAAATTCGTATATTTTATATTTGCGAAGGTGGTACATATATTATAAGAGATGTTGAACCACATGGATGGTTCAGAGCAAAAACAACTGGTAATATGATTTTGGTTACCTGGGATAATAATGTAAATTGGTATAGGGCTTTTATTATTAGCCCTAATATACAAAAATATGAATGGTCGGGTAAGAAATTTAATCCTCGTTTTACCTTTCGAGTAGAAAGAAATAGACTTTTAGGAAGGTTAAGACAAAGAAAAGATAGAAGGCAAAAATAAATAGGAATACGGATATGCATCAAACCTTAAAAAAAATAATAAGCGTTGCAAATGATCTAGAAAAATCTGGGTTAAACAGAACAGCAGGAATTATAGACGAAATCGGGAACAATATATTACAAATTAAAACAGCACAATATCTAGGAATACAAGGGTATTGGATACGTAACCGAAGGTGTTGGGATAGATGTTATAGGGTAAAAAGAGCACAATATCCTACTACACCCACTCAAAAAATATGGACTGAATGTCATAAAGAATATATTAATGCTCTAAATGACGAAGGATGGGAATGGGCAAAATATGCAGATAAATTACCAGATAATATTAAGAAATTTGCAAACAAAGATTCAAAACTTTCAAAACAAATTATAAATGCAGATAGAAATTTCTTCCACAAAACAGTAGCTCAAAAAGCTTCGGAAGGAATATCTATCGATAAGGCTATAATAGATACAATTAATGAAGGAATAGAAAGATATGCTTTAGCCTATGTTGACGAATCTAATAAACTTATGTTAATAGCACAAAAACTTAGAGATAAAGGATATGAAGAAATTGCAAATAAAATAGCCGATGCTGTCCAAGAAATGACTAAAGAAGCACAATTTGGGAGGAGACTAAAAAACTGGTTCACGGGGGGAGCAGATAAAGAAGATAATGAATTTTTAAAATCTGCTATAAATAATCTGTTATCTGCTGCTTCTAACTTAGTTAGCACTTCTTCTAAATTGTATTCTCAGAACAGAGATGATAAAGAAACTTTTCTTCTAGAGTTGAACCAATCCGGTGTATATAGTAAGTTTAACCAAGCTTTAGCAAATATTAATCAGAGCTTAAACGAATTAAAGATGAAAAATATTAGTCAAGCAATGGATGATAGAGTTAATGATGTAGTTAAAGCGATAAATGATTGGGTACAACAAGATTGGAGTAAAAGAAAAACAACGGGTGCGGTTTCTAGATTGAGTCATTATCTTGCAGATGTTGTAAGACAGCCAACTCAACAACCTCAACAAGCACAACCGGTAGCTCAAGAACCTGTTGCTCCTGCCGAAGCAGAACCTGTTGCAGAACCTCAACCAACAGGACAAAAATCTATTGATGTTCTTGAAGATATACAAAATATTGAGAATGATAAAAATCTTAGTAAAAGTCAAAAATATGAAGCAAAACAAAACATTGCTATGTCTACCATACAATCTACTATTAGAGATTTATTACCGTTTATAAGACAGTCTAGATTAGAAACGAGATTAGTAAACTTTTTAAATAGAGCTATTGCAGATAGGGCGAAGACAGCAGAATCTGAAGAGGAAGTCAAAATACAATAAAATTAAACAATAATAAAGGAATTTTAAATTAATATTAACAATGGTAGAAATTGTAGATATATTTTTCCTTTTACAGGAACTAGTTAAAAAATAACTAAGGAGTTAAAAAATGGCTATTAAACTTTGCACCAATACTATTCCAACAAGTAACAAAATAAGTTTCAAGGAAATAGTAGATAGATTTGCCTCAAAAAAACTTGAAAAAATGGCAAACGCAACTAAAAAGGTTAAAACTGCTGGAGACGTTGTGGATAGGGAACCTGGTGATGGACCTGATAGTGGTCAACCAGAATGGGAAGGAAAAAAAGAAAATGTCAACGAGCCAGAAGTCCAAGATGAGCAAAAAAAAGCAACTTCTGATCAGGACATTAAAAAGGAAGCAGAGCAGAAAGACGAAGCCGAATCTTCTGGGCAACTAAAGGTTGAGCCTCTTCATCAAAAAGGCGAATCCGAAAATGCAGGAAATGAAGATCTTACAGGAGATAAGAAAAAGACTTGTGTATGTCCAGCTAAAGACAAAAAAGCTGCTGGTATCGATAATTTTGGCGAGAAAAAAGCTCCTCCATTTGGCAAAAAAGATGAAGATAAAGATGAAGATGAAGATAAAGATAAAAAAGAAGAAGATGAAGATAAGGATAAAGAAGAAAAAGACGCTGGCACTCAAGGAAAATTTATTCGTCTTGCCAAATTGAATGATAAGACAAGATCGTGGCTAAAAGATTACTGGCGCAATATCTATCCTGAAGATTATGTTGACGCAATGCTTGCTGACTAATTTTCATTTTCCGTATTGCTAGCCGTCGCATCCCGCAGGGATGCGTAAGTTGCAACGTAAAAAACGATGCGAGTTGTAAATAAGTGAGTAGGTAATAGGAGATATAATATGAGATTAGTACCTTCAGGGTCTGAACGATTAATGATTGCACAGACCATGAATCCTAATAAATTTGGTTTAAATTTTGGAAATGAAACAGAAGAATTAGTGCCAGGGGCAGAAGAATTTGCTCCCAATACTGTTCCAGAAGTTCCAGAAGTTCCAGATCCAACTGTGGAATCTGCTCCTAAAGAGGATAGTGAAGATTTAACTCAATATATCTTTAACAGGCTTACTCAATTAGGTTATCCTCCGCGAAGATTGGAAAGCTACGAAGACAAATTCGTTCATGAAAGAATCACAAGAGATGGAGGAAGAGAAGTAACTATAGTTATACCTGATAGATATTATGGCTCAAAAAAGAGTTTATCAAAAGAAGATTTTTCTGGTATAGTTAATGATATACAAAACAAGTTTGGTTTAAACTTTACGGATGCAGATAGAAGCGATTTAAAACTTACGATAAACTTTACTTCGGCAAACCCCGATGCAGATGAAAACGAATCTGCTTTACAAGTAGAAGATGAGCTTACACAAGTTTATGGTCCAGGAAAAGAAAATTCTGGAGAAAAGACGAAAAGAAAAAAGAAAGTAGCTTATACTATACAAGAACTTATGTCTCAAAGCAAAAAGAATCTTTGGCATAAATTATATGGAGATGATGATGGCTTTACAAAAACATAATAAAAGTTCCAGTTGTAGCGCTTTAGATCAAAAAGATCCTTTTGGATTGGATGGAGTTAAAAATCCAAGAGATTTATCAGATTGGAAACCAAAGAAAGAAAATAAGAATGATATAAAAAATGCAAAGTTTTTAAGTAAAAATCAAGATAGTCAAAAAATAAATTTTATTGACAAAGCAATTGATGTATTAAACAAAGATAAAACAGTATCTGAATCTAAAAAACCACTAGGATTTGAGTTAAAAGGAACAGTAAAAAATCCTAAAAGATTTAATCCACAAAATGTTATTGGCAGTAACAATAGAGTCGTTTCTGCTGGTATCGGAAGTATAACAGATAATAACGGTCCTAAAAAACAAATTGGTTCCGAAACTAACAATAGTATATGGGAACCAGATAAATTAGGTAAAATGTCAGGACAAAAAAGTAATGACGAAAAAACAAAAGACGCGAAAAAAGAAATAGATAAAATACGGAAAGGGATGAAACAAAGTAGATTAGATGAAATGGTTGATAACCTACAACAAACAGATATAAGAAATGATTCTACAATAAGATCTTCTTCACCACATATGGAAAGAAGTTCTATGAAGCCTGCTATGAAAAACCATATTTCATTATTCGACCAAACAGAAGGAAAAAATGATTTTGATAGAATCCCAGAAAAAACAGCCGGAGAAAATCTTCAAGAAAATAAAGATAGAAAAACACATAAAGATACTAGCTGGAGAGGGTTGAAAACTCCAACGTCAACTAAAAAAGTAGTAAGTCGTATGTTTGATATATTAACCGAAACCGAGAAAAAAACTTAATGACTCACAAATATAATCATTTTAAATCTGCACAATATTTTAATATAGAAACTCCAACTAAAGAGATAAGCGAAGCTTTTTTAACAGAAATTCCTATGGAAATTGCAATAATGCCAGAAGGTCCAGCAAAAGTAGAAGCGTTAAGAAACTTTACAGAAGAAATGCAAGAAGGAGGAGAGATTGTCGAAGAAGTTGGAAAAACAGGAAAGGATATAGCAGATAAACAAAATCAGGAGTTACAAAAACAACAATTATTAGATTTCCAAATGGAACAAACGTTAAGTTCTACCAAACCTTTTAATTTATCAAAAAAATCACAAAATATGTTTGATGATACAACAGTACTTGATACAGATACAATGGGACAAGATCTTCAACAAGAAATGCTAGGACTTAAAATTCAAAAAGGTTCAGATTTGGATGCTTTTTTATCTAGTCGAGAGAGACAAGAGGTTCAAAGTGTTCTTGAACAAATGGTAAGTACCGACGTAGAACTCGATACTCTTAGGGATTTGTTAGAAGAATATTATTCAGAGGAACGCCCTATAGAAAAAGAGAAGATAGCTAATAGTATACTTGATTCTGGGATATTGCCTTTTGCTATGTTGTCACCGGAGACTAACTCAATTATGGAAACACCATATACAGAATACGGGAAAAAAGAACAAATAGATCAAGAAGTATTTTCTTTTGTAAAAAAGATAGAAAAAGATATACGTAAATTAGCAGAATCTTCTGTAAACAAAAAGAAAAATAAGGTATTTAATTTGCGAAAACAAGCACAAATGAATACTCAAAATAATATAGTTATGTATGGACCAGATCAAGTTAGAGTAGATCCTTTTTCTAGAATGCCTGCTTCTGAGTGGAGCATCGTAGAAAGAAATAAGGGCTTTGGACTTGTTGTCGATGATGTATGGGGAATTGATTGGGAATCTGTATGGCGCGGTAATATTATGGATAAGTATTCCAGACCATATAGAGATAAAGAAGGAAACTGGGTAGGTGGATATATTAATAAAAGATTTGAAGTAGATAGATGGATTCCAGAAGGTAATAATATGCAATTAAAACCAGGGTCCAGAAGAAAACCCTATCTGCCAGAATATGGCGTTACCGAAGCTAGATTAGTAGCACAACGAGATAAAAATGCAGAAAAAGAAGGGTTAGGTCCAGATCCGGAAAAATATAAACCTTTTAATTGGAAAGAAGCAAATACTAAAAATAATATAAAAACAGCAGCTACTTGCCCAAGATGCGGAAAATATCTCGGAAAAAAAGATTTATATCCCGGAGATTGGAAATGCCCCTGCGGATATGATGGACAAGATATTATCGATAAAAGAGAACGTAATCGACAAGAACGTGATGAAAGACGAGAACGTAATCGAATAGAATGTAATACAAAAGAAGCTCAAATGATAGACCCCTTTGAAGACCTAGCACTTCAAAAAGCGAGAGAAGTTGATTCTGGTATTAAATCTTTTGAAAATGCAGTGCAAGAACTGGTTGATGAATATGGAGAACAATATGTAGTTTTTGAACACGGAAAATTAGATAAAAGCAGTTTTGATGAGGAATTTGCAGGATCACCAGTAGCAACGCAACCTTCTTATAGACAAGGACCTGGATCCGAATTAGCAATAAAAGATAAAGCTAAAGAAATAGCAGGCAAATTAATCGATTATCATTTAAACCAAATAGAAGAAGAAAGAATAGATATAGGCGAAGAACAAACCGGTCATGGAGAGTCCATATTCGCATCTAAAAAAAAAAGATAGTATTAGCTCAACTTCCACCTCTTAAATCGTTAGAGGACGACGGAAGAACAAGAAGAGGGGATATGAATAAAGATGTCTGGGAACAAAAACCAGAACTTCTTTGCTCTCAATGTAAAGCTTTAGGCGTACAACAATTCTTAGGAAAAGATTGTGTCTGTCCTGTTCATGGTATAGTAGCTCCTGCCTATGGAGATCTAGAAGATCATAAACCAGATCCTCCTAAACATATGGCCGAGGTCTCTATCCAAACAATAAAAAAAGCAAAAAACAAAAAACATAAAACCGAAGATAAACCTGAAAAAATTCATTCTAGCGAAGAAATAAAAATGATGACAGATCCAAATACCTTCGATGATATGTACGGTCCTGACGATAACTTAAGTATAGAAGGTTCTTGGATGGACCTTGCAGGAGATGGTTAGGAGATTGAATAAATATGCCGATTAAATTCAGTATACCTGATAATAGTAAAAAAACTAGAGATATTCTAGCAGCAGCTTCAAGCTCCTTTCAAGGAGAATCTATGGCCAAAACAGGCGTAAGTACACACTACGCCGCTAGCACTACTGCTAGAATTCCAATTACAAAAGCAGCACAGTATGCCGGTGCGGGGGCTAATGTAACTTGGACCCAACCTATGTTCTTCTCCCCTCTTCACACTCCACAAAATTGGCAAATTGCGAGTAAGAGAAGAGAGGTCTATCAGTGGTCATACGTTCCATCTCCTTGTAATATAACATGTTATGACGGTTCGATAAAAGGCATAGATATGATATACGAAGAGGTTGGCAATAAATATTCATGTATATCTGACATGCAAGATGCTGAACCGATACTAAATGGCTGTGGTAAATTATCCAAACCTGATAAAATATCCAAAAGATTTGTAAAGAAAAAAGCAAACAAAATAGAAGTTACAGGAGTATCCGAACCTCTTGTAGTGACTTATGATCATCATTGTAGGATCATAAAAAAAGAAGATATTAAATGTCGTTACCATAAAAGAAAAAATTGTATTCCAGGATATTTCGCTCCAACTTGCGAAAGGTATTCATGTGATAAGTACAAAAATATAGATTTTAAAGTATCCGAAATATTGGCAGAAGACATCTGTCCTGGAGATTATGCATTAATCCCATTTCCCACAGAAATAAAAAAATCTTGCATATCAGATAAAGATGAAGCTCGATATGCCGGACACTTAGCAGCAGATGGGTGGTATTGCGATGGAAAAAGAACAAAATATACTGGCGTAGGTATTTGCATGAATATCGCTGAAAAAGAATTTGTTTTACCTTGTATAAAAAAAGTTTATAAAAAATATAATATACACAACAATACATATAATCCTCATAAATTAACAACTTTGGTAGCTACCAGAACGAGTTCTCATGAAATCACCGACTTTGCTTCAAAAATAATATCCGGAAAAAGTTCTAGTAAAAAATTTACAGCAGAAGTTCTTTACCTAAAACCAGAGTTACAATTACATGTTTTAGGTGCATATATACAATCAGATGGGTGTTACAACAAGCAAAATGATGTATATGAAATAACTACTTATTCTCCTCATCTTGCTAATCAGTTACTTATAATGTGTTATAGATGCGGGATTTTAGCTCGTTCTAACAAACAACCTATTAGTAGATCTAAAAAGACATTTAAAACAGATAATAAATATAGGTATATCATAAATATCCCATCATCTTATTGTGATAAGATATCGGAATATGTTCCTGGCAAACCAGTAGAAAAAATTCGCAAGAAAGGGAGTTCATGGAGATTCTTTTGGAATAATTATGTTGTTTCCAGAATTAGGTCAAATGAATCATTTGATTATGAAGGTCCAGTATATGATATTAGGGTTCCTCCATCTTATACTGTCACTGTAAATGGTATAAGTTCTTTCCAGAGCAGATTTTATTATGAGAACGAGTGCAAAGTAGCTGCTGCTGTAGATTTTTACAGTGATTTTCCTATGAACGGATTCAAATTAGAATGTAAAGACAAAAAGGTACTAAAATTTTTTGAAAGACAGGTAACTCGTCTCAACATAAATGAGAAATGCAAAAGCATCAGTCACGAATATCATTTGCTTGGTGATGTTTTTCCTTTCGTTGAAATGGAATGTCCAATTTGTGGGGGCGGAAGTGACGAATGCAATCATCCTGAAGGAAATGTAAGAAGAATAGTTATACTTAATCCAGATTGGGTTGAGGTAGAAAGAAATGTTCTTGCTTCTGATCCGGTAGTATCTTTAATTCCTGATGAAGAATTAAGGATGATAGTTTCGAGAAGGAGACCGGCACAGATATATGATCGTCTTCCGGAGCGTTTAAAAGATCTAATATCTTCTGGACAGCCTATTCCATTATCTAATCGTTGTGTTAGTCACATAAAACATAAAGGAAGTGAATATGGGATATATGGAACATCTATGCTTCGTAGATTATTCACGGTTTTAGCGTATAAAACGAAGTTGATGACTGCTAACTGGATCATTGCCGAAAGGTTGGTTCTTCCTATAAGAATTGTAAAAATAGGTGATGAAAAGCGTCCGGCGGGTCCTGAAGATATTGCTGATGTATCAAATCAGTTATCTGCGGTTGCCAATGATCCTAATCTAACTTTAGTTACGCATCATGCATTTTGCCATGACAGTGAAACAGAAGTATTAACAAATAACGGGTGGAAAAAGCATACAAAACTTAATGGATCAGAAGAGATTATGGTATTTGATCCTGATACTGAAAAATGTTATTACGAAAAACCGCTATCCTACCAAGAATTTGATTATGATGATGACATGTACCATTTCTCATCGAATAAAATAGATATAAAAGTAACTCCAAATCATAGGATGTTAGGATATAACAGAGATAAAACAAGATATTATGTTGAAGACGCTGAAGATTTTGCAAAAAGAAATGAAGACGATAGATATGTTAGAATAGGAGACAGTCCTGAAGAACTCTTGTCAGATACTAAAGGTAGATTTTCTAGGGTAAAAGATAAGAACATAAGTAAAGTGCATTATAAAGGTAAGGTATGGTGCTTTACTACTACAACTGGTTTCTTTGTAACAAGAAGAGACGGTCGTATTCATATTTCTGGAAATTCATATGACTGGATTGGTGCGGCAGGAAAAATACATAACATTACTCAAGAGATGGAACAAATAGGCAAAGAGATTTTAGATGGAATGATGTTAAATCAGAGTTTATTAAATGGTGAGGGACCTTCTTTTGGAAGTGCGCAGGTTGGAGTAGAGGCTTTAATTAGAAGGTTAGAAAGTTGGAGAAATAGTTTAGCCGAATGGATTGAACTACATATTTTCTTACCAATTTCTATGATGCAAGGATTCCTAGATGAAGAAGCGAGTAAAGAAGCTGGAGTTCCTGTATGGTTATATCCTTCTGTAAAATGGAATGATATGAAGCTGAGAGACAACAGCAACGGTTTACAGATGCTTATACAATTAAATGATAAGGGTTTAGTTTCCAATGATACTTTGTTGAAAGAATTTGATTTAGATTTTGATGAAGAACTGCAAAAAATTCGTCAGGAACAGTTAATGGTTGGTCCTCAAGGACAGATGCCTGGAGTTTCTGGTGGTATGGGCGGAATGGACATGGGCATGGGTGGAATGGGTGGCATGGGCGGAGCACCTGCTGGTGGAATGGATATAGGAATGGGAGGAATGGAAGGAATGGGAGGAGAAATGGGTGCAGCGCCTATGGGAGGAGGTGAGATAGGCGGGGCACCTATGGGTGCACCTATGGGGGCACCTATGGGAGCATCTAGTGGAAATGAATTTAAAGTTACTAAAAAAGGTAAAGGAAAAACCTATAAAGAACAAATGGAAGAGAAGGTACAACCTCCTGTAAAAGTTCCATTAATGATGACTAAATTGGAAGCTAAAATGTGGTCACTTTTAAAAAACATGGATATTCCTTATCAATTATTTGGGCAATATAAAGTTTCCGTACCTGGACATCAATATCCATTTAGTATTGATTTCGCATTACCGGCTATTGGAGTAGGTTTAGAGTGTCTCCATCCTGATTCTATGGTTCAAACATCTTTGGGTACAAAAAAAGCGAAAGAAATAACAAAAGAAGATGTATTAATAGGCAGAAATGGAGATCCGGTAAAAATAGAAAAAATAATATATAATTATAATGAAAACAGCATTTTGAAGATCAAGGCTTTCGGAATGTCATCTTTACTTATAACTCCGAATCATCCTCTTCTAGTAGCTTCTCCGAAAAAAACTAGAAGATATAGAGAAGAACCTAGAATAACTAGAACTAGAGAATATATAATTCCTGGTGAAAAGGTTTGGAAAAATTCAGGAGAAATTCAAAAAGGCGATTATTTAGTCATCCCCAAAAAAAGGATATTTAACAAATCAGACATTTTAACTAAAATCAATCTTGAGGAATACAAATACGGATCTTATAATAGTCATATTTTG
>Ga0307379_10006051_pt1 | contig 16720 bp, 15 predicted proteins | sample UN2MG_FD_202237 | JGI IMG/M metagenome (GOLD analysis project Ga0307379, IMG submission 202237) | Soil microbial communities from Risofladan, Vaasa, Finland - UN-2 | ecosystem: Environmental > Terrestrial > Soil > Coastal area > Acid sulfate soil | place: Finland: Risofladan, Vaasa | collected... | reverse complement strand
ATAGGATTTTCAGATAATGTCGGATTTGTGACAGATAAAAAAACGACACTCAACAGAACAATGATGGAAATACTTTTTAATTTTCCCATAACCGCTTCTCCTTTAATTGCTTTTAACATACTTACTTTGGCTTATCTGATCCGTCCCACGTGTAATTCCACATAGCCATATATTCAGGCCCTGGTAAAAATTCGTCGTTTGTTTCTTTGAGTTTTTGGGATAATATCTTATCCAGTTTTCGCTGGATTTGTGAATACTCTGGTCTATTACACAGATTTTTCAGTTGATATGGATCCGCTTGGTTGTCATAAAGCAGCCATGGGCCGTTAATGTCCCGCACATACGTATATTGCCGCGTCCGAACCCCGCGATATTCCCGACCGCCTCTCTGATAGCCCCATTGATGAAACGGCACCGGGCACATTATCAATGCTGCATCATTATCAGGCGGCTCTGTCCCTTCAATAACACTCGAAAAGTCCTTGCCCTCGACCGATTTGGGAATGGCAATGCCGCTCAAGCCAAGCAGAGTCGGCATAATATCAGGTGTATTAATCGGCGTATCAATATTCCTGCCTGTTTTTCCATGTACCGCTGGATAGCGCAATAAAAACGGAATCCTGACCGACTCTTCCCATGGTTTTTGTTTTTTGGTCTGACCATGAGAGTGCAGCATGTCGCCATGGTCGGAAGTAAAAACAAAAATAGTATTTTCTTCGATACCGCATTCTTTTATCGTCTCAAGAACATCTCTCATGCAGTCATCCAGTGCTGCCATATGGGCGTAATAACCGGCTAATTCCTCCCTGGCCTTTTTCTTTAGTGACTCGGGGACATTGGGATGAAGGATAATTTTATCTGCCGAAAACATCCTTCGATATTTCTCAGGGGCTGTTTGATATGGCGCATGTGGGGGCCCCCACGACATAAACAGAATAAAAGGCGTTTTGTTTGCATGCTGACGGATGTATTTTTGAGCTTCGCGAGTCTGGGCGATGGCATCATAACCATCCCAGTATTGTTTGACGTCTGCATCACCATAGTAAAGTGATTTATTGTAGTTATGTGTGCATTCACATACCTTCCAGAACTTAAAGCCCTGTCTTCTTTCTTCTGGTATGAAAGAACTCCTGCCATGGCCGTCAACGTGCCACTTGCCGATATAGCCCGTTTCGTAACCGGCCCTGTCGTAAACTTTGCCGATAGTTACAGCATTTGGATCCAGGGGTTTGTCGTTATAAAAGAGACCGTGCGTAAGCCAGTACTGTCCGGTCAGTAAGCTTCCGCGATAGGGAGTGCACACCGGACAGCCTGATACGGCATTTGTGAAATTTATACTTTCTTTCGCAAGGTTGTCTAAGCAGGGCGTCTGAGCATTGGCATCGCCCGCATAACCGCTCGCTTGTGCTCTCCATTGGTCCGCGAAAATAAATACAAGATTCGGCTTTCGTGTGGATTTTGTACCGGTAAACTGTGCGCCGGAACAGCCGGCCAAACCTGACCCTAAGAAAAGCGAAGCTGCTCCAAGCCCGGCTCTCCGCAAAAACTCTCTTCTTTTAATACATCCTTTTTTCATATTATTTCCACACACGTCATCTTCGATTATCTCTTTTTTTCCGGCCGGCTGGTCACAAAATTCTGCTTACTGAATACTTTCTGCAACTACTACACCAGGCCCTTAAGGTGACTGATACTTCGCTCAGCCTGTTCTATGGTACCGCATTCTACGCTGAAAACAATATCCCGAGGCAGCTTTTTGCATATCTCAACCACCTTTTTCCAGTCAATGACTCCTTCGCCGCAGGCACAACCCACCGGCGTACCGGTTACTTTACCCCGCTCGTCCTCGGATTGCTGCACGGAAATATCCTTGGCATGCAGGTGGACTAATCTGTCCTTGACTCCTTCGAGCCACTCAACCGGGTCGTGACCGGACAGGTAACTGTTGCCGGTATCGAAATTGATTCCGATGGCCTCCGAGTCAACCAGCTCATAAATCCTGTCCAGACCATCCGGGTGTTGGCTGTACTGCTGATGTGGCTCAAGTCCTATCAGTATCCCGCGGGCCTCCGCCACGGCTGCCGCTTCTTTCAAAACATACCGCATCAGAACGTAGTCTTCTTCCTCCGTTGTCCACACCGGCTTAGGCCCTTCGTCTGTATTCACAACCGGTGCACCGCATTCGGCCGCAAATCGGATTGACTGCTTGAGATACTCCGTACTTATCTCCGGTTTGCACAATGGCGTATGTGCCGACAGACCCGAAAGCTTAATCCCGGCCTTTTCACATGCTCGTTTAATCCGATACGGGTCATCCAGCATGGATACACTATGAAAATATCCCGCCTCACTCAAAAGCTCGCGCCCCCAGTGTACCATCGGCTCTACGTATTCATAGCCCAACTCCGCTGCCTTTTCCACACCCCACTCGAACGACTTGTCGGCATGACGCACAAACTCCATATTGACGCCGATATAAACATTTGACATTTTGTGACCTCCTTAATAATAACTAATTATTTTTACCATTTAACCAGGCTAAGCTCAGCGTTTTGCTTTTTCGATAGCGCGCATCACAGTTGCTTTTTTCTCCTGCAGATATTTATACACGGGAGTTCTTTAGGGACTAAAGTCAGTGCTTTATCAAGGTTTTCCAGCGCAAGATTGTTTTCTTTCTGAATAAAGCGCGTCTGGGCAATTGCACTCACTTTTGCCGACTCACGTGCTAAATAATTTATTTATGTACTTTGGAACTGATTTAATTACCGGCACACTCACCACCGGATGTTCATCGATTCTGTTATAGTCAATATACTATTTTTCAAATCTCCACAGATCTATAGTTATCTCCTCGGCAGCCATCCATTCCACGTGCCAGTCCAGAAACAGACAATTACCGCCTTTTCTGTGTCGGGCTTTCGCAACCCGCCTGCCTGTAGTTACGTCTTCACTGACGGAAGAAGGCAGATGCCCCGGAGTCCACACATCACATCTATTGTTTCCATCGTCATCGGCTTTTCTTATAATATGCCGCCACGGACCGTCCTCATTATCGGTAAGATAAATTGTATATGCTCGTTGGCTGCAGGTGGTTAACTTGCTCGGCTTCAGTATCTCTGTGCCCTGCATATCATTTCTATCTCTGAAGTCCCAGCCGTTGACAACATAACAAACGGTTTGCTCTTTATCGGGGTAGCCGGGACACCGATAAATATCCACTGTACGGTAATCACTGCCGACAGGCTTCTGGGCTAAAAATGGCATAAAAAGCTGAAACCATGACCCGCCTGTACCGCCTGCCTTCCCCCGGGGAATCAGCAATTCATGATCCTCGGCATATAAATTTGCTGCTATGCCGATTTGGCGCATATTACTTTGGCACTTTACATTCTGGGCTTGTTTCTTTGCCCTTTGCAACGCGGGCATTAATATCGCCATTAACAACGCGATGATGGCAATCACAACTAACAGTTCTATCAAGGTGAATCCTCTCCGTCTGTGATTGCTCATAACTCTCCTTTCATCTAAAGAGTTCGAAAAAACAATAAAATTATATATTTTCCAGGCGGTGAGTCAATCAAAATATTACTATCACCATATTGCAGTGACTCTCAAATAGAGATGAAAGTGTAAGTGGCAGGCGAAAATCCTGATTGATTATTCTTCTTATCGGTGTGTCTTGGTTTCGAGTTCTTTGATATGCCCTAGAATCTCTTCGGCCTGTTTGCGCAAGTCCTCGTCGGCTGAGACAGCGAGCAGCTTGTTCATTGCTGTCTTGGCTCTTTCACCGTGAGTATCCATAATTGTCTCGGCTATCTTTATTGCGGCCGTCGCTGCTTCTGCCCTGACTTCCTCGACCTGCAGTAACGGCTCGACCATTTCCAATGCTCCTGGGTCGCTTACATTTGACAAGCCCGATAGCACAAGTTTTTGCTCTGCCGAACTCTTGGCTTGCTGCATCGCCCGACGGCACAACCCCAGCGTTTTCTCTGCCGAACGTTCCTTCACAGGCAGAGACAACAAGCGTACAAAACCTCGCAGCGCCAGCAGTCGGTGTATTTGGCTTTTTGTGTTACAGTAAATTTCCAGCAAAACTTCAGCCGCCGCCCCATTAGGCCATTTGGTCAATGCACGAACGGATGTGTCCTGCACAGTGGGATTTACCTCTTTTGATGCAGCCTCAAGTGTACTCAGCGCTTTACTGTTTGCGACACCTCCGAGCACCCGCAGCAGCGAACATCTGACAGCCACGCGTGTTTCACCGTGCAGCCCCGCCAATACTGCATCCGCCTGCTTGCTCGGCTGGCTAATCTTGCGTGAAACAGCTACGATAGCCCGCTCAGCTTCTCTGCGGCTGCTGTCATCTTCCACCTTAACAAGAAGTTTTATCAATGATGGTAAATGCTCCTCATCAGCAAGTCTGCCTAAGGTCTTGAACGCCGCCTGGCGGACCTTCCTGTCGGGATTTACAGCCTCAGCTAACAGTGCTGGTACTGCATCAACAGCATTGCGATCGGCAAGTACCTGAATTAATTGCCGGCGCATACTGGCTTCCGAATTCAGCATGCTTTGTACTATTGCATCATCAACTCTGCTGCCGCGGAGCAGCTTGAGACTGTTTACTGCCGAGCTTTTTTCCTCGGAGCTCGTTCCTTCTGTCGCGGCTTTAACTAAGTATCCTACAAAAGAAGCATCCCCGAGTTTTCCGACGGCTTGCAATACTGCTTTTCTGACCTCTGGGTTTGTGCTCTTGGCCTCTGCTGTTATCGCAGGCAGCGCCGCGCCATCACCCCGGTCTGCAAGAGCACCAATCAGAAGCATCTGTTCATCAGGTGACGTCTTTGACAATTCGCCTGCAATCTGTTCGGTAACGCCACTGCCTTCCATCGTCCGAACACAGCTCCTGGCCGTGGTTCGCACCATACGGTTTTCATCCCGCAAAGCAGCAATAACCAACGGCACTATATCATGCCCGCCAATGTCTGCCAGACCCTTAATGGCCGCACTTCGGATAATAGGAGTTTCGTTGTTGCCGGCCAGTTCCTTGTAGATAGCGGTCGCTTGATTTGTTTCGCCTTCGAACATTAGGTCTTCGGCGCATCGAAGGTACGCATCAGTCGCTGCGAACCGAAGTTCCGAATCACCTTTGACTCTGGCTTCTACCAATAATTTTATCGCCCGTGCACCACCGATTTTCCCCAGCGCCGCAACCGCAGCTTCACTTATTTGCCTTTCCACTCCAAATACAAGTTTGCCAATTGCCTCTACGCTCTGGTTATCACCCCTCTCGCCCAATAGATTGATAATGCGAATCTGCACTGTCGGCGAAACCTTGTTTAGCGCTTCGCGCAGTGCCTTGCCAGCCTCCTCGCTCGGATTCTGCCCGATTGCATAACATGCTATATCTGCTGTCTTCTCGTCCATCAGCAGCCTGGCGATTGCAGGAACAGAATCGGCCGTCCCGATAAACCAAAGCTGCCTGCAGATGAACGACTTACTTTCTAATGTGGCCTCAGCGAGTAATTCAGCCAATCGAAGCTCGATGTACTTACGTTGCTCGGGCTGGTTTTGTGATTCACGGATGAGTTTTTCCACAGCAATGAGCGGCTCTCTGCTCATCCCGCGTTCGTAGTTAACAATCGCTGATAATTTCCTGTCAATCTCCGATTTATTGAACTCTGCCTCGACAGTATTACTTAGAGCGAAATTAACGCACAGCCATACCAGCAGAAGCCGGATAAGTGCCTTTGCGAAAATTCTCATGGTCTGGTCCTTTGGCTATCGGTTGGATTTGCTTGTGTTCTCGAAATAAACAGGACCGCCCCATTTACCTGTTACAACTATATCGAGGTCTCCGTCGCCATCCATATCAACCACGGGAATATTCAGGCTTGAGCCGATACCCTCACCATAAGAAATAGTGTGCTTGACCCATTCGACAGCAGCCCCGCGCTTCAATTCATACCAGTAAACGCACAATGGAGAACGGGCGTCCGGGTCGTTACCGTTATGAGCAAAAAATCGTTTTCCCGTAACAAAGTCGAGGTCACCATCCTCATCAAGGTCGGCCAACGTTATACTGTGGGCCTGAGACCACGACTTATCAATAACGTGTTGTTGCCAGACTGTTTTCGATCCTTGTCTTATTTGCTTGTACCAGAAGATTCCGTGTTTATGCGCTGAGCTGGTTATGATATCGTTGAGTCCATCGTCATCAACATCATAAACTTGTATCTGAGGTGTGTGATCAGCTTGCCCTTCGTCCATGCTGCCGAGTGTCAGGGGGTGTTCTTTCCATTGACCTCTGCGCGGATCGGCTGGTGCCTCATACCAGGCGTCGGGTCTCAGAATATCGGGCCGGCCGTCTCTGTTAACGTCCCCGACACCGCCACCGAATGGCTTGCTGTTTTGGCTGATTTGTTGTTTAATCAGTCCGCGCTTGCCGTCGTCCTTAATGCCAATCTCGTACCACTTGGTATCTGTAGTGTCGGGCAGAATCTCGAGCTTTTTTCCATCGCCGTCAATGTCCCACAGTTCCCCGCATTCGTAGTTGCCGTTCTTATCGGCGACAGTCATCGGCCAATAGTCACCCGCCGCTCCGGTATTACGGTACCACTCAGCTTGCTTGCTGAACCAGCCGCATGTTACGACGTCCAGAAGCCCGTCACCATCGACATCCAGCGGCACGTTCATGAAATCGTCCCAGTACCCAATGCCTTTTTCGTCAACCGAATGTTTATTGCCTTGTGCATCGACTTTACCCTCCGGAGATCGAAACTGGTGGGCCTTCCAGTATGGTGCCTCATACCAGTAGGGGCCGGCCAATATGTCCGGCTTTCCATCATTGTTAAAATCACCCACACCGCAGGCCTCACTGCGGAAGTGCCCAACGCGGTGTGCGACAAACCTGGGCTGTTGTGACGTTTGTAAGCTGGCGGAACAGCCTGCTGACACTAATAAAGCCACAAAAAGAATAATAACGATATGCCTGCTGCGATAAATATAATTGCCGATGCTCATTTCCTGTCCTTTCTTTTTTAGTTTGTTCGGTGCTGCCGTTTTTATCGAGAAGAGTCTCTAACAAACTTGCTGAACAGTTTATGAGTTAGGAGCTACTGCTTTAGACTATTCTATTGTTGGTGTAGTCGTTTCTTCGGGTATTACAGTATCGGCCTGCTCTGCTTCTTTAGGCTGTTCCTCGTCCTCGATTAATTCTGAGAGTTCTTTAATCAGGTTCTTCGCCTTCCAATCGGCGATTTCATAAACCCATCCCTTATGTTTCGTAGTGAATTTTATCGCGCCCTCCTGGGCGAGAAGTCTGGCTTCTTTCTTTTTCAACTCTTCTTCCGATTCAATGTTGCTGTCTTTTGTTATAGGTGTTTTATCGGTATAATCTGCTTCGAAAGTGGCATAAGTCTTATCGTCCTTTTGAGCTATCTTCAGGGCATAAACAGTCGAGTCCTTCAGTGTGCAGATATATTCTTTGTCAAAGGTCAAATCGCCCGAATTTTTCATAACGTCGTCACATCTCAAACTTGTTAAAGCGGTAAAGACGCTGTCGCCGTCACTGCTCTTAAACTTTTTGCCGGCGGGAACATTTTCCAGTATAACGCCTTTGCCGTCCTCCGTTGTTTTAAGTGTATATTGTTTGTTGGCGGAGCTGACTGTTACCGATACGATGTCCTCGCGCTTCACTGAAATAAGCTCCTGTTCGATATAACTTATCGCAGTGTCCGCAATCCACGGCATAGTTGGCGCCACGTAAACAGCATCGCTCGAAGCCAGTCTTACATAAGTTCCCTGTCCAAGCTCCTTATTTTTTCCTCCGACAACACCTGTAAGCAGCGACGAGTCTTGCTTGAAAAACTTAATTGTTGCGTTGGCATTTTCATCTGTTAGACCGAGATCTTCGTGATTTGCCGCGTTGTCTGTAACAAACTGTGACCTCTGAATCTCCAAAACCTTGGTGATCAAATTATTGATTTCACTTGCCTTGGCCGGATAGTTGTCCTTATTGACAACAACGAAACCCCCTTGTTGGCGCTTGAGCGTCACCGTATCTTCACCGCCCCCCAGAACAATACTGTCTATATCAGCCGGATCAAGCCCCTGGAGAAGATAAGCTGGCCCGTCCGTTTCTGTACTTTGCCTGTTTGAAACATGGGACTGGGCCACCGCCCATATTACCATTAAAACCGCAACGATTCCTAATATTGTCAGTTTCTTGTTACTCATCTAATAAACTCCTGCTTGCAAACTTAAGTTTTCTTTCTTCCAAATCATATCGTTTAGAATTTTGAATTTCGGTCATTTAATTTTGTTTCGGATTTCGGATTTCGATATTCGTGCTTTCTTCACCTAGGCATCACTTGCATGACTGATATAATGTCTCTTCCTTACACTGCGGCGGACACCCAATACTATAGCGATTACCAGAATAACCGCCGGCGCCATCAGCATATTAAAACCTCGAAGCACATTACCTAAGTGCTCGATTCGTTCCCGTCTTATCAATTTAACTTCATTCAACTGTTGCTGTGCCCTTCGCTGTTTCAATTCAATGTCTCGTTGCTTATCCAGTATCGAGCTGCCGATGACCTCTTCCTGTCCTGCTTTGGCCGAAGACAGGATAGATTGCAGCTCGTTCTGGAAGCCTGCGATTTGTGCGTTAATTTTCGCAACTTCTTCGCGAGTGTCCTCTTCCGCCTGCCTTTCAATTTCATCGACAACGACAAACGGCCGCTTGAAGTTTCCTCTCGACCTGATTGAAACCAAATCACCCGAACCGCTCAAATCGTCAATAGTATTAAGAACCAAAGCACTGTTGTCACCGACAACCATCTTGCCGAAGAAAGCATTCTGATATGCTATCGAATCGCTTATAAAGTCAACATCCGCGAAAACCGCCACTGCACAATCCTGCTGGGCCTCTGTTAGCCCTTTAATCTGCTTTTTTACTGTCTTAACTTCATTAGGATCTTTCACTTCATCCGAAGATTCATCTTTGACCTCAATTTCAATGCCGTCCGGAAAACTGCTCTTAAACTTACCGTTAATCAGATAACCCATCGCAACCGCCTTGTCACCTTCGACAAATTTACGCATAAGACTTGATGGGTCCAGCATCATAAGCTCGTATGCATTGCTTATCGAAAAGCTGTTGCCTCTGTTAGTCGTCGTAATAAGCGGCGTTCGGGTAATCCCGGCAGGCTCATTTGGGTCGGCAACTTCTCTTAGAACTCCTGAAAACAAAAACCTTACCTGGTTAAGCTGGGCGGTAATTACATTGTCGGTATTAAAGCAGTTTCCTTCAGGTGCCAGATTAAGGTAACCTATTATTTTCTCAGGCCTTTGATTGGCTCGAATGGGTACCTCTGCTGCCAGATCTCTGTCCCCTGCAAAAGTATTCGCCGGCATCTCAAGGCCCCAGGTTTTCAGAAGTGTATTTAATTCGGAGCTGCGCGATACCTGCATCCCCATCTGCATCATTCTCTGGTCCGGCTGGTCCGAAAAGCAATGAGGGTCAACAAATGCTATCAACCTGCCGCCTTTGAGCACAAACTGGTCTATCGCGAATAAAGTCTTCTCCGGCAGGTCTTTGGGGTGAACAACCAGCAGAATGTCAACGTCATTAATGTCGTTGACATCTGTCGGGACACTTTCAACCTCATACTGTTTTCGCAACTGTTCGACGAAAGTCCAGGGCCCCTTCGGCTGCTGACCCTGCCTCATCATCATCTCAGCCATATATCCGCTCACGTCGTCTCCCATTACTCCAATCGAGCTTAATACACCTATTTTGCGTTTCTGGCGGGTAATTGCGGTATCTATCAGGTAACTTATGTCATACTCAATAAAATTCTCCCGGTCCGGCGAAAAGAACGGTATGGCTTTTTCAATCCCGAATTGCGTCTGCAATACCAGGCCGAAGAAAAAGTTCTCCTCCTGAGTTATAGGAAATCGCTTCAAGCCGTATCTTAATGCCTGCACCTCGTCTTCGGAGAATGGCCGCGGGTCGATTACTTCCAGCTCAAACTTACCTTTAGAGACAGCAACGTATTCCTCCAGCAGTGCTTTAACGAACTCGTAATAGTTATTGAAATACCGAATCTGGTCCGGCCCTTTCAGCGCCGCGGTCTTTGCATAGTACAGTTTGGCTTTGATCGGCTGAGTAAGTTTACCCAGAATCTTTTTCGTGCCGTCGGAAAGTGTATAAAGTTTCTGGTCCGTAATGTCGGCTTTCAAACCCTTTCCAATGTTTTGGCAGATGCTTATCGCAGAAAAAATAATCACCAAAACAAAAACCACTGCGATAATTGTTCGTAACGCTCTGTTCGCACCTGTTGAAACTTGTTCTTTTTGTGCCATACTTAAATTTCCTTAAAAACGTTTCCCCTCCCAATATTCCTGACGTGCTTTTTATCTTGCCTTCCTGTCATCCAGAACAATACTGCACGCTGCAATCCACCCGATAATCAACAAAATAAAGTAAGAAAGGTCTTCGAACTTCAGCACACCTCTCTGTATTGACTCGAAGTGCGACTGAAAGCTCATGTTCCCTATAGCTGAAACCATACCCGCCGGAAGGAACGTCGAAACATAGCTTAGCGTTGTCGGCATACCTGCGAAAACAAGCACCGCACAGGCGACCACCGAAAGGACAAAACTTATCACCTGGTTTTTGCTGAGCGCCGAAAAGAAACACCCGATGGCCAGAAAACCGCCCGCCATCAGGACGCTGCCTATGTAACCGGTAATTATCAGGCCTATATCCGGCTCACCAAGATAACATACCGTAATCACCATAGGGAAAGTCAGAGCAAGTGCAATCACAAGGAAAAGCCACGCCGCGAAGAACTTACCCAAAACCGCCTGTGTAATCGTAATCGGCAGAGTAAACAGCAGCTCAATCGAACCGGCCTTCCGTTCTTCCGCCCAGATACGCATCGCTGTCGATGGCACCATAAAAACAAACATCAGAGGCAGGTTCATGAAAAATGCACGCATATCCGCCTGCCGCATTTCATAAAAGCCCTCTTTGAATGTCAGGTACCCTGAGAAAAACAAAAAAATCACAAGAAACACGTATGCCAGAGGCGTCGTAAAATAACTTTTCAATTCCCTCTTGAATACCGCTAAAAAACTATTCATTATTGAACTCCTGTTTTTTATCTATTAATCAACTACTCACCATTTAATTGCTTGCCGTTTCTGGTAATCCTGCGAAAAACAGCATCAAGGCTGCACTGGTATTTTTCTTTTAATTGCTTCGGCGTTGAATCCACCAATATTTTGCCTTTGGCAATAATTATCGTCCGCGAGCATACCGCCTCCACTTCTTCGAGGATATGCGTCGAGATAATAATACACTTGTCCTTCGCCATTTTATTTATGAGCTTTCTGACCTCATGTTTTTGATTGGGGTCCAGCCCGTCGGTCGGTTCGTCCAGAATCAGCACGCCCGGGTCATGAATCAGCGCCTGGGCCAGCCCGACACGCCGTTTATATCCCTTCGAGAGTGTCTCAATCGTCTGATGATATACCGACTCAATCGAGCACATTGGAACAATCCTGTCGAGCGCCTTCTTGCGTGCCTTGCCCTTAATCTCTCTAACATCGCAAATAAAATCCAAAAAGCTCCCAACCGTCATCTCGTTGTACGCCGGCACATTCTCCGCTAAATAACCTATCGCCTTTCTGACCTTGATGGGGCTCTGCAAAATATCATACCCGGATATAGTAGCCGTCCCGCTGTCGGGCCGAAGGAAACAAGCTAACATTCTCATCGCCGTGCTTTTACCCGCCCCGTTAGGCCCCAGAAGACCCAAAACCTGACCCTTTTCAACACTGAACGATATACCGTCAACAGCGACAACCGGGCCGAAACTACGCCGAAGTTCTTTGACTTCTATCATCTTCGTCTCCACTAAACCAACTCAAATTGTACATCCTAACCTGATTTCACTTTAAGGAGTTCGTATAAATTTACCCGAAATCTCTTGACAGTCAATACCCTTAACAAGATTATTTTGTTCATTGCTTTTAATCAAGATAAGGATTTGGTGCTTATGAGCCTCGTTGCGAAAGTAAAATTTACTGATTACCACACCAGTATATGCAGGGCACTGGACCTCATTAACGCCCCGGCCGCGCTGCCCCAAAAGGGCCTGATTATCATCAAGCCGAACCTCACAAATTCCTCTCCCCCGCCTGTTACAACCAGCGTCGATGCCGCCGAAGCCGTCTATATCTACTGCAAAGCCTGCACAAAAGCTGAAATTATAATTGCTGACGGCTGTGGAAGCGGAAAAACTCCGCAGGTTTTCAAAACACTCGGATACACCGGCCTCGCCGACCGGTACGGCCTGAAGCTAATCGACCTCAACGATGCAGAAACTATCACCCTCAAAAATGATAATGCCCTGCAATTAAAAGAATTTCATATGCCCAAAATCGCCCAATGCGCCTTCATAATTTCACTGCCAGTCCTTAAAGACCACAGCTTCACCAAAACCACAATCGCGATGAAAAATATGTTTGGCATCGCCCCGGGCAGGTTCTATGCAGGCTCATGGAACAAATCCAAACTGCACAGCCCCTCCACAGATAAGTCCGTTGTAGATGTATGTTTATATAAAAAGCCGGATCTGTCCGTCGTCGATGCCTCCGTCGCCCTCGAAGGAATGCACCTTTCCGGCCGGCACAAAAAAATCGGGCTTGTCCTCGCCGGCTTAGACCCCGTTGCAGTCGATTCCCTCGGTAGTACGCTTCTCGGCCACGATCCCCAAAAAATGCCCTACCTCACACTATCACACGGCCTCCTCGGCTCCATGGAAAATATCGAAATAATTAACGCCTAAAACCCCCGAAATCACCCAGATTTTCGGTCAAAAACGCTCACAGTTAAAAACAAAAATCAAAATTTTCAATATTTTTTATCTCCTTCCATAAAAGCGACTTACGAGCGACGCCCCACGAAATCCGGCTGAATTTTCGTACCATTTCTGCACACTCAGCCAATTATAGAGGGGCAGTATTTTAGTCCCCGGCCAATTGGCCGTTAAAATTCGTTTTCTGACTTCTGTATTCCGTTTTCTGAATTTACTGCGGAGCGAGAAAATTCAGTTCACTTTTACCATCTCAATTCCTGATTGGCTTGCAGGGCCTTTCGTGGCTCTGGTGCTTTTATACCGCCGCATCCGCTACGGCTATCCTTTTCGCAGGATTCCGCTCACCCGAGGCAAATACGCCATCGTGGACCCGAAACATTACGAGCGTCTGAATAAATACAAATGGCAGGCCGGCAAAAGCTCAAGCTCGGGCACCTTTTATGCCGCTCGTTCTGTCTGGGACAAAGTAAACAAGAAGAAACGCACTATTAAGATGCACCGCGAAATAATAAACCCGCCATATCCTCTCGTCGTTGACCATATCAACCATAACGGCCTCGACAATCGCAAAGCCAACCTAAGACCCGCAACGAAATCACAGAACAACATCAACAAGCCGTATAAAAAGAAAAAGGGCGCTCACTCCAAATACCATGGTGTAACTTTGGAAAAACGAATAAACAAATGGCAGGCGCAGATAAGAATTAACGGAAAACACAAAATCATCGGATACTACAACGATGAAATAGAAGCCGCAAAAGAATACGACAACGCAGCACGCAAATTCCATGGAGAATTTGCTGTAACAAACTTCGATCCCTGAAATCTGGGATGAAATATTTGAATTTTACGTTGTAATTTTGCTCTTTAATATTTGATTTATAAATTTCTACCGTGTCATAAAGAATTCGCTGTTCTAAATTTTCCCACACATAAATTACATACGTGACTCATAGTCCGTTGACCCATTGTCAATATAATGCTTTTTTGTTCAACACGAAAGGATTTGGTGATTTGAAATGGTAAAAGGATACCCTCAGATTCAGCAAAACGTAGGCTGTCGGATAAGAGAACTCCGCGAAAAACGCAATCACACACAGGAATCTCTCGCCTTAAAAGCCGGCCTTGACAGAACATACATAAACTCAGTTGAAAATGGAAGAAGGAAACAATTACATGCAAAACATAAAAAACAATAAATCATGTTATATGAAATTGGGTACTCTAAGATTGTTAATTTCTAAATTGGTATCTGAGATTGGAGAAGACTCGGAAGTATGGTTATCATGTGACGAGGAAGGGAATGAGTTTTTACCAATGTCAGCAAATACAGATTTAAGTGTGGCTTTTGATAACCACACTAAAAGAGTAATTTTCTTTCCAATGCATCGTTAAATAATAGGTCTAAGCCGTGTGGGACAATCAGCTTGCTTTTCAATTGACTCTATTATTTCCTTATAGTAATCCGCAATTTGATGGGCCTCATCTGGGTTTGAACATTCCTCAATGCAGTAAGGTTCGCGAGCATGCCCTGTATTTAAATATTCTTCCGTATATTCCCAAGATTCCAGACGCATGTAAAGTGCATCCAATATCTGACCAATCATAAGCGAGGTTAAGGTTAATGTTATATTCTTATCCATTATCTTTCTCCGATAGTTACTGCAAAAACACTTTTTCTCTGTGATAGGCAAGAGCAATTTGATCAGGCCTAAATTTGTCAGGAAGTATGATACTTTTGCCTCCGATTTCCAAAAAGCCGACTCTATGCAATTTGGGAGCATCCAATACTTTTACCTCTTTAGACAATACAACTCGAAAGTTCTTATCAATAGTAATAAGCCCTCTATCGAAAGCTCTGTCATGAAACACACAAAAGGTTAAACCATTGGTTGGGTCTGCCCTCCGACTCTTATCGACTGACCACGGAATAATATGACTGGCGTTCAGCATTGCAGGCAAATTAAGTTTGCAAACTGTGCATGAGAAATTATAACTGGATAAAACCGCTTCACGGAAAAATCTCTGCACCAACCTAACACGTGTGGTTCTCTGAACTTCGGTCGAAATATCTGAATCACGCAACACTATTTCGTGAGTATACTCTTCGCCAATTTCTCCTATTAACCTTACTAACACTTGTTGGCTTTCGAAAGCGAGTCTCTCCCAATCCTTATGAAACTCATCCCATATTTGTTTGTCCTGCTTACTACCGTGCTGTAACCCCTTTACATCTCTGTTTTGATGAACAGGATCCAAGCTGGCAAAATTAACCATTTTCATGGCCACTGCACTTGGCGTTCTTTTTATTTTTTCTGATATTCGAATGACATCTGGATTTGACTTGTGAATACGACCAAATGGTATTCTGCAATATAGATTAAAAGCAACTATCAGTTCATCTCGAGACCAGCCTATTCTTTTATTTTTCATATTCTCGCCACTCCAGATATAAATAGCATAACACGCTTTGTATTTGTCCTATTGTCAATCAATTCTTCAATTCTTGCAAGCAGTTTTCAAATTCTCCAGAACAGCGACTGCTGGAATAATCGCAATGGCTAGGATTCCCGCGGAACAACTCAATGTGCTTGATGCGCAAGCCTTGCGAAATTTTTAATGGTTGATGTACATACTAAACAACAACGGTCATTTAACATTTCCCGCATACGCAGTAAGGATACGCGTCCGGAAATTGTTGTCCGCTCAATAGTACACCGAATGGGATATCGATATGCCCTCCATCGTAAAGACCTGACGGGCCACCCGGATATGGTTTTAACCAAACATCATAAAATCATCTTCATCCACGGCTGTTTCTGGCATATGCACAAATGTCGTTATGGCAAAGTCACGCCTGCAACCAATACCAAATTCTGGCAAACAAAACGAGAGTGTAATGTTGCCAGAGATAAAAGAAATCTGCGTAAATTGCGAAAAAATGGATGGAAAGTTCATGTTATCTGGGAATGCCGGACCCGTAATATAGAAAAATTAACAGAAAACCTCCAAAAGTTTCTGACCTCTTAAATAAGCCAAAAACAATCATTTTCCTTCGAAATCATCAATTATCCTTAATCAATAATCATTTGTACGTCTCGCCTCGCTACGGCCACATAATAGTGTTAGTATCCAGCTATGTCAAGCCTCTTCTGAGTTTATCGAGGGGAGCGCACTCGAAGGATAAAGAATCTCAGCAACATTAATCAATAGTAAATATCGAAGATCCGCCCATGGCGTAACAAATAGTCATTAATTGCAATAGGCTCCTTATATTCACGCTATGCCTATGAGGCTCTCGATTTGTTATTCTACTTGGCTTTTACTTCTTTGGTAGGTAATGGTTGCGATACTCTGCTTGCGTTTGTTGAAACCTCTCTGTCCAGACATTCCAGTCAGGACTGTTAGGGTCAAATGTAATTTTTCCAAAATTTCCTTCAACAGCAACTTTATCCAGCGTTTTTTCGTGGAAGTAGAAATATGTAATATTTCCGTCCTTTTCTTCTTTACGATAGGCAAGTCCTTTAATATCGCTCATGTCAAATGGGTTTCGTCCAACCAGAAGCTCTATGGGAAACTGCCGTTCTCTATAATTGGCTATTTGTTTTTTTGCGAAATTTACGGCCGAAACAATTACTACAAAGACCATTGCAGTGATGGCAATTATTAATACCGTTCTGCTTTGCTTTTTCTTGGTCATAATCGTTTCCTTTCATGAAAAGTTAGCGTTCAGCTTATTTGTGCTTCGAGTATCAATAGGCCGTTTCAAACCTAAATCGAACTCTTCGCTATCGTCTCCAGAATCAAGGATGCATAATGCTTACGACAAA
>Ga0307379_10006050_pt1 | contig 16720 bp, 16 predicted proteins | sample UN2MG_FD_202237 | JGI IMG/M metagenome (GOLD analysis project Ga0307379, IMG submission 202237) | Soil microbial communities from Risofladan, Vaasa, Finland - UN-2 | ecosystem: Environmental > Terrestrial > Soil > Coastal area > Acid sulfate soil | place: Finland: Risofladan, Vaasa | collected... | reverse complement strand
TGTTATACGGCTTGGGGGGCATCGCCGGGGGATTAATCGCTGGCCTTTTATATGATGAGCTTGGGGCAGTCGCTATGTTCCGCTGGGCAGCAGCATTTGCATTGGTGGGTCTGCTGATTTTTGCCCTGGCCAGCCGCAATGAAGCCAGGCTAGAAGCGACCTCAATCACCGTAGGAGGTACAGGAGATGACCCTGCTGGATAACAAAATCGTCCTGGTAACGGGCGCCAGCCGGGGTATCGGCCGGGCTATCGCGCGACGCTTTGCCAGGGAAGGGGCGGACCTGATTATAACCGCTCGTAATGAAAAAGAGCTTCAAGGGTTGGGATCTGAGATTCAGCATATTGGGCGACGTGTTTTGGTCATCCCGGCGGATTTACGCGACCCGGATCAGATTCAGGCCCTGGCCCACCAGGCGCTAGAAAATTCCGGCCGGATCGATATCCTGATCAATAATGCCGGTATCGGATATTGGGCGCCGGTTAGCGAAGTGACCCTGGAACAGTACGACGAGCTGTTTGCGGTGAATATGCGGGCCGTGTTTCTGCTGACTCAAGCCGTTTTGCCACCAATGATCGATGGGGGAAATGGGCATATCGTGAATATCGCTTCGACTTCCAGCCGCTGGGCTTATCCTGAAGGGACACTCTATTGCGCCAGCAAATTCGCCCTTCTTGGGTTTAATGAAGCGCTGGCCAAAGAATTAAGAACCACCGGGGTGCGGGTGACGGCCATCTGCCCGGGCCAGGTCAATACCTATCTGGGCGGCAGCGGGCCAAAAACATGGGAAGAGGGCATGTTAAATGGTGAAGATGTCGCCGAACTGGCCCTGCAGGCGGTCACATTGCCGGCGCACGCGATTGTGACCGAAATGGTTGTTTGGCCGCGGGCGGAGGTTTTTTAAGATGTTAGACGTCATTACTGTTGGCGAGGCGCTGGTAGAGATTATGCGCCCGGACCAGGATCAGCCGTTGGACAAACCGGGACTCTTTCATGGCCCTTTTGCGAGCGGCGCCCCGGCCATTTTCGCCGTTGCCGCCGCTCGCCTGGGCATATCGACCGGTTTGATCAGTGGCGTAGGCGATGATGCCTTTGGCCGGTTATTGCGGCGGCGCTTGAAAGATGAAGGCGTTGAACTATCCGGGCTGCAAACGGTGCCTGGATACAGCACCGGGATGGCCTTTGTCGGTTACACGGCCGGCGGGAGGCGGGAGTTTGTTTTTCACCTACGTCACTCCGCCAGTGGGGCCATAGACAGCCATAATCTCGTGGCGGACTATTTTTCCGGCGTTCACTGGCTACATCTATCCGGTTCGGCTCTGGCGCTGAGCGAATCCGGACGGTCAGCCTGTTCCAGGGCCTTAGAATTAAGTTCGGCCGCCGGCGGGCGGTTGTGCCTGGATCCCAACCTACGCCCAGAATTGATGCCGCTAGCCGAAGCCCGCGCAGCACTGGCGCCCTACCTGGCGGCGGCCGATCTGGTTTTACCAACAGCCGAAGAAGCTCGGGCGCTGACCGCTGTTAACGATGATAACCAGGCAGCCAGACTGTTGCTCGGCGAGAAGGATCGCATCGTGGTTTTTAAGCGAGGCGCCAAAGGTTGTTCGGTTTTTACGCAAAATAGCAGGCTGGATGTTAAGGGCTTTGCCGTCGAAGAAATTGATCCAACCGGGGCCGGTGATTGTTTTAATGCCGCATTTATATCAGGTTTAGAATCGGGCTGGGAATTGGAACGCGTCGCCCAGTTTGCCAATGCGGCCGGAGCGCTGGCCGTTACCCAACAAGGACCGATGGAAGGGGCGCCGACAGCAGAGCAGATTAACTTATTAATTAACGCAAAGGACAACCAAGGAGAGTGAATGAATGCCAAAAATAACGATTATCGGGGCTGGAAGTGCTGTATTTGCAACCGAAATCATACGCGACGTGCTGGCAACGCCTGCATTAGAGAGCGGTACTTTCGCTCTCGTCGATATTGATGCTGACCGGTTGGAAATGGCCCACCAGGCGGCCGAAGCTTTGATCGCCCATAGCGGCCGAAATTGGACAGTCGAAGCGAGTCTTGACCGGACCGAGGTGCTGCCGGGCAGTGACTATATCATTAACACCATTGAAGTGGCCGGCCGCGAAAATGTGCGCCACGATTATGATATCCCACTGAAATATGGGGTTGACCAGTGTATTGGCGATACGATCGGCCCAGGCGGGCTGTTCAAGGCGCTGCGCACCTTGCCCGCCTGGATGGATATCCTGGAGGACATTGAATGGCTGGCGCCGGGCAGCCAGGTCATGAACTTCACCAACCCCATGTCTCTGACCGTCTTGACGGGCGAGCGTATATCGAACCTGCCTATCGTGGGCCTGTGCCATTCCATCCAACATACATCCCATACATTGGCCAATTACCTGGGGATCCCTTATGAATCGATGGATTGGCGGGCGGGCGGGATCAATCATCTGGCCTGGTTTGTACAGCTAGAACAGGATGGGCAGGATCTTTATCCGCTGTTACTAAAAAAAGCCAGCAATCCAAAAATCTATGACCAGGACCCGGTACGTTTTGAATTCGTGAAACATCTAGGCGCCTTTTGTACAGAAGGCAGCGGCCACGATTCTGAATATGTCCCCTATTTCCGCAAACGTCCTGATCTGGTCAAAAAATATGATCGCAGCGGCTATATCGGCGAAAGCGGTTTTTATGCCAACAACTGGCCTAGCTGGCTGGAGGAATCAGCCCAGTATCTGCGCGACTACCTGGCCGGCAAGGAAGAATATGACATGGAACGTGGGGAGGAGTTTGCCTCGGTTATTATCGAAGCGATGGAGACGGGTGTGCCGGCCGTCATCTACGGCAACGTGCCCAATAATGGCCTGATAGACAATCTGCCCCAGGATGGCATTGTGGAAGTAGCCTGCCTGGTGGATAACAAAGGCGTGCAGCCAACCCACTTTGGCTCCTTGCCGACCCAGCTTGCGGCGCTGGACATCCAGCATATGGTCTTCCATGATCTGGTGGCTACGGCCGTATTGGAAGAAGATCGCGAAGCGGCCGTCCATGCCTTGATGATGGATCCGCTGACGGCGGCCGTTTGTTCCCTGGAGGAAATACGGCAGATGTTCGACGAAATGGCCGAGGCGCAACGTGATTATTTGCCGGCGTTCATCAACCCGTAGAGAATAAGTTGAGGGGAGATGGTGTATCCGTTCTGATTTCCCGAGGAATTCGTTCACAGTTAGCCTATGACAGAACCACAAGTAAAAAACAGATTGAAATCGGTGGCAGGCGAAAAGAATATGGCAAAAAGTATCACGATTGGAAAAGTCAGGCGTCTACAACAATGTTCTACACCTGGCGGCAAACTGGTTATGTTTGCCTTAGACCATCGCGGCAATCTACAACGGGCGCTAAATCCCGGCGATCCGCAATCTGTTACCTATGAGCAGATGGTGTCTTTTAAGGTGGAAGTGGCCGCGGCCATGTCGCTGGTCGCCTCTGGCATCTTGCTCGACCCCCAATTTGGCGCCGCTCAGGCTATCAGCGCCGGGGCTATCCACAGCGGTTGTGGCCTGCTGGTCGCCTTGGAGAAGACGGGGTACACCGGCGACCCAACCGCTCGCCAGAGCCAGATACTTCCCGGCTGGAGCGTGGAAAAGATCTGCCGAATGGGCGCCGATGGTGTGAAGCTGCTTATCTATTACCATCCTGATGCCCCAAACGCCGCGGAACAAGAAGATCTGGTTGCTGAAGTCGGCGAATATTGCCGCCAATACGATATGCCTTTCTTCCTGGAACCCCTGTCCTTCTCGCTGGACCCGGCAGTGAAGAAAGTGGCCACGGCTGAAAAACGAATCGTCGTTACTGAAACCGCCCGGCGGCTGACGCCATTTGGGGTGGATATCCTGAAGGCGGAATTCCCGGTCAATATCGACGATGAAAAGGATGAATCCGTCTGGGCCCAGGCCTGCGCCGCTGTATCTGAGGCAGCGGCCTGTCCCTGGATCATCCTCAGCGCCGGGGTATCCTTTGAGGAGTTTGAACGGCAAACCTTCGTCGCTTGCCGAAATGGTGCCAGCGGCGTTTTGGCCGGCCGGGCTGTGTGGGCCGAGGCCGCCGATCTGGCAGGAGCCGCCAGGCAGGAGTTTCTCCAGACAATCGCGGTTGAACGCATGAAACGCCTGACCAAAGTGATCGAGGCATACGGCCGGGCCTGGACCGATTTTTATCCCGATTTAGGGAGGGGTGTTTCACAAGAGTGGTACAAGAAGTACGGACAATGAACAGAAAATTCGATCTGCTCGTTATTGGTGAAATCAATCCGGACCTGATAGTGCGCGGGAGGGACGTTGTGCCCATGTTTGGCCAGGCCGAAAAACTGGTCGACGAAGCACGATTGACCATTGGCTCCTCTTCGGTCATCACGGCTTGCGGGGCCGCGCGACTGGGCCTCCACGTGGCTTTTGTTGGGCTGGTAGGTGAGGATGAGTTCGGCCGCTTCATGCTGAAAGCCATGGGTGAGCGGGGCATCGATATTAGCGCCTGCGTGGTCGATGGGACTGCCGATACCGGCCTCACGGTTATCCTGTCCACCCCTGATGATCGGGCCATGCTTACCTATCCCGGCGCAATTCCCCTCCTGCGGCGCGATCAAATCGACGAAAGGCTCTTTCTACAGGCCCGCCACCTGCACATCGGCAGTTACTTCTTGCTTGATGTCTTACGCCCCGCGCTGCCTGACCTGCTCCACAAAGCTCAGGAACAGGGAATGACCACATCATTGGATGGCAATTGGGACCCGTCTGGAAAGTGGGATCTGTCGGCCGTGCTGCCGCACCTCGATATCTTGTTCCCCAATAGAAATGAACTTCAATATATAACCGGGGAAAAGGAGTTCTTTAAGGGTGTGAATTCGCTTGTCGCTCAAGTACCTACGCTGGCTATAAAGCTTGGATCGCTAGGCGGTTTGGCGCGCCGGGGAGACAATATGGCGGCAGCGCCCGCTCTAACGGTGGAAGTAAAGGACACGACCGGGGCGGGCGATTCGTTCAACGCCGGCTTCCTATACGGCCAACTCAATGATTACACACTGGAAGAATCGTTGGCTCTGGCCTGTGCCTGCGGCTCACTGTCGACACGTTCCACCGGGGGAACGGCCGCCCAGGCAACCCTGAGTGAAGCACAGGCAGCGATTCGGCAAAAAGGCGAGAGAGGCTCTTGAACTCCTCCCCACTCCGTGAAGTTATCCGCGCCCAAAAACAGGGGGATGCTCGCGGCATCACCTCAATCTGCTCCGCGAACTCCTTTGTTCTGGAGGCAGCCTTAACTCAGGCGCGGGTAAATGGTTGGCCATTGTTGATCGAATCAACCTGTAACCAGGTAAACCAATTTGGAGGATACACTGGTTGGACCCCGGCTCAGTTTGTTGCCTATCTAAAGGAATTGGCAAAAGGACAAAGTTTCCCATTTGATCAGATCATCATCGGCGGCGACCACCTGGGCCCCAGCCCCTGGCAAGACGAGCCGTCAGCCGCAGCCATGGAAAAGGCCAAGACGCTGGTACGAGATTGTGTCAAAGCCGGGTATACAAAGATTCACCTGGATGCCAGCATGAAGTGCGCTGATGACGATACCGGCCGGCCCTTAGACACCCGGGTATCCGCAGCTCGAGCGGCCGAACTGGCCTGGGTGGCCGAAAAAACATGCTCTGAGCGCCCCCCGGGCAGCGAGCCACTTCAGTTGGTGATCGGCACCGAAGTGCCGTTACCCGGCGGCGCCCAAGAACAGGAAGAGAGAGTCGACGTTACCGCTACCAGCGACGTGGCTGAAACCATCGAGGAGAGCAAAGAAGCGTTTTTGAAAAAAGGTCTGGATTCAGCCTGGCAACGCGTCATAGCCGTGGTGGTTCAACCCGGCGTAGAGTATGGTGATGCGTCATTATTTGAATACACCCGGGCCCAGGCGGCCGGTCTCGCTCGATTTATTGAAGGCCGTGACGGGTTGGTCTACGAAGCGCATTCCACCGATTACCAGTCAGTCAAGGCATTGCGGCAGTTGGTAGAAGATCACTTCGCCATCTTAAAGGTAGGCCCGGCGCTAACCTTTGCCCTGCGTGAAGGGATCTATGGGTTGGCCAGTATAGAAGAGGAGTTATTAGCCGGCAAGCGTGCGACAGAAGCCTCCCGGGTGCCGGAAGCTCTCGAGGAGGCTATGTTGGCCAACCCCAGCTTCTGGCAGAAATATTATCAGGGGGATGCCCGGGCCTTACATTTAGCCAGGAAATACAGTTTCAGCGACCGTTCCCGTTATTATTGGCCTGTTCCGGAAGTGCACTTTGCCTTAAGCCGGCTGCTCCAAAATCTGGGAGATCAGCCGCTGCCCCTGACGCTTTTGAGCCAATATCTTCCGGTTCAATACGGCCGAATACGAAGTGGCGCGGTAAGCAACAACCCCAGGTCGATCCTGTTAGACAAGGTCAGAAGCGTGCTCTCTGATTACGCCTACGCCTGTGGTTATTGGTGAAACCGGGAACGTTATGGGGAGTAGAAATGAGCTGGAGGCCATAATCTGGGATATGGATGGCGTGCTTGTCGACACCAACCCGTTTCATTTTCAAGCCTGGCGTGAAACGTACAAGCGATTTTCTGACGACCGGCAGCCACTGGCCAAAAGCCGGTTTGAAGCCCTCTTTGGCATGCGGAATGACGAAACGGTCAGCCGGCTATTTGGCGCCGATCCTACCTCGACCGCTTTTATAAAGAGGGTGAGCGCCGAAAAAGAGCTTCTATTTCGCGAGATGATCCCCGGCCGGATCGAACCCTTGGCCGGCGTCCTTTCCTGGTTAAGCTTTTTTTTAGAGCTGGGCCGGCCCCAGGCGGTGGCCAGTTCTGCGCCGGAGCTGAATATTCAGGCCATCTTGAACGAGCTGGGGCTGTCGCCCTATTTTGCCGTTGTCCTCTCCGGCGAGGAATCGCCGCAATTGGCCAGCAAGCCGGCGCCCGACGTCTTCCTCGAAGCCGCCCGCCGCTTGAAGGTGACACCGGCTCGATGCCTGGTTATCGAGGACTCAGTTGTTGGTATTCAGGGGGCCAAAGCGGCCGGCATGGCCTGTTTAGCCGTTACCACCACGCACCCCGCCCTGGCGCTGGCGGCCGCGGATTGGATTATCGACAATTTTGACGATCTGCCGCCTGAGAGCCTGTTAGAAATGTGGAAACAATAAAACGAGCAGCTCTCTCAACCGGGGCGGGCAAAGCCCAAACCTAACTTTTGCTTTTACCATAATTCACCTTCTCGCCACTCTGCGGATAGGGAAGCTTTCAGATCCAGGTCAGGTGTTTTTGGTAGACGATAGATCATCACTTCTTCACCCTCCGGCGTTCGGATTAACTCCGTCCCGGTCCGAATGAATAATGGCCCTCGCCATAACTCCCAGCCCAGCCGTTCATAATAGGCAACGCTGAAGGGCGAGAGGGCTCCAAGCTCATAATCTTGAATCTCCTCTGCCAGTCGATTCATGATCGTCGCGGCATAACCGCGACCGCGATAGGCCATCCCGGTGGCAACCGCTTCGACATAGGCGGTACGCAACATTTGTTTATTATCGACCTGCAACATACGGGTCACCCATAAGGCGTGACTGGCCAATTGGCCAGCCTGATAGCCGAGAACGTGAGTCGGCCGGGAGAAGGTATCGAATAGGGGTTCGAGCTCTTCTTCATAGGCCTGGTTACAAAAGAGGATGATGTTCTTTCGCTCAGCGACTGACAACGCCTGGCCTTCGACCACTTCTAATTGGAGTTCCGTGTTCATCAGGAGACCAACCAAGGTAAGGCAATATACAGGGCCTGGAAAATGGCCCGCAAACGAGGAAAACGTTTTCTGATCATGAGCGGATTCTAGACTAATCCAGATATTAATAGCAGATTGCGCTTGCGGCAAGGGGTTATTGAAGCTTATTGAACTGCTATTTTCTAAGGGCCTGGAGAACAACTCTGTTACCGGTTCCCTTATTGGGCGACTTACTGCGATCGATCTGCTGATTCGCTATAATGCAGCGTGGCTTTTTTGACCGGTATAAAAAAGGAAGGCAATCATGTCAAGCCAACGAAAAGAAGGAGTGAAGAGCACGAATTACGAGATATTTATCCTGTCTTTGTCTTTGCTCTCGCTTGTTAACTGGGTCCTTTATTTCGTCTTAAGCAATCCGGATGTCATTCAAGTGATCTTTGCCGTGGATCTCCTCCTGAGCGCAATATTTTAAATAGATTTTTCATTTCGTCTGTTTACCGCGGAATCCAAGAGGCGCTATTTTTTTAAGCAATACGGTTGGCTTGACCTGTTGGGCAGCCTGCCGTTACCCCAAGTCAAGATCGCCCGTTTGGGTCGGACCATCCGGGCATTGATGTTTTTGCGCGAGCTAGGGCCTAAACAGGTGCTGAAGGAATTCCTAAATAGTCGTGCGCAGTCGGCCGTTTACATCGTCGGTTTTCTGATCGTCCTTGTTCTGGAATTCGGCTCTGTGACCGTGCTGGCGGCCGAACAAGGTGCTCCCGGTTCTAACATCGAAACCGCCAGCGATGCTATCTGGTGGTCTATCGTGACCATGTCGACGGTGGGTTATGGTGATTACTCCCCGGTAACCTTGCAAGGACGAATCGCTGGGCTATTTGTCATTGTGGTCGGCGTCGCGCTTTTTGGCGTCGTAACCGGCTTCCTGGCCAATCGTTTTGTGGGTTCGGGTGATGAGGAGCAGGAAAGTACGGAAGTAGAATGGCGTGCCGGGGATATGGCAACGATCCTGGAACAGATAAAATCGTTGCAGGCGGAACACGAAAGGAGCTATTCCGAGTTGGCTAGTAAGCTCGAGGGCTTGAAATCACTCATACAGGCAGGCGGGCAACAAGATTAAATTTCTGAACCAAACAGAATCTTACCGGGACAGCGCTCAACCAGATGGTACAATAGATTCTATGGTGCCTGGATATCACAGTTTGTTCACCAATCGAATGAATGAGCAGTTATGTCCTTAATTGATGACCAGGCATTGACCATCAAACAGTTGGAACAACAAGTTGCCGAACAGAAACGCAAGTTCTCCGCACTTCACGGCATCCTAGAAGCGGTGAGCAAACCGGCCGAACTGCCGGTGATTGTAAGAATGTCTCTAAAAGCGGCATTGGTTGCAGCGCAAGGTGATGCCGGTTTTATTCATCTGCGCGAAAGATCGGGCAAAACGATGCGTCTGGTTGCCCAGGATGGAATTTCTAATTCGTGGGCCGAAAATATTAGCACCCTATCTGCAAAAGATGGCCTGGTGGCCTGGGTAGCCCAGAACAAAGAATCGTTGTTCATACCCAATATTGACGAAGATCCCCGGACGCTTTACCTAAAAAATAGTGAACAGTTGAATGTGTTCCTGGGCGTGCCAATCGCAAGAGGACGGCGTGTCTGGGGCACTTTGAGTTTGTTGGGTAAAGACCCGGCCCAATTTAGTGACAACGAAATTGGTTTGCTCGTTTCGGTTGGCGAAGAGATTGGCATCGTCGTGGAGAATGCTCGTTTACGACGGCATACTGAGCGGCTATTGGTGGTCCAGGAACGTAACCGCTTGGCGCGGGAACTGCATGACTCTGTCACCCAGTCACTATATAGCGTAACGCTTTTCGCCGAAGCCGGACGCCGCACGGCCGTGGCCAACAAGAACCAGGAAACCGCTGACTATTTCACCCAGATTGGGGAGACTGGTCAGCAGGCCCTGAAAGAAATGAGGCTACTGATACACAAGCTGCGGCCTTCTGTCCTGGCCAAAGAGGGGTTGGTACGGGCCTTGCAGCAGCGTTTAAATTCTGTTGAAGGGCGCACCGGCGTTAAGAGCCGGCTTATGATTGAGGGCGAGGCAAAATTATCGCCGGCGCTGGAAGATGCACTGTATCACATCGCCCAGGAAGCCCTCAATAATGCGCTCAGGCATGCCATGGCTTCCGAGGTCACTGTGCAGCTTGCTTTTTTGACCGGCGATTCGGTCATGATCCGCATCGAGGACAACGGCCGTGGCTTTGATCCAGATATGGCCACGGATAGCGACGGTATGGGCCTGACGAGTATGCATGAGCGGGCGGAAAGTTTTGGCGGGCAGCTGACTATTCAATCAACGTCTGGTCAGGGCTCTATTGTGGAAGCTCGCCTAAAATATTTCCCCGCAACGCCATGGCAGCAGGGCAGACCCGACGAGGAAAATCTGCTATGAGTGAACAAATTCGCGTTTTTTTGGCAGACGACCATGCTGTGGTTCGAAAAGGCATCGAAGCGTTGCTGGGAACAGAAGAGGGCATGGTCGTTGCCGGCACGGCCGCTAACGGCGAGGATGCGGTTAGTGAGGTATTACGTCTCAAACCTGACGTTATTGTGCTCGACCTTGAAATGCCCCGCAAAAACGGCATTGAGGCAATCATCGAGATCATGGAACATGATCCCCAGGCCCGGATCCTCGTATTGACCAGCTTTAGTGATAATGAAACGGTCTTTGCCGCCATCAAGGCCGGGGCAATGGGCTATCTATTAAAGGACACCGCGCCTGATGAGTTGTTGATAGCCATCCGTAATGTTGCCGAGGGCAAGTCGCCCTTAGACCCGGCAATCGCCCTTAAAGTCATTCACGAACTCAACAGACCCTCAGCGCTTCCGCCAACCGGGGAGCCACTTACTGAACGGGAACTGGAAATTCTTCGACTGGTAGCTCGGGGATTATCGAATCAGCAGATTGCCGAGGAGTTGATCATCAGCGAGCGAACAGCTCGAACGCATATTAGCAACATTCTGGCCAAACTACACCTGGCGAACCGCACGCAGGCGGCTCTCTTCGCCTTGCGCCAGGGTATCGCCCGGCTCGATGAGGAATAGGGAATTTCAATTAACTTAAGTCATTTGAAATAGCGGATCGCCCACTGAGTGGGGGCCGCGTAAAGGGTTGGTCACACAAAGTGGTCTTTTTGTTTTGGGGAATTGCGGCGAATTGGTCGATGCACCTGCCGGCCGGTGCGGCAAATGACTCTGTTGAAGACTTTTTCAGCCCGGGTAAATCGGGCGGAACAAGATATTTATCAGGCGGGGGGTACCGGCGGCGGTCGGGGCAAGGGTGACGGGATTATCTATTTAAAAGCCCGGCCGCGCCAAATAAAAGACAACACGGTATGCGTTTTACCCTGAGCTGTGACTGTACTTGATCCACAAGTAACAATCACCCGGTTATAGCTGTAGTGGGCTGGGATCCATGACCAGGATACGTCATTTGTCCTGTGGCGATTACGTCAAATCACAGTTGTACGCCACGTTGGCTGAAGGCATAATTTAATCGTACCAAAATGCGTTGCCGGGTCACGAACCAAAGATGACCGGCCGCCAAACGAAATGATAAAGGGTAAGATTCGGAATATGGCAAGGGTTAATATGAAATCTAGCACGCTGACGTCATTCTGCCGTTCCTGTCGTTCTCGGATAATCTTCACCGAGCGACCCGAAATATATGACATAGTCATCTGCCCGGAATGCGAGGAGGAGTTCGAAGTCGTAGGCCTGTCGCCGATCAAACTCGATTGGCCTTCTGATTTTGAAGAGTATGATAAGGAATGGCCAGACGCCGATTTTGACGATTAAGCGAAGGTTTCGGCCGGTACCTGGTTCATAAAATCTAGCCAAAATCCTGACAGCACAATGGAAGAACGCTAACTGCTTGATCTTGTTGCGTATCAGCCAATGGTCCACCTTGCCCGATCTTGCGATTGGTTGGACTTAGGATATAGGGTGAAGATAAAGTCACCCTTGGGAAGAGCTCTGGTTGATCGTAGAATGGGTAAAGATGTAAGCGTTTATTCGCTTCCTGGTTTATCCCGGGTCTTCATTGCCGACAACAGTTAACTGGTACCCCAGCCATCAGTCAAAAGTAGGAAAAATAGAAATGCACGTTGCTTTAATAGCCAACCTCAAGAAAAATGCGCCCACCTGGGCAGGTATGTCACCCGATTATTGGGACGATCTGGACTCAGAAGAGACATTGGCCTCAATTGGAGCCGCCCTTGAATCTGGCGGGCACCAGGTTACCCTCGTTGAAGGCGATATAACGCTCTATGATCGTTTGCGCCAGCTCAAGCCTGATATCTGTTTTAACATCGCGGAAGGGCATTTCGGTGATGCCCGCGAGGCCCAGATACCGGCCATACTGGAGATGTTACGGTTGCCTTACACAGGTTCCCGCGTGCTAACTCTGGCCTTATGCCTCGATAAACCGATGACCAAGCGGGTGCTAAGCTATCATGATCTACCTACCCCACCCTTTCAGGTCTTCGAGCGGTTAGACGAGTCGCTGGATCCTACGATGCAATTTCCCTTATTTGTTAAACCAAGCCGGGAGGGGACGGGCATGGGCATTAGCGCCGAGTCCATCGTTTATAATGATGAACAATTGGTTAAGCAGTTACAGCAGCTGTTCGAACGGTATGACCAGCCGGTGCTGGTAGAACGTTTTATTGAAGGGCGTGAAGTCACTATTGGTGTAGTTGGCAACCTCTACGGCCCCGTGGCCTGGCGTCTGCCAGATGATGAGGAAGCGCGGCGGATTTCTCGTGGTTTGCACTTCTTCCCACCGTTAGAAATTGATATGAGCCGCTATCCGGCCGAGGAGGCCGGTGTTTACACCAACCGGATAAAGACGATTATGGCCCATGAATTTCACTACCTATGTCCGGCGCCTTTAGCCAAGGAAGCGGTAGAAGAACTCAACTGGTTGGCTGCAGCCACCTTCCGGGTCACCGGATGTCTGGATGTAGCCCGCGTGGACTTTCGCCTGGACGCCAATGACAATAATAAACCTTATATCCTGGAGATAAATCCGCTGCCGGGTTTGAATCCGGAATACTCAGATCTACCAGCTGAAGCCCAGGCGGCCGGCTGGGGCTATGAAGAGTTGGTGAACCGGATCCTTGACGAAGCGATTGAGCGCCAGGGCGTAATCGCCGCTGCGCCGGCCGCCAGGCCGGGTAACGTTAATAACAGCTAGGTATATGGGGGAAGACGAGTATGAATACGCCGGCCAATCCATTAACAACGGTTTGTCCATCGTGCGCTGTACGTATCCAATTCAATAAACGCCCGCCTCTCGGGGAGATCATCATTTGTGGTGAGTGCGAAGAAACCCTGGAGGTTGTTCGCCTAACGCCGCTCAAGGTAGATTGGTCTCTGCTGGACGACGGTGAAAGCTGGGCCGACCAAGATACCGGAGCCTACAAAGACAATTACGACCGATCTGATCGAAACGAATGGGAGTGAGTGCTAGAAAGCGTTTAAGGGTTTCATGATCGCCCTATTGATTTCAGGAAGATACCTTCGAAGGTTTGTTGGGGAGTCCACCGAAACTGGCAATTAAATAGATCTGCGGTTGGCCGTTTGGATGCCGTTTCACGGTTTGCAAGAAAGGTGGCCAGCTTGACAATGTCCACGGGCAGCCTGTCGCCGGATGATGTCTCACCTCCGTTATCTCTTAACAATGGCTACCGGAAAAGCTTGAAGATACGTCTTTTGTATTACCTATATCAGCCCAATGACCGATGTGTTCTATCGCCAAAAATGTTTTAATTATCATTGCTGCTAGAAGAATTGTCCTCTGGAAATGCGGAATATTGGGTCATGGCCGAACGCTATGACACGGTTAGCGGAGGTGGAAAATGTCAAAAATTCGAAAGGCTGGCTGGAAGCTAGTTTTTTCTCTCATTCTGATTGGCATCATTGCGCTGGCAACCGGCACGGTTGCTACTGCTCAAAGTCAAGGAGGCTGGCGGGGAGAATATTACAACAATATGACTCTCAGCGGCACGCCGGTTTTGGTGCGAGTCGATAAGTCGATCGATTTTGATTGGGGCACCGGTTCCCCCAGTGCGGGCGTCTTCGCCGATAACTTCTCCGTTCGCTGGACGGGCACCCTGAATGTCTCGCCCGGACGGTATCGATTTATCATGGCCACGGACGACGGCGGGCGTTTATGGGTTAATGGCCAACTTGTTATTGACAAATGGCTTGATCAACAGGGCGGGTTTCACGAGGTTACAGTTGATTTACCAAACGGCTCAGCTGCAATTCAGATGGAGTATTTCGAGAATCTGGGTGGCGCCAAGGCTTTGATGACCTACGTACGGCAGGATGGCGGCTCCAGCAACAGCGGTGGCCCCTGGAAGGGGGAGTACTTCAACAACAAGACCCTTTCAGGCCAACCAGCGCTTGCCAGGAACGAGGCTGATATCAACTTCAACTGGGGTGCGGGTTCACCCGCTCCCGGTGTAATTAATTCGGACAGTTTCTCTGCCCGGTGGACTCAAAATCTAGATCTTAGTTCTGGCAGGTATCAGTTTGCCGTGGCGGTTGATGATGGTGTTCGCCTGTGGGTTAACAATCAGCTGATTATTGATCAGTGGCGAGACCAGCAGCCAACCACTTACCGGGGCGAAATTAACCTGGCCGGCGGCAGCGTACCTGTCAAAATGGAATATTACGATAATACGGGAGGCGCGAAAGCGCAGCTCTCTTGGGCACTGGTTTCTGGTGGTGGATCTACCCCAGGCAGCGTTCCGGTCCCAGGTCCTTGGCGTGCTGAGTACTTCAATAATACCGGTCTCAGCGGTGCGCCGGTCCTGGTGAGAGATGAAGGGCAGCCCAACAATAATTGGGGCACTGGCTCGCCTGCACCCGGCATCGTAGGAAATGACTTTTTCTCGGTCCGCTGGGCCAGAACCCTGGAGTTCACTCCTGGCCGCTACCGCTTCACCGTCACGACAGACGATGGTGTGCGCCTGTGGGTGAATAATCAGTTGATCATAAACAACTGGCGCAACCAGTCAGCGCAACCAGCCAGTGCCGATATCGACCTGAGTGGCGGTTTAGTCCCGGTCCGCATGGAATATTACGAGGCGGATGTACTGGCTGAAGCTCGTCTTAGCTGGCAGCGACTGAGCGCCGCCGCCAACACAGGTAGCGCACCCATGGCCAGCGTAACCTCTAGTTTCTTAAATGTACGCCAGGGTCCTGGGGTTAACAGTGCCATTATTAGCCGTTTGTCCCGCGGTCAGATTGTTCAGTTGGCGGGTATTCGTAATGCCGACGCGACCTGGGTGAAGGTCATCCTGCCCGACGGCCGGCAAGGTTGGAGCTATGCAGGATTCCTTCAGAGCAGCGTCCCATTCGCCAGTTTTATGGTTGAAGGCGTGCAACCAGCGCCGATTGGGAGTTCGATGGCTACTGTTGCCAATGCCGGCTATGTTAATGTCCGCACCGGTCCAGGTGCGACAAATAGCATCATCACGGCCGTGCCTAGTGGAACCAACGTCGAATTGCTAGGCAGAAACGGGGCCAGTTCCTGGGCCAAGATCCGCCTGACAAGCGGCACAGTAGGCTGGATGAATGCTTACTATCTGAGGAGCATCACGCCGATCAGCAGCCTATCCATTGTAAACTAGACTATCGTCAGATGGGATTATTCGTCCGGTTGGAATACATGGACGCTGCCTGGTGAGTTAGGAGCTCCTAGATTCAGCTATGAAGAAAAACAGTTCATTTGCGGTTATTGCAGGCAGCTTACTGATGGCAGCGACATTCATGGTAAGCTGCAGTTTAAATAAAGAAACGAGCGAGCCAACGATAACGACTACAGCGCCGGCATTGATTGTGGTGCCGACGGCCGGAGAGATGCCGGCAACCGTTGCCGCGTTGGCGAATACCCCATCAGCAACACCGGTAGCCACTGAACCGCCGGGGACCAGCGTGGCGACAACAGACGTGGTTGGCGTGGTTATCACCGCCGCCGAAGCGACCCTTTATAGCGGGCCTGGTGAAGATTACCCGGTGGTGGCAACGGGGTTCGGCGGATCGAATTATCCGGTCACCGGCATCAGCGAAGATGAACAGTGGTGGCGGCTGACTTGCTACGACGACGCGTTGATAGCGATCGACGCGTGTTGGGCATCGACTGATCCTTCGATAACGGCGCCAACAACGCCATCGGCCACGGCCGGATCGGAGATTCAACCCTACATCGAGCTTACCTTCGACTTTCTTCGGGCGATTCAGTCTGGTTTGACGGCGGCCGGTAGCGAACAGTACCTGAGCCATGACTTGCAGACGGTCGTTGAAGCCGGCCGGCCGCTACCTGGCTTGTTCGGTATCCGCGATGCTTTCCCGTCTTTCGTGATAACAGATTTCTCCGACGCCGGCGCAAAAGATTCGGCACGGGTGCGGGTTCGATTTATTTATGATAGTCCAACCTATGCTGTTATTAGCTTGATCAGCGAAGAGGGAACCTGGAAAATCGATAAGGTAGCCGCTCACAACCTGGTGAAGAGTTTTGGCACCAGCGAGCTTATTCTGGCTGAGGATGTGATTACGGCCTACTACGCGGCATTGGTTAACGACGAACCTGAGGCCGCTTTCGACCTGCTTACATCGGAAATGCAGGAGCGTACAGATCCACGGGACCTGGCCTCAATCACCACCGGCCTGGAAAAGTTAACGGTATCCACCCTGCAACCAATTCGCGGCACGGCCGATCAGGTTGTTTATTATGTGCGGCTATTAGCAGTCCCTGATGAATCACAGCCGGCCGTTGATCGCCTGGCCTGGCGCGATGGTGAAAACGCCCGCTGGGTAACCCTGGTTCAAAATAAAGAGGGTTGGCGGATTGCTCAGA
>Ga0307379_10006049_pt1 | contig 16722 bp, 10 predicted proteins | sample UN2MG_FD_202237 | JGI IMG/M metagenome (GOLD analysis project Ga0307379, IMG submission 202237) | Soil microbial communities from Risofladan, Vaasa, Finland - UN-2 | ecosystem: Environmental > Terrestrial > Soil > Coastal area > Acid sulfate soil | place: Finland: Risofladan, Vaasa | collected... | reverse complement strand
GCCGGACGGGACCTACACGGTGACCGCCGTGGCGTGGGACTCCGTCGCCCGTGTCCAGGTGCGGAGGCTCCGGCAGCTTCCCGACGAGTTTCGCCCGTAGGCCGGCAGGGGCTCTTTGCCGGCTCATTGGTCTAATTGGTCTTTCGCCAAATCAGCCTCGGAGATCATGGCGAACTGCTTCGAGGCGAGCGTTTCCTGGCCCATTGCGAGGTTGTCGACCATCAGGGCTACGGCCGGGCGGCCCCGGGGCCGGACGAACAACGGGTAGGCTTGGATGATGTTCACCTCGGCCTGGAGAAGCGCCGTGCATATCGCCAAGAGCGGCTGGGGGCCCTCAGGCAGCTCGACGCCAATCAGATCGCTCTCGATGATCGCCAGCCCGGCCCGCTCCAGGATCTCTCGCCCCTCTTCGGGGTGGCTAAGCAGGAATCTCACAAACGCGCACTCGCCCGAGTCGGCGATGGATAGGGCGACGATGTGGACCTGACTGCCCTCGAACCGGCGGACAACCTCCAAGAGCTGGCCGACGCGATTCTCCAGGAACACGGTGAACTGTCGAATGGACGGATAGCTTCGACCCCGCATGGTCGAATAGCCGGTTCCCGCGCTGTCATCGAAGCTCATCGGCTTGGCTCCCAGTGAACGAGACCGTGGGCGGAGGCTCAAAAAGCATCTAACTATAGGGGGGATTGGGGAGTTCCGTCAACCGAACCGGGTGGTGCCGCGCGTCGCGCGGCGCGCGGCAAAACGCGGCTTTCCTCCCTCGGATTCTTACGCCCGGCCTTTCCGCATTCCTCCTGCCTGCACGTCACCTTGCGTATCACGCGGGACCGTCGCGCCGATGCCTTTGGGAAAACACCAAATCCCTGCTTGGGAGGTGGCCGATATATTCCTCACAGGCGGAACAACTTCGCAGACCGGGCCAGGGGTCTCAGGATCGACATGACGACTCGCAGGAGCACGGCGCCCCATTCATGCCCGGCGGCACGCCCTCGTCCCGCCCTGTTTCGGGCCCTCGGCAAGCAGGAGCCGCCTGAGCGGGTCGAGATCAACGGCGCGACGTATTATCGGGCACGCGTGCTCAAGCACGACTCGTGGGCCGCGACGGCCGTCTACCGTGGGCCGGCGGGTCGCATCGTGTGCAAGTTCAACCGAAAGCAGCCCATCTTCTTCTTTCCCATGCGGTGGTTGGGACGCATGCTTGCTCGCCGCGAGGCCTCCTTCTATGTTCGGCTGGCCGACCTGGGGAACGTGCCTTCCCTGGTCGGGGACGTGTGCGTCGACGGGGAGCGGCTGGCGTACGCCGTGGCGCACGACTACGTCCCGGGACACCCTTTGGGAGAGAGGGAGGCCGTCGACGAGCGGTTCTTTTCCACGCTGGAGCGATTGTTCGCGGAGATGCATCGCAGGCACATGGCGTACGTCGACGCCCACAAGCGGGAGAACATCATCGTGGGCGACGACGGTCAGCCCCACTTGGTCGACTTTCAGATCAGCTTTCGGCTGCCCGGGTGGTGGCCGGCCAATGCCTGGCCGGCGCGCGTCCTGCTACGCATGCTCCAGCGCAGCGATTCGTACCACTTCGAGAAGCATTGGGCGCGGTGCCGGCCCGATCTTTGTGGACGCGACGTGCGGGAAGTGGTCCGTAGGCGTCCCTGGTGGATCAGCGTCCATCGGCTCGTGGCCGCACCGCTGCGAACGCTTCGCCGAAACCTCCTGGTGGCGATCCGTATCCGCACCTCAGGCGGTCAGGCCGCTTCCGAGCACTTTCCCGAAGACGTCCACACCGTCAGGATCGAAGCCGAACGGAGATCGGTGCCGCCGCGTCGGGCGTCCGAGGTTCGCAAGGCGGCGTAGCCCTGGTTGCCAACCAAGGCGCGAGCTTGACCGTACTGACCGTGCGCCCCCGGGACGGCCTCGCGATGGCGATTCTACCACGCCGCGTCGCCGCCGGGACCGGCGATCCGACGAGGTTCTGACCCATGATCCGACGCGCCGCCAAGCCGTTGCGGCAGGCGAAGCCTTCGCGATAATGGACGGCATGGACTTCGTGCCGCGTCGGTTCTGTGGCCTTGCGGCAAACGGCATCGTCGAACCAGCTCCGAAAGCACAGGAGGCCAACTGATGGTCCGAGCAGCGTCAACGGGTAACTCCCTTTGGGTGGGAATTTTCTGCGTCGTGTTGTTCGCGTCGGTGACGGTCGCCGGCGACGCCGGCACGACCGGCCAAAGCGCCGAAGCGGATCTGGCTCGGCAGATTCTGGAAGATACCGAAGTGAACGGCGGATTGATCGTTCACCTGGGTTGTGGGGACGGCAGGCTCACGGCCGCGTTGTATGCCGGCGAGAGCTACCTGGTACACGGCCTGGACACCGATGGGGAAGGATTGCGGCAGGCACGAGAGCACATCCGGGAGTTGGGGATCTACGGCCCGGTGTCGGTCGATCGCTTCGACGGGAAGGGGCTCCCGTACGCGGAGAACCTGGTGAACCTCGTGGTGGCGGAGGATCTCGGCAGCGTCGCGACGGAGGAAGTGATCCGTGTGCTGGCTCCCGGCGGCGTGCTGTATGCCAGGCAGGACGGGCGCTGGAAGAAGACCGTCAAGCCGCGTCCCAAGAACATCGACGAATGGACCCACTTTCTCCATGACGCGAGCGGAAACGCAGTGGCCCACGATGAGGTGGTCGGGCCGCCTCGCTACCTCCAGTGGAACGCGGAGCCGCGGCATACGCTGAGTCACGAACACACGCCGGGCATCAACGCGGTGGTCTCGACCGGCGGACGCATCTTCTACATCGCCGACGAGGCCCCCATTGCGTCCGCCCGACGCACTCCCCGGTGGCATCTTGTGGCCCGCGACGCCTTCAACGGCATCTTGCTGTGGAAGCGGCCCGTCGCCACCTGGTACCCCCATCTCATCAACTGGGGCCAAGCGCCCCGTGAGCTTCAGCGAAAGCTGGTCGCCGTCGGAGACCGCGTCTACGTCACCCTCGGTTTTCACGCGCCCCTGAGCGCCGTGGACGCGGCGACGGGAGATACGCTTAAGGTTTACGACGAGACCCGCGGCACCGAGGAAATCATCCTCCACAAGGGGACTCTGCTGCTCGCCGTGCGAACCGTCACCGACGAACGAATCGCCGAACTCGAGAAATGGGCACAACTCGTCCTGAAGAAGGACTCGCCCGTGTATGAGCGAGAGTCGGCGGAGCCGCTTGTGAGTCGCTTTCGCACCACCGAGCGCAAGGCTGCGACGGCGGTTCTCGCCCTGGACGCCGAGACGGGGCAAGCCCTCTGGAAAAAGGGGGATGCGGAAACCGCCGGGCTGAGAGCACTCAGTCTCTGCGCCGAGGGAGACGGCGTCTTCTATCAGAAGGGCAGAGACGTGGTCTGCCTCGATCGGAAGACCGGCCAAGAGCGGTGGTCCGTCTCTTCGCCCCCGCTTCGCCTGGTCTACGATGGGTACGTCGTCTGTGCCGACGGTCAGACCGTGACGGCCCTGGCCGCCGACACCGGCAAGACGCGGTGGACCCAGGACGCCTCGCTCTGCGACGTTCGCGACGCGTTCGTTGCCGGCGGATCGCTCTGGCTGGGTGGATTCAAGCCATGGCAGGGGAGGAAGACGGGGAAGAGGGGACCTGCTTGGGGCCCCTATTTCGCCACCGAGCGCGATCTGAGCACGGGCAAGATGCTGATGCATATCGAGCCCGAGAACCCGGGACACCACCATCGCTGCTACATGAACAAGGCCACCGACCGCTACATCCTCGGGGGCAGAAGGGGGACCGAGTTCATCGATCTCAAGTCGGGCGACGTCCTGTGGCATAGCTGGGCTCGGGGCGTCTGCAAGTACGGCGTCATGCCGTGCAACGGGCTGCTCTACGCCCCGTCTCATGCCTGTGGATGCTACGTCGCGGCGAAGCTCACCGGCTTCAACGCCCTGGCCTCGAGCAGCGGGCAGAGCCCGGCAACGACCGACGACGCCCCCAGGTTGGAGCGCGGTCCCGCCTACGACACGCCGCTCTCCGCACGCTCCTCGCCGCCTTCCGGCGATTGGCCCACCTATCGCCACGACGCCGGGCGGAGCGGCTCGACGCAGATGCCGGTGCCTGCCGCCCTGCGGCGCAGATGGCAGGCGGAGATCGGCGGAAAGCTCACCAGCCCCACGGTGGCCGACGGCCGGGTGTTCCTGGCCTCCGCCGACGAGCACCGGGTCGCCGCCATCGACGCCGATTCCGGCCGGCCTCTCTGGCACTTCGCGGCCGGCGCCCGTGTCGACTCGCCGCCGACCCTGCACGACGGCCGGGCGATCTTCGGGTGCCGCGACGGATGCGTCTACAGCCTTCAAGCCTCGGACGGCGCCATGGCCTGGCGCCTGCGTGCCGCGCGTCAGCAGCGGTCCATCGCGGCCCGCGGCCAGCTCGAATCCGCATGGCCCGTGCACGGCAGCGTGCTCGTCCAGGACGGGGTGGCCTACGCCACGGCGGGCAGATCGTCCTACCTGGACGGTGGGATCGACCTCTGTCGAATCGACGTTCGCACGGGCGAGACCCTGTCGACGACGCCGATCTACAGCCCCGACCCTGAGACCGGAAGACAGCCCAAGCATTTCGCCCCGGCGTCTATGCCCGGTGCCCGTGCGGATATTCTCTCGGGCGACGGCGGCCACGTCTACCTGCGCGACATGGTGTTCGACCGGCGCGGCGTCGGGCTGCCGGAGGGAGAATCTCACCTGTTCACGCTGACCGACTTTCTGGATGACTCCTGGGCTCACCGCTCCTACTGGATCTTCGGCACGCAATGTTCCATCTCGACGGGTTGCAGCGGGCGCGACAAGAATCTCATCTACGGTAGGTTGCTCGTGTTCGATGAGTCGACGATCTATGGGTACGGGCGGGCCGGCGTCCACTGGTCGAACCAACTCCAGGATGGAGCCTACCGGCTGTTCGCCGTGAAGCGGGGCGAAGGGGCGGCGGAGTGGCAGAAGCCCATGACGGTCCGGGTCCGGGCGATGGTCCTGGCAGACAAGGTCCTGTTCGTGGCCGGTCCTCCCGCCGACGCGGGCGAGGGGCCGGAAACTCGTGAGGAAAGCCGGAAAGCGCTGCTGCTGGCCATCTCGGCCTCCGACGGCACCGAGTTGGCACGGTACGAGCTCGAATGCCCGCCCGTCTTCGACGGCATGGCCGCCGCGGGCGGTCGGCTATACATCGCCCTGGAGAACGGCCGCCTCGTCTGCATGGACGAGAAGGGGCCGGGTTAGGGGCCGTTCGCCCTGCTTGACTTCTTCGCACGGGCAACTACACTCAGGCTTCTGCCGTCCGGGCTGATTGTCCGGCGCATACGGGACCTTGCACGGCGACTGATGCGATAAGGATTGTCTCATGGAACTGCCTAGCCGGCGCGTGACTCGACGTGACTTCCTTCGCGTGGCGGCGACCGCGGCCGCTCCGACGATCGTTCCCGCCTCGGCGCTGGCACGAGGTCGGCCGGCGGCGCCCAGCGAGCGCATTGCCATGGGGATCGTGGGGCTCGGCTCGCGGGGGTTCAACTTGATCGATGCCTTCCTCCGCGAGGAGGACGCGCAGATCGTGGCCGTGTGCGACGTCGATTCGCTGCACTACCGCGACCGACCCTGGGGACAAGGGGCCGCGCACGGCCGGGAAGGGGCGAAGAAGCGGATCGAAGCCCGGTACGGGGAACGTTCGCCTGACGGACGGTACGGCGGCCTCGGCCTCTACGCGGATTACCGAGAGCTGTGCGGAAGAGAGGACCTGGACGCCGTGGTGATCGCCACGCCCGATCACTGGCACATGTTGTGCGCGTTAGAAGCGCTCGCCCGCGGCAAGGACGTCTACTGCGAAAAACCGCTCGCCCACCGGTTTGCCGAAGGGCAGGCGATCTGCCGGGAAGCCGCTCGGCGAAAGGCCGTCTTCCAGGTCGGATCGCAGCAACGCTCCGACGCCCGCTTTCGCCAGGCCGTGGAGCTGGTTCTGGGCGGGCATCTCGGCAAGGTCCGCCGGGTGGAGGTTGGGCTGCCGCCGGGCTACGCCGAGCCGCAGGGCGACACGACCGTCGAGGAACCCCCGGCACACCTGGACTACGACTTCTGGTGCGGGCCCGCGCCCAAGCTGCCCTACATGCAGGCGAGGCATCATCGCTGGTGGCGCGGGCACCTGGCTTTCGGAGGCGGCGTGCTGATGGACTGGATCGGCCATCACAACGACGTCGCCCACTGGGCCCTGGGGATGGATCGAAGCGGGCCGCTGACGGTCGAGGCCGTCGGCTGGACGTTCCCCGAAACGGACGTCTACAATTCGCCCCATCATTACGAAATCCGATGCGAATACCCCGGCGGCGCGACGGGCACGATCTCGGACCGCAACCGCGGCGGGACGAAATGGATCGGCGACGACGGCTGGGTGTTCGTCACCCGAGGCCGCCTGGAAGCCTCCGATCCGCGCTGGATCAAGCCCGATTTCGACCGGGGCTCGATCCGGGTGTACCAGTCGCCCGGGCACGCCAGGAACTTCCTCGACTGCGTGAAGTCGCGCGATCCGTGCGTCGCGCCCCCCGAGACGGCCCATCGCTCCATCACGCCCGGGCACCTCGGCTACGTCGCCAACGCCGTGGGGCGTCCCTTGCGCTGGGACGCAGACGCCGAGCGAATCGTCGGCGACGACGAGGCGGAAGGACTGCTCAAAGGGGTATCCTACCGCAGCCCCTGGGAGTTTGTGCCGAGCCAAGCGGGACGGATTATCGACCGCACGGTGCAGTAGGGTGCCAGGGGCATCTTTCCCGTGCACTGGCGAGACGCCAGTGCCACCCGAACGCGCTGGTCCGATCTTCATTGAGCAGCGGGCGCGGGTTGAGGGCGGTTGCGCGTGGCCTCGCCGTGGAGGCGCCCTTCGTCGTCCAAGCGCAGCCGATCGAGGCAGATGAAACGGCCCCACTCGCGGCGGGCCGTCCGCTTCTGGTGATAGACGAACCACAAGGCGCCGGCCCCGTCGCGGATCGCGCAGCCGTGGCCGGGACCAAAGAGCCCTTCCGAGCGATGGAGAATCGGATTGTGCTCGGCTCGGGTGAAAGGGCCGAGGGGGCTCGCGCTGGTGGCGTAGCCGACGGCGTAGTCGGGCGTGTTGGCCCCGGACCCGCTGTAGAGCAGGTAGTAGCGGCCGCCGTGCTCGATCATCCACGGCCCTTCGGTGACGCGCCCGTTGCGGGTCTCCCAGTCGGACTCCGGCTCGAGGACGACCTTCGGCTCCCCGGTCGGCTCGGTGGGGTCGCCCATCGGCTGGACCGTGATGCGAAAGCCCGGCAACTCGACGACGTAGAGATACAGGCGGCCGTCGTCGTCCCGGAACAGATGGGCGTCAATCGCATGGTCGAACAGCGTCCGGCGGATGACGAACGGCCCCAGCGGACTCGCGGCCTCGGCCACGCCGACCGTCCGATCGGCCGTGTAATAGAGGTAGAAGCGGCCGGAGTCGGGATCGCGCCACACGTCCGGCGCCCAGACGTGCGGCTGACCGGGCTGGAACACGACCGGCCCCCGCTCCCAGCTCACCAGGTCCTTCGACGTGTAGACCCGGTAGCCGCTGTCGCCGTCGACCGCGCCCGTGGCGTAGAGGTAGTACGTGCCGTCGTGGAAGACCACCGCCGGATCGGCAAGGTTCTCGTCGATGACGGGGTTGCGGTAGTCGCCGGCCGCGTCGGCGGCGTGAGAGGCCGAGGCCGGGATCATCGCCAGGATCAGCATGTGCCGGAATAGCACGTCTCTGCTCCTTGCAGCGTGGTTGTGGCGTCGGCTTCGCGCCTGCTCGGCGCCCGGGGGGCTCCGGGGATCGTCTACTCGGCGGGCCGCAGAGCTTCAGCTTGATGCGCCGGCCATTACGGGTCGGTCAGATTCGGCGCCCAGGGTCTCTCTTGAAGCTCGGGAGTCTCGCCGGAAGCGGGGAACGTGCCCTTCACCGCCTCGCGGAGCTGCCGGGAGAGCTGGGCGACGGTTTCCGCGTGCGCGGGATCGTCGGCCAGATTCGTCAGCTCGCGGGGGTCGGCGTCGTGGTCGTACAGCTCGCGCCCCTGATCGCCTTCCGCCCACTCGGTGTAGCGCCATCGCGGCGTGCGTAGGGTGTAGCCGAAGAAGCGGGTCTCCGGCTTTCGGCCGCCGCGGGTCACCTGGCTGAGCGTCCAACCGCGGCCCGGGGCGTCCGGATCGTTCAGCATGGGCACGAGGCTCTGGCCTTGCAGGTTCTCGGGCGCCTTGACGCCGCACAGCTCGGCGAGCGTGGGATACAGGTCGATCAAGCCCACCGGAGCTTTGGCCACGGCCCCTTGGGCGGACGTGCCCGGCGCGGCGATGATGAACGGCACGCGGGCACTCTCCTCAAACAGGCTCATCTTCTGCCACAGCCCGTGCTCGCCCAGGTGGTAGCCGTGGTCGCTGGTGAACACGACGATCGTGTTCTCGGCCAGCCCGAGCCGCTCCAGCGCGTCGAGCACGCGGCCGACCTGGGCGTCCATGAAGGTCGTGCTGGCGTAGTACGCCTGGACGCATTGCCGGCGCAGCTCGTCGGTCAGCTTGTCCTGCTCCCGCTTGTAGCTCCCCAGGGCGGGGGCCGGCAGATCGGCCTGGTCTTCCGCGACGCCCCGGACCACGGGCATTTCCTGCTCCGGGTAGCGCTCGAAATACGGCTTCGGCGATACGTAGGGCGTGTGGGGGCGGTAGAATCCCACGGCGAGGAAGAAGGGGCGGTCCTTCCGCCGCGCGCAACGCTCCAACACCCATTCGGCATCGGCGGCCAGCAGGCCGTCGGTGTGGTACTGGTCGCTGCGGGGCGAGGCATACCAGCTCAGCGTGCCGCCGAACTGGCCGGGAACCAGGCTGAAGATGTGGGGCTCCTCCTCCAGCCGATCACAACCGGCCGGGTTCAGCTCCAGCTCCCACGACCCGGGATCATCGTGCCCGTTCGTGCCGATCGACTTGGGGACGTTGTAGTGATACAGCTTGCCGATGCGGGCGGCGAAGTAGCCGGCCAGCCGAAACGCCTGGGGCAGGCTGTGGTGCGAAGGGATCGTCTGCCGAAAGATCTGCTGGTTCGCCAGGATGCCGTTGCAGTTGGGGTAGAGCCCGGTGAGCATCGAGTTGCGACTCGGCCCGCAAAGCGGGAACTGGCAGTAGGCATGCTCGAACCGAACGCCCCGGGCGGCGAGCCGATCGAGGTTCGGCGTCTGCGTCCGGGGATGCCCATAACAGCCCAGCGAATTGTTCAGGTCGTCGGAGATCAGAAAAAGCACGTTGGGCCGGGTCGCCTCGCCCGCCACGGAGGACGTCACGAGAGCCAAGCAGGCCGAGACGAGAAGCAGCGTTCTCAGCGGTTTCATGGGGGTCGCTCCGTTTGCAGAAAGGACTGGTCAAGATCCGTGCGTGATTGTACCAGGAGCCGTCCTCGTTCTGAAGCCGGAGGATCGCCGGCTCGCCGGCCCCCAGGGCGCAGCACAGCACCGGCTCTCACCGCGCCAGGACCTCGGCGTGCCAGAGGTGGGGCACCGTCGCCGGGGAACTACCCGTCTCGCCCGAGCTTGGCGGTGTGCCGGGAAGTCGGAAGCGGACGGCGCCGTCGACGACTGCCGCGGCCCGTGGCTCCCGGCCGTCCAGTTTCAGGACAACTTCGCCCGACATGCCGTCCGGAACCACCGCGGCAACTTCGCGATCGGCAGCCGCGTAGATCCATATATCGGCGCGTTGCGCGCCCCCTTCCGTGACGAAAGCGACTCCCTCCTCCCCGAAATCGGCGCCCGCAAGCTCCTTGACGTTCGCCGCGATCATGCCGGGCGCGACGGCCCAGAAGCCGTAGCCGGGCAGGACGCGGCCCGACTCGGTGCGGGCGGTGGGACCGAGATTCGCCGTCACACGGACCGGGCCGTACGTGGCTTGGATGACGCCGTCGTCGCTCTCCGGGGCTTCGTTCGCGCCCTTTTCGCCCGGCGCCTCGGCTTGCCGGTGCTCGAACCCGCGGACCGGCTCGCCCACGTATCGCGCACAGACCGACTTCTGCAACCGGTCGAGCCACTTCAGCCACTCCCGCGGCCCGCGCTCAGCCAGCGACCGGGCCTGCACCCGGTAGCTCATCGAAAAGCCGAGCCCCAGCGTCCATGCGAGCGAGGGGCGGTCGACGACGAACTTCCCCAGGTCGTGATGCAGCATGGCCGCTTTGTCGTGGGCAATGATCTGGGCGACCGGGAACAGCTCCCACGTCTCCGGCGGATACACGCTTTTCATCGGCCGCGCCCACGCCGGATTGCGCCCGGGAACCAACCCGAACGTGAATCCGCAGAGCTGCGCCTCGGCGTTCACCACGCGGTCGAAGCCGTCCTCCGTCGACAGGGGCACGAGCCGTGTGTCTTCGGCGATCATCGAGAGCATCCCCTCGGTGTACGCGTACGGCGTCGGCGACGCGGGATTCAGGTCGTACTTCCAGGTCCGCGCCCCGCATTGGTCCTGGAGGAGGACGTCGACCGGGTAGTCCTCGGTGAAACGGCGGCGGGTTGAGCGGTTGGCGGCCTGTACGGCCGGATGCCAGAAAGTGATCGTCCATCCGTCGTTGCGCGCGTAGCGCTCGTAGGAGGGCTTGCCGTCGAGCCCTCGCAGGAGCGGCGCTTCTCCTTCGCGCTCGAACGTCGGCCCGCGGGGATGATCGCACCACCACGTGGGGTTCGTGTAGGGCATCATCAAGTGCCCGAGGGCATGGGCGCGGTCGAAGAAGGTCCGCAACTCGGCCGGCGTGCCGTATTGCGGACGCGGCGGCAGGTGGTCGGGATACTCCTTGTCGAAGCCGCCCTTCAGGTAGTCGGTGAAGTGGATCAGCGTCGGTACGGGTAGCCGGTCGAGCGAGTCGATCTGCTCGCGCGCGGTCCCCTGGTACTTGACGAGCACCGCGCGGCGGAACTTCTCGAAGACTGCGGGGGCGAGCTTCTCACGGAGCGGCCGCGTGATCGCGTTCGCCCGGCAGTAGTCGTCCAGGTTCTCCGGCGCCGGCTTGCCCGCGGTCAGACGCACCAAGGGCGTTTGCCACTCCTCGCCCGGCTTCACGTACGTCCCCAGCGCCCGCTCGCACCAGCCGCCCTGCTCGTCGCCACCGAAGGCGAGCCGCCCGGGCACGAAGATCGCCTCGGCCGACTCTCTTCCCTCCCAGGGCTTCCAGGTCCGCGGCTGCACGCGATAGACGGCCAGCGATCCGCCCGCCGCGTCGACGTGAAAAAAATCGGCGAACAGCGGCGGGTAGGGGCTTTCGTAACGCAGATGCCGGACCGGCCGGAGGGCGTGGAAGAACGGGTAGCCCCCGACCTCGATCCAGTGGCCGCCGTCACGGACGTACGCGCCGACCGCATCGACGGTCTCCGGCAACGTTGAGTCCACTGGCACGGGCAGCCGCTCGCCGTAGGGATTGAGGATCGCGACGAACTCGTCGCCTCGCGCGGCAGCGACCATGTCGTCCGGGCCGGCCAGCTCGATCAACTCGCAGCCGGCCGCTTCGCTGACCTTCTGGAGCTGCCTCCACCAAACGGACACGGCGACATCACATCCGGCACCTCGCTCGGGGCCGCGCGCCAGTCGCACCAGCCCGAGCTTCCCGCGTGACGACGAGGAGCCGGCGAGGCGTCGAAGGACCGCCGCCACGGCCTCCACCTCGATCCGGCCATCGGTCTCACTGACAAAACCGCCCCAGCGCCAGAGAGCGCCGCTTCCGCCCAGGCGGCTTGCGCCCAGGCACGGGCCGTTCGGCGAGTCGAGCAAGACGAGGTCCACCTGCTCGCGCAGCGAAGGCCGGCTCACGTTGACCTCCCGACCGTCGAGGCGCTTGGCCAGCTCGGGGCCGAGCCACTCGTTGCCCTGCTCGGTCACGTCGAGCCGCACCGGCGGGCCGTGGAGGTCGCGCATCTCCAGACCCGCGCCGAAGAGCCGCTCGTAGCCTTTCGTGCCCGACAAGCGGGGCTCCCACGACGACGGTCGGTCCGCCGGCTGCAACTGGAAAAACGAAGGCCGGAAGGCGGCCCCGATGCCCAAATGCGGATGGAGCGGAGAGATGAATCGCTCCAGGTCGGCGGGGTCGAATCGCAGGCGTCCGGGCAGGGAGAAATCGAGGACGACCTTGTCGCGAGGCGCGACCTTCCCGACCAACTCCACGCCCGTGGGCTGCCCGACGACCGTGACGACCACGGACGCCTCAGGACCGTCGAAAGCCAGCTCCGCCCGGTTGGAGGCGGGATCGTGCCGGCACTGGAGGCGTCGCTCGCCCGGGCCGCTGCGGAACTGCGTCGCGCTGAGCGTGCTGCCGTCGAGAAACTTGATCTGCCAGAGCCCCAGGTCTCCGCTGCGGAGGATGTTTTCTTCCCGCCCCGTCTGGCCGATGCCCACAAGCGAGCCATCCAGGGGACTCACGACGACGCGGCAGCCGCCGCCCTGGATCAGGATCGGCGTCTCGTCCGCTCGCACCGTGCGTCCGGCCGGCGCGGAGACGACGACGGCTGCCAGCACCGCGGCAAGGCAGGTTGTCAGAATCGTGGGCGACTTGGTCATGGGAATTCTCCTGCCATGTAGTAGGCACACGCCGTGTGCCGTAACCAGCGGACGGCACACGGCGTATGCCTGTAATATGCGGACGGCACACGGCGTGTGGGCTGCTCAAAACGGCGGTCAATCACTCGCCACATTGTGTCCCGTTTGTGTTCCACGCCCGTACGCCGAAGGCGTTAGACAACACAGCCCAGGGTTGCGAAGCTACCCTGGGTCCCGGTTCCGACGTCGCCCATCAACCCCGAAGGGGTTGTACATTGGTGCCTGGTACAACCCCGTTGGGGTTGGGGGGGACTCGTTGCCCGCCAACCCAGGGTGTGCTTCGCGACCCCGGGCTGTGTTGTGAAACCGCTTCGCGGTTAGGGGGAACAGAACTGGCACACGCTTTCCGCGGATTCATGGCCGTGTTTTCCGTAGTTTTTTTGCAGCCCACACGCCGTGTGCCGCAACCGGCGGACGGCACGTGGCGTGTGTTTGTCCTATGCGGACGGCACACGGCGAGTGCCTGCTACGGAGGGCTTGTCCTACTCCGTCTTGAACTCGCCGACGCGCTCCTGTGTGTGCACGCTCAGAATCTCCGTTGGCCGAGCACCACCATCTCGGGTCGGAGCGAGTCTACCGTGGTATTACTTTTGCACTGCGAATCCGGGGCGAGCCGGCTGTCTTCGTCGAACTGAGAAGCAGCCGAAGCCTCCAATGGGTGGCCCCAAGGGCGGAAAGAGAAAAGGTATTTCGACCGTTGGAAACTTCGCGCCAGGACGAGTCGGCGTCCGGCGCCCCGTCACCGTCACGATCCGCCTCGATCATCACCTTGGCCCTTTCGCCGCCGAACGTGTATTGTTCCACGTCCGCGACGGTCGAATCTCGGTCGGCGTAGTAGGTGGCGGCCACGAACGTGCCGTCGACCCGGCGCTTCAGATCTCCATATCCGGTATCGGTTCCGGGGTGCATCGGACCGTGGAGCAGCTCCGGTCCCTGCCATGACTGGCCGTTGTCGTCCGACCAGTAGACGACGGGCTTGCGCGTATAGCCACCGCCCATGCTGTGCAATCCGAAGCCCCACAGTCGTCCTTCACCACGCGCGTAATCGAGCCGGTTGTCGTACTGGAAATACGGGTTGCTTTCCTTGTAAAGCCGAACCCGCTGCCAAAGGCCGTTGGGGACTCCGCCGTTGATCTTGTCGGAGATATCGATCGGAGGGCTGAACGAGGCGCCCATGTTGGTGCTCGCGGTTTGCCAGGTGCGTCGGTTTCCCGCCGCGTCGCGCATCACGGCCACAATCGTTCGCTGACCGACGTACTCGATGGCAGGCTCGAAGGTGGCGCCGCCGTCGGGATCCTTTTGGCTGGCCAAGGGACCCATCCAGCTCAAGAACGAGTAGCTCTTGCCGTTGTCCCGAGACCTGGCCAGCAGGGTGCCCGCCTTCGAGTCGTAGCCGAAATACTGGAACGCCATGTAGACGTCGGACGGGTTTTCCGGGTCCACGAAATAATCCTCGGTGCCAATCGCCATGTCGTCATCAGCTCCGGTCACGCCGACGACGCGGATCCTGTCCGCATCCGTGGTCCAGGTGTTCCCCTTGTCGGTCGATCGCAGTTGCTTGGTTCCCGACGAGTAACTGGTTCGCCAGAACTGCAGGATGAGATCGCCGTTGGGCATTCTGAAGAGCCCCGGCTCGCTGTGTGTATGTCCGTCTTCGTAAGGCATTCCGTTGATCGGGGTTCCGTCGAACCATCGATTCAGCTTGCTCCAGGTTCTTCCTTCATTCGTCGACGTCACGAGGTGGATCGCGTCCCGATCGCCCCAGCGGATGTGATTCACGCCGGAACGCAGGGCCATGATCCAGCGATCCTCATCGACGATCGCAATCATGCACCGGCCGTACCAGTCGTGCGGGACTTGATCGGCGTCTGTGAAGGGCTTCTCCGATCCTTTCACGATCGTCTCGATCTCCTTGTTGTCGAACAGGTCGAGACCTGCTTCCACAAGCACCTCCGCCGAATCGACGATGCCTTGCCAATCATGCCACTTGCTCGTCCACTGACCCTCGGCGGCACCGTCCAGGACGACTGCTCCCTCTTGAAGGGCGACGCGGTTCGCCGAGGCTTCTGCTTGCGCCCAGTCCGCGGACGAGGCGATCGACCATGGCTCCTGGGCGACTGAGTGCGCCGCAGCAAAACCAAATAGCAGCAGTGCGACAATGAATCCTGTCTTTTTTCTCATCTCGATTCTCCATCTCCAATCACGGGGGCCCGCTGGCGAGCTTCACGAACTGCATGGGACCGTCGGGTCTCCCGGCCGTCCGGGCCAGCTTCACGGACGGTTGAATCGACCGGGGACCAAGCTGTCGGAATCGTCGGCGAGTTGCTCATGGGAATTCTCTTGCAGTGTAGTAGGCACACGCCGTGTGCCGTAACCAGCGGACGGCACACGGCGAGTGCCTGCTACGGAAGGGTTGTCCTACTCCGTCTTGAACTCGCCGAAGGTGTGCGGCAGAGTGGCCGAATACCTGCGGACGAGGCCCTTCATCTCGGCGAGTCGTGCCTGTTGGGCCGGCTCGGCGGCGAGGTTTTCGCGCTCCTGCGGGTCGGCGCTCAGGTCGTACAACTGGTCCTGGTCGAAGTAGGCGGGATACCGCGCATCGGCGCCATACGTGTGCGTGGCCTTCTCCAGCGGCTGACACCAGTGGTTGAACTTCCGGCCCCGATCGACCTGCTCCTGCACCTCGGGCAAGTATCGCACGGCGATGTACTTGAACCCTTCGCCGGTCACCACGGCCCGTTCCGTGGTGATCTCCAGGAAAATCGAGTCGCGCCGGTAGGACGGGTCTCCCCGGAGCGCTGGGAGGACGCTCTGCCCGTCGAGAATCATCTCGTCCGGCGGCTCGATCCCCGCGACCTCGAACAGCGTCGGGGCAAAATCCAGGTTCGACACGAGCTCGTCGCACACGGTTCCCGCCGGGATCACGCCCTTCCATCGCGCGACCATGGGCAGCCTTGCTCCCCCGTCGTAGCACGTGAACTTGGCCACGTTGCCGTTGTCGCTGGCCAGCAGGACGAGCGTGTTTTCCGCCAGGCGCAGCTCGTCCAGCTTATCGAGCACCGCGCCGACGCCGTCGTCGAGCCAGAGGGAGCCGGCTGCCTTCTCGGTGATTCTCCGGTTTTCGCCGGGGCCGGCGCGCCGAGCGCGATCCAACACGCTCTGCCGTGAGGGCTGGACCTCGGGGACGTCGACGTAACCCAGCGGCGTCGTCCGCGGGTCGGCCTGAAGCGACTTCACCGCGGACGGGCCGTGGACGAGCGTGGGGGCCACGTAGAGGAAGAACGGGCCGCCCTGGTGGTCCTCGATGAACTCGAGCGCACATGCGGTTACCCATTCCATGTTGTGGTAGCCGAGTTTGCGGGGAATCCAAAAGGGCTGCCCGGCCCGGCCGCCGTCCACGTTGTTCTGGTAGACCGCTCCCGCGTAGTCGAAGCCGCAACTCTCGACCGATCGGACCATGATTTCGTAGCTGCGCTGGAGTTGCCGCTTGATCTTCGGGTCCTCGGGGTCGGCGTCGGCGGCGAATCTGGGCGTCGGCTCGAGGGCGCCCTGGTGCCATTTACCTACCATCCCGGTGGCGTATCCGCCGGCCTTGAGCACGCCGGCCATCGTGTGGGGCTCGCCGAGGATTCCGGCCTCCCAGCCGATGTTGACCGGACCGCCCGGCGGGTACTTCTTCCCTTGCTGCTTCAGGCTCCGGCTCGCGCAGCGCCCGGCCAGGGCGTTGTAACGGCTCGGGCTGCACACGGCGGAGCACACGTAGTAACGCGTGAACTTCATCCCGTCCCGCGCGAGGCCGTCCATGTGAGGCGTCGCCATTGGCCCTTCGTAGCAGCCGATCTCATCGAGATCCTGATCGTCGGTGTAGATCAGAACGATGTTCGGACGGCCCGTTTCGGCGACCGCGGCTCCGGAAAGCCGCGCCAGGATCATCGATGCCAAGACCAACGCGATCGGTACCTGCCGGTGCATGCTTCACCTCGTCGTCGACGGCTTATTATGAATCCGACAAAAAAAGGACCGGGTGGCCCCGGGCGGTTGCCCGCCCGGGGCTCCCACAGACCCGAACGTGCGCGATTAACGCATTCGGTTCCTCAGGTTATCCGTTCG
>Ga0307379_10006048_pt1 | contig 16723 bp, 15 predicted proteins | sample UN2MG_FD_202237 | JGI IMG/M metagenome (GOLD analysis project Ga0307379, IMG submission 202237) | Soil microbial communities from Risofladan, Vaasa, Finland - UN-2 | ecosystem: Environmental > Terrestrial > Soil > Coastal area > Acid sulfate soil | place: Finland: Risofladan, Vaasa | collected... | reverse complement strand
GGCATCGGGGCTGTCCTTGTAGACGCGCCACCAGGTCTCGTGTTCCTCGTCGTTCATCCTGTTGATGAAGTTCTTGAGATCGATAGGCCCCGGGCAGAGGCGTTTGGGCACCAGGGTCGCCGCTTCTTGTTCCCAGCGATCGTGGGGCGCGTCACTCTCGGGCTCTGAGATCCGCTTCTCCATCCTGGCGACCTCATGTGCCGCGAAGCGGCGAGCCTCCTTGTGCCAGGGTGATAGGTCCACGTCTGCCAGCCGGCGAACCGATCCGAGGGCGCGCTCGTTGCGCTGCAGGAGGAAATCGACGCGCCTCGCCACGGCCTGGCCGCCTGTCTGCGGCGCCTGGGCCTCGTCGGCGTGGGCTACCGCGTCTCGAAGGGTCTCCAGGAGCCGGGTCTTGAAGCGCGACAGGACCTCCCCGGCCAGCCAAACGGGCTCCTCTGGGCCGGCATGGGCCAGGAAGTAGGCGTAGGCTGCAGCCATGCTCCCGGCACGGGCCAGCATGGCGGGGTCGACTTTGTCCAGGGTGTCTGCGCTGGTGTGGTAGAACTTGTCCGGCCACTGATTGAGCATGGGACAGGGTACGCCCACGCTGGGATCGATGAGCAGGCAGTGATCACTGCCACCGGAAAAGGGGGTGACGGCGTGCCTCGAGGCGGCCTGGCCTTCCAGGCCGGCGTAGTTGGTGGCGCCAGAGGATGTCTCTTCCACCAATCGCACCACGAGATCGTCGGCGTAGTTGGCGAACGATGCCGGCGCCTGCTCGATGGTCATGGTGCTTCCGCACAGGTTCTGATCCTCGCCCACCATGTCCAGGTTGAGAGCAGCGACCATGTTGGGAATAAGACTCTCGTTATGGGCCAGGTACGCGGCAAAGCCCAGCATCTCGGGGACGAGGAGGAATCTGATCCCCCGGCGCGGCTGGGCCAGAGTGCCTCTGGAGATCAGCGATTGCAGCACGCGAGCAGCCTCCAGCACCGTGGCTGACCCGGAGGCGTTGTCGTTCGCCGCACCCTGGGCGTGGCACAGGTGGGCCAGGAGGAGCACCTCTTCTTTGGTCTGGCCGGGGATAAGCGCCGAGACGGTGTTGATCTCGCCGTCCCAGAACCTGCTGTTCACCTTCACCTGCACCTTCACCGGTGGCTTGCCGTCTCGTTGGCGCTCCTTGATCAAGGCTCGCAGGCGGGCGCCCTCTTTGGGCGACAGCACGAAGCCGAAACACCTGGTCTCGCCGCCATACCACCAGAAGGAGGTGTACTGTAGAGCATCAGGGAGATCCATAGGATGTCGCAGCCCTGGCAGCTCCTTCAGGAGGTCGGTGATGATGCCTACCGCTCCGTGCTTCTCCACCGCCAGATAGTGAACCCGGTCCCTGTCACCCTTGGTCAGCACCACCTTGCCCCTGAGGTCCAGGCCTTCGTATTCGGCCCACTCTTCGCCATCTTCGAGAAGCACCACCTCGGTCTCGGCCTCGAAAGGCGCACTGCGTTGAATGAGGCTGAGTCTGGCCTCGTTGTAGTCGGCGAGCTTCCTGCTGTGCTCTGGGGGCTCGATGAGGCGAAGGACACCTTCAGTGGCCTCCCATTCCTGGAACATGGGCCATCCCCAGCATAGAGCACCCTCCCGGGCCGGAAAGCCCAGAACCTCGGCGTGGATGCCAGAGTCCTCGAAGCACTCCTGACAGTACTGGGCCGCCTGGCGGAAGCCGGGGGAAGCCTGAAGGCGGTGGTACCTGGCAATCTCGGCGACGTGGTTTAGGGCCAGGTGCCCCGAGACGTGCTCTTGCATGGTGGCCAATGTCTTGCCGATCAAATCCATCCTCCAAGGGATAACGTTGGTCCTCCGGGTCATCGCGGGGGAGGGGCAACGGTCTGACCTGGGATAACCGGCGTGGCGGTCTCGCTAAGACTCGCCAGTGGTGTCCACAGGGGCCGCCTCTTTCGCTGGTGGGCGGCGATGACGGTAGACCATGATGAGTATGGCGGCAGCCAAAATGAGGAGGGACAGCACTTGCGCGGCTGCGAGAGGTCCCATCATCCAGGCATCGGGCCGCTGGAACTCGATGAAGAACCGCCCCAGAGGGTAGAGGACACAGTAGAGGAGGAAGACGTCGCCCGTCAGCAAACGGTCGGCAAAACGGCGGCCAACGTAGACCAAGATCAGGAAGACCAGCAGGTTCCAGATGGACTCGTAGAGGAACGTGGGGTGAAACCGGGTGCTCTCGGGCAGGTTGGCGTACTGGGGCAGGCGGTAGCGCAGGTCTATGGGTATGCCCCAGGGGACGGTGGTGGGGTACCCGTACAGTTCCTGGTTGAAGAAGTTGCCCCACCGGCCAATGGCCTGTCCCAGGGCGAGGGCGGGCGCTGCGACGTCCAGCCAGGTGGGGAAACTCAGCTTCTGCCAGCGGGCATAGACGAAGACCGCCAGGACGCCTCCGGCTATGGCGCCGAAGATGCCCAGGCCACCCTGCCGGATCATCAAGATCTCCACGGGGTGTTGGCGATAGTACTCGAACCCCCGCATGAGGCCCTGAGGGCTGGAGATTACATGATAGAGCCTGGCTCCGATCAGACCGAAGATGATCACCAGAATCAGTCCGTTCCAGACGTGATCCGGGTTTTGGCCTCTCCTCTTGGCTTCAGCCGTGGCGACCACGCAGCCGATGAGGATGCAGGTCACCGTGATGATGCCGTACCAGTAGATGGGTAGGCCTAGAATCGGCAGTCTGAAGGCTACAGGATCCATGGTTCACCGCCCCCAAGAAGGAATGTCACGGACGATTATAGCTGGTGTGGCAGGGAAGGTGCAACCAGTTTCTGCTGCTGAGCCGGGATAGACTGAGCCTGGACTCTATCGGGGAGGATGTCGCTGACTGCTGGGTGCCGCCACGGACTCCATGGAGGAGCTTCTTTGTCCTTGAGTCTACCATGATGTCCCGCAGTACTGGTTGACTTTTCTTGGCATCTGTTCTATGATGGTTACGCACTCCCGCATCGTCGACCAAAGGGCCGATACACAGGCATTATGCGGGAAGTTGCCGCACATACAACGCCCGCAAGGATGCAGCTGGATTCCATCTCGGACGTCCTCGAGGAGATGAAGGTGGATTCCGCATAGTCAATAGTTGGCCGCCGCACCATCATCCGTCCGACACCACGTGACTGCTGCAACTGTAGGGAGGACACAATGCGAGTCGACATTCGCAAGCCCCTGAGGAAATTCACCCCTATTCTCATCGGCGCCCGAGATGACGGCCTGAATGAGGCAGATACGGTCCAGAGGATCTGCCGCTTCTTTGAGAATGTCCTCGGCTACGATCCCCTCAGGGACATAAGTCACGAAGCCGAAATGAAAGGCAAGTACGTTGACGTTACCATCAAGATCGATGACCGGGTCCGACTCCTCGTCGAAGCAAAGGCCGCCGGGGTACGTCTCCGCGACAAGCACATCGACCAGGCCCAAGCGTACGCTTCGCGCAACAACTACCGGTGGGTTCTTCTCACAAACGGCGTCGACTGGAACCTCTACCACCTCACGTTTGAAGAGGGCATCGAATACGAGTGCGCATTCGCCCTGAGTCTCGATGAGGAAGCACGATTCGAGGAGGCCGCCGTAAGGCTAGGCCTTCTCCACAAGAAGTCCCTTAGCAAAGGGCAGCTCGAGGAGTACTGGCGCAAGAGGACTGCTCTGGCCGTATCATCGATCGGCAGCGCCTTGTTCCAGGAGAACACCCTTATGCACATCCGAAGAGAGATTCGCCGAGATACTGGCATCCTAATCGACACAGAGGATCTCGCCAAGGCCCTGCACGACATGCTGTCGAGTGAAGCGCACGAGCGGGTTGGCCCAGTAAAGGTGAGAAGGCGCCGCAAGACAACCCGTCCCAAGCCCGCGCAACCCGAACCGACCGAGTCCAAGCCCGAGATACCATAGACCCTCACGCCGTCATCGCGGTGGAACGGGCTTTCTGCGGCGGCCGACAAGTCGCTGGAGCCGACCCGGCGAATGCCCGGGTTGTTACAGTCCGTCGGTTGGTGTGTGGCGAGGGTGCTTGCAGCGCTCGACGCGCGTCGCCGAACTCCCAGCCGGCGTGCGGCATCTCCTCCAAATGCGCGTTCGTCCTCCCTGAGCCGTACAAGCTCTCTAAGACACTGTTCGCCTTCTCATGCCCGTCCCCTCTGACCTCCGGGCTACCAGCCGGGTGCTCAAGACGGACGGTTCTTGTCGCCTGTGTCCAGTACCGTGAACATCCGTTGCCGAGGGGATGAGCCGTCAAGTATAATAGGCCATTGGCCCGCTCTGCTTTGGCCAAGTCATGGAGTGCACAGTATGGCGACAGACGTGCGAAACAAAGTGGGCTATCTCAAGACCGTGGAGATCTTCCGGGATCTGAGCGACGAGGAGTTAGAGGCTCTGGAACGCTCAATCACCAATATCCCCTGCGCGACGGGGAAGATCTTCTACGGCCCTGAAGAGAGCGGAGAGACCCTGTTCATCATCAAGGAGGGGAAGGTACAACTGTACAGGATCTCTCCCGATGGGAGGAAGCTGGTGACCAGCACTCTTGGCCCGGGCACCATCTTCGGCGGCATGACGCTGATCGGTCAGGGGATGTACCATAGCTTCGCCGAGGCGGTGGAGGAATGCTCCGTCTGGAAGATGGACCGCGACGACCTGGAACGGCTGCTGCTGGAGCGGCCTCAGGTGGCGCTCCGAATTCTGGAGGTGCTGGGGAGGCGTCTCCTGGAGGTTGAGGCCCGGCTGGAGGGCATCGCCTTCAAGACCGTGGCGGGCAGGCTGGCCTCTCTCCTCCTCCGCCTGATGAAGGAGCAAGGGACCACGATCCGCGGCTTGACTCACCAAAACCTGGCGGACGACGTGGGCACTCATCGAGAGACCGCCACCCAGACCCTGAGCGGGTTTCGCGCCGCGGGGCTGGTGGCGACGGGCCGCAAGCGTATCGAGATCCTCGATCCCGAAGGACTGCAACGCATCGCCAACGAGTAGAGGTCCCAGAAAGAAAAAGGGCCAGCCCGGACGAGGCTAGCCCCAGACCTGCCCCAGATGGTGCTACCCGTCTAAGACATCCACCGCGGCCTCTTCCTTGGGTTCTGTGAGCCTCTTGGGTCCCTGGTTGCCCTCTATCAGGAGAGGCTCGAACTCAGCCGGCATCTGACTCTTTCCGCTGAACACACCGCCCTCGTCGATGAGGAACGACGCGACCTGTATGTCACCCCAAACCAGACCCGTGGACAGTATCTCCAGCCTTCCGGAGGCGGTGATGTTGCCTTTGACGGCCCCCGAGATGGAGATGTTGCGGCCCACCAGGTCAGCCACGACCTTGGCCGTCTCTCCCACGATGACGTTGCCCATGGTCTCCAGGGTGCCCTGGAAAACCCCGTCTATGCGCACACCTCCGTCGCACTTGAGTTCGCCGACGAACGTGGCGGTAGGCCCTATGACGTTTTCAATCCTGTCGCTGGCCGGACTGTCTATAACATCAGCCAAAGCTCAACCCTCCCTAGTCACCAAAGCGATTCATACCAGTGTGTACCGGGTCCTCACTCCTCACCCAAGGTCAAGTAGATCATAGGATCGACGGGCACATCGTTCAAACGGACCTCGTAGTGAAGATGTGGGCCCGTACTCCTCCCCGAGTCACCGGAGAGCGCTATCTTTTGTCCTTCTGCCACCGTGTCCCCAGGGTCTACGAAGTACCAGGAGTTGTGACCGTAGACCGTGGTGAAACCCATTTCGTGCTCCAGCACAACGCTCCAGCCTAGTCCCGGGGTCCATCCGACGGAAGCGACCGTGCCCGCCTTGGCGGCCAGGACCGGCGTGCCATACCACGCACCGATATCTACAGCCTGGTGGAACTCCAGATAGCCCGTCGAGGGCAAGACCCGATAGCCAAACTCTGAGGTGATTGGTCCCGCCAAGGGCCACGCCTTGGGGGCCGCGGCGATGAGCCGTAACTGCCGTTCCAGCTCCTGCGGATCATCGCGCTTCTCTGGCGCTACTCTCTCTACCCTGGCGGTGAGCGCCCCCAGGACGAGACTCAGCTCCTCTGTGTTCTCCGGCAGGAGCGACTCCAGTTCGGCAAGTTCAGAACCGGCCTCGACTGCCAGAGACATGCCATAGTCACCGAATTCTGAGCCTCCCTGTCCTCCCTCGGCGCCAAAGGTGGTGGGCACAACGGTGGCTGGCGCGACGGCGTCTGCGCCCTCCAGACCTATCATCTCACGGATCTGGCGCGACAGATTCTCCACCTCCAACATGCCTGCTCTGAAACGCTCCACGGATTGCGAGAGGCCTGTGACCTCCTCCTGTTGTGCGAGAATAGTGAGACGCATCTCCCGTTCCCGACCCTCGTGTACGGTCTGCTGCTCGGCCAGTTCCCCTATCTGGGCGCCAAGGCTGTGGTTGCTCAAGCCAAGGTAGAAGAGGCCAACCAGCAGGAGGACCACCAAGGCCACAGACGCAGGGACAACCCACAGGGGGATCTGCAAAGCCAGAGGAGGGCGCTCAGAATGAGGCACGATCATGAGTGTCACTGATCGCGTCTCTCTCTTACGTGTCACTGTGGGCGTTCTCCTAGAATCCGCTTCTGGGCCACATCGGCGCGGTCAAACATCTCCGGCCGAAGAGCGCCCTGGGAGAGCCTCGCGCAGATGACGAGAGTGGAGAGGAGTATACTACAAACGGGAGTCCTTGTCAACGTCGCTCTTGTAGGCCTGGCCGATGGCCTCCTTCTCTTCCACGGATAGGGTGTATGTCGAATCCCACTTCTCCACGGGTTTGGCGTACAGACGAGACTCGCCACGCCCGTGAAGAGAACTGAGGACGACCCCGCCGCCCTCATCGTCGAGCAGAGCAACCGCGAAGCTTTGCTCACCGCCGACGCCTTCGAAAGCATTGAAACGTACCAGCCCCAGCCGCTGCAAGCTTCTTCTGAGTTTGATCTCCATACGATCCGCGCTTGTGGTCAACTGTTCAGCGGTGGAGGCCGTTAGACGCAGCTGCTCCCCATAAATCGTGAGCAATTCCCCCAGATCCTCTCCGCTGGCGCCGGTCAGAAGCGCAGCGTACCTACGGCGCAACTCGGCCACTCGTCTCTGCAGCACGGCCAGCCAGAGGAGTGAGAGAAGCACCAGAAGAAGCGCGATGAGCCACAAATAGGGGCCGTAGTTGCTGTATACCGTGCTTAGGGGTTCCACTTTCCATCACCTCGAGATCCGCCCGGCGCCGGGCACAATCCCAATTATTTTACTCTTGGCAGCGGGGATAGTCAATCACGTCATTGACATCGTGTGCTGCCTGGATTACGATAGACTGTGGCATTCCTTGACTGGGTACTGCAGGACGGGGGCCATGATCGTGGAACCAGTGCGCCAGGCTGACTACAACATCATGGTGGTGGACGACGAGAGGCTGGTCAACGCTATCCTGGCACGGTACTTGTCTCAGGTGGGTTACTCGTGCGTCACAGCCCAGAGCGGGGCAGAGGCACTGGACAAGCTGGAGGTACACCCCTGCGCCCTTGCCCTCTGTGACGTGAGGATGCCGGGCATGGACGGCATCGAGCTTCTGAAGCGGATCAAGCAACACGATGCGGAAATCGCGGTGATCATGGTTTCTGCGGTGGACAACCGAGAGGTGGCCGTTGAGGCCATGCGCGCGGGGGCATACGACTACGTCATGAAGCCCTTCCATTTTGATGAGGTGCTGATCAGCGTCCAGAGAGCTCTGGAGAACCGTCGGCTGGTCCTGGAGAGGAAGGAGTACCAACGAGAGCTCGAGAGGAAAGTGGAGGAGAGGACCAGGGAACTGGCGGAGAAGAATGAGGAATTGCAGCGACTGTTCATTAGTGCCATAGAGAGCATCGTTCTGACGCTGCAGGCCAAGGACGAGTACACGGAGGGCCATTCCCGACGTGTGTCTGTCCACGCGACGGCTATTGCCAGGGAGATGTCACTGCTCGGAGGGGAGGCGGAGAACATCGGTGTGGCAGCACTGCTCCACGACATCGGCAAGGTGGGCACCAAAGAAAGCATCTTGAACAAGCCGGGCAAGCTGACCGCAGAGGAGGGCGATCACATAAGGTCTCACCCGCTCATCGCGGCCAGCATCCTGGAGCCCATCACCCCCCTGGCGGAGGTGATAGCCTACATCAAGCACGTGCACGAGGCATACGACGGCAGCGGCTACCCTGATGGCTTGACTGGGGACCAAATCCCACTGGGGGCGAGGATCATCGCCGTTGCCGATGTCTTTGATGCCATGACTTCGCTCCGGCCATACCGTCCAGCCATCGAAGAGAACGTCGTGCTTGATCATCTGAGAGAGGAAGCTGGCAAGCAGTTCGACCCGACGGTGGTGCAAGCTTTCCTGAAAGTGTACCTGCAGGCAGGGCCATCCTAGTCGGTTGCGCTGAACTGGTGGAGTCAGCAGAGAGCCACCCTTCCATCCGGAGGGTGGCTCTCCGTAGGTCACAGCACGGATTGGTGTTTCGAGGGGCCAGTCGGCGTGAGCATCGTTCGGCCCACCCTGGCAGCGCGACCTTGAGCCTCCCAGCGAATTCAGCCTGTGAAACGGCTCACGGCCTTCAAGAGATGGGCCGGGACGACTGGCTTGGCAGCCGCTAAATCAACAGTAGGGCGAGTCTCATCCAGCAGCAGGCCAGCGTGTTCGCTGCTGTCGATTCCCTTGTCTCTCCAGTTCCTGGAGCACCAGTTCGACCACCTCCGGCACCGCGGCGGCGACCGCAGGGGTCAGTTCCTCCCCGAAGGTCTCCGTGTCTGCAGCTTCGACGGCAAGGATCACGATCTCCTTGGGGATATCCTTGCGCAGTCGCCGGCCCAGTTCCAGGGCGGTGGCAAGAGTGACGTCGTGGGTGGAAGCGGCGCGAACGTTCCCATGGAATTGGCCTGGGGAGAGGCGGTGGATCTGGCCTGGCTGGCCCGCCTCGGTCTGGATGGCATCGACGAGGATCACTCTGTCGTAGCCCAGGACCAGTTCCAGCAGGCCTAGCCCCCCTACGCTAGCCTGATCTACGACCACGTCCTGTCGATCAAGGCGCCTTCTGACCTCCTCCGCCACGATGATTCCCACCGCGTCATCGGTCAGGATGGGGTTACCCAGGCCTAGAACGAGTATCTTCAACTGTGTATGCCCGCCGCGCGCCAGAGAGTGAAGCACGCCGTCACCTATAGTGACGGCGTGGCAGAGCAACGTCAGATGTCGAAACGCGGGTTGAGAGCCAACTCAATCGAGGCCCTGGCTCAGCCGCTCCACCAGCTGACCGGCGCTATCCAGGATCCTGACCTCCAGAGGCAAGGACCCTGGCAGGGCATGGGTGGCACAGCTCATGCAGGGATCATACGCCCGGAAGGCCATCTCCACCATGTTCAGCAGCCCTTCGCTGATCACCTCACCCTTCTTGATCAACCCCTGTGCTGCCTGTCTAACAGAAGTGGACATGGCGGCGATATTGTTCGTGGTACCCACGATTAGATTGCATTTGGTTACGAGACCCCGCTCATCAGTCACGTAGTGATGGGTCAGCGTTCCGCGGGGTGCCTCCACGATGCCCACCCCCTCCGTCGGGGTCTCGGTGGGGATGACGCGTACGTTTCGATCGGTGATCTCAGCATCCGTTGCCAGCTCTAGCAACCTCTCGGCAGCATAAAGGAGCTCTATAATTCGGGCCCAGTGGGTGGCCAGGACTTGATGGACAGGCTTGCCGCCCAACGTCTCGTACATGCGCTCATATTCGGCCTGGGCCAGCGGGGTAGCCATCCCGTCGGCTGCGTTGAGACGCGACAACGGCGTGGCCTGGTACACCCCACTGTCCTTGCCCCCTACAAAGCCCCTCCAGCCGACCTTCTTCAGATACGGGATCTTGACGTAGGTCCAGGGCTCCACCCGCTCCGCCACGTTGTCCAGATACTGGGCGGGAGCGTATTTGACCAACTCTGCCCCCTCGGGATCCACGACCCGCACCAGACCGTCGTAGAAGTTCACCTTGTTGTGGTCATCCACCAGGCCCATGTAGTAGGTGGGCAGGGTAAACGGATCGCTGAGGATCAGGTCCACGTACTGCTTGTTGCCCAGGACAAGGTCGTTGAAGAGCTGAATGGTGAACTGGGCAAAATCGAGCAGCCAGCGAGCGCTCTCTTCCACCCCGACTCGCTCCTCCTCAGTCATGGGCTTGCTCATACCACCGGGAATGGCGCTGATAGGGTGCACCGGCCTACCGCCCAGCATCTTGATGATATCCTGCCCCCGGGCCCGCGCCTCGATGACCTTTCCTCCCGTTTCCACCCCTACTTTGGCGATGACGCCCAGGATGTTACGCACAGCAGGGTCGGCATCCGGTCCCATGACGAAATCGGGGGCGCCCAGGATGTAGAAGTGAGTGGTATGGTCAGCCACGTAGAAGGCGCTGTAGAACAACTCTCTCAGCTTCTTGCCCGCCGAGGGCGGTTCCACGTGGTAGACGGCGTCACAGGCCTTGGCCGAGGCCAGCAGATGGGCCGAGGGGCAGACCCCGCAAATGCGGGACATGATGCTTGGCAGTTCCTCCACCGGCCGGCCCTGGCAGAACTTCTCGAAGCCTCGCAACTCAGGGATGATCAGGTACGCGTTGGCCACCTCGCCCTCTTCGTCCAAGAAGATGTCAATCCTTCCGTGCCCTTCCAGCCGGGTGATGGGATCTATGCTTATCTTCTTCATGAGCTAGCTCCCCCTGTAGAACACGAGTATCCGATGTGGTTCTTCCGTTATTGATCTGAAGTCGCTACTAGTCCAGCTTTCTCCGGCGCAAGAGCGAAGCGGCCAAGCCGAAGCGATAGAAGGTGCCGATAGGATCTGCTATCTGCGAGACGATCCGTGCCGCCTCCTCTTCCGTGTTGGCATCCACGACCGATGCCACAGCGCTGAGCAACTTGGCTCCTTGGTCCACCACGCCTGGCGGTGGACCATAGCAACCCCGGCAGGGCAGGTTGGCCGTGGGGCACAATGCTCCACAGCCGCTGCGGGTGGCCGGGCCAGCACAGACGATGCCTTGCTCCAGGAGACACTTCTTCTCATCGGGGATGATCTCGTGGATGCGGAAGAACTCTTTGACCTTTTTCTCTTCCTTGACGTGCTGGCACTCGTCGCACACCGTCCTCTCGCCTGCCCCGATGACGCTGCCTATGGGGGGCAGTTCGCCCTTGACAAACGCCTCGAAGACCGCCCAGGTCTGATGGGCCTGGGGAGGACAGCCCGGCACGAAGTAATCCACCGGTACCGTCTGTCCCAGAGTCCTCACCGTGTCGTAGAACCTCGGAAGTTCTGTCTCGCCCTCGGCCAACTCATTGCTGGTACGAGGGCGCGATTGGTCAAGGTGCGCGGTCGAGGGGCTCTCAATGTAGACTGTCTCAAAGATCCCGTCACGGTTGCTCAGATTGCCCAGGCCGGGGATGCCCCCCTGGTGGGCACAGGAGCCGTAGGCCACCAGCGTCTTCGACTTGGCTCTCAGCACCCTGGCCATGTGCTCATTCTCCGTATTGCGGATGGCGCCATTGAAAAAGCAGACGTCAATGGTGCCATCTCCCATCGCTTCCACGTCCTTGTACTTGACATCCATGGCCACCGGCCAGAAGACGATGTCCACGGCCTGAGCCAGGTCGAGGATCTTCTCCCGGATTTCCAGTACGGCAATCTCGCACCCGCCACAGGAAGCGGCCCAATAGAAAGCTACTCGTGGTTTCCCAGCCATGGCCTCCTACGCCTCCTCGCTCTCCATCTCCTTGAGATAGCCCTTCCAGTTCAGCGGGCCCAGCTCCTTGATCCTATTGGTGAATTCCCTGGTGAGTACCGCCCACTTGGGAGCCTCCGCGGCTGAGATCCAGCCCCAGTGGAAACGTTCCTTCTCGATGCCGTACTCCTGGAGAAGCCGCTCCAGTAGCGGCATACGTCGAAATGCCTTGTAGTTGCCTTCGCTGTAGTGGCAGTCACCAGGGGGATGACAGCCAGAGACGATGACACCATCAGCCCCCTCGAGAAAAGCCTTGACCACAAAAGAGGGATCGATGCGTCCGGAACACATCACACGGATCACGTCCACATTGAGGGGCTGTTGCATCCGGGATATCCCAGCGGCATCGGCCGCTGCGTACGTGCACCAATTGCACAAGAAGGCAATGATGCGTGGTTCGAACCCGTTCTCTGCCATTTGCTCAAACCTCCACCACACTCATAGAGCAGGAGGCCTGCTGCTGTCTTGCACAATGCGCTCTGGTTCTGGGCGAGTTCTCAGACGGCGACCGAGCCCAGAAACAGGACTCTAGCCTGTGACCTGTGCCACCTCATGCTCGGACCCGTACAGCAAACCCACAATCTCAGCATAGATCTGCCCATCCGTGAAGTGCCGGGCCTTGATCGCGGCGGCCGGGCACGCAGCCACGCACGTGCCGCACCCCTTGCAGAGGGCCTCGTTGATCCGCGCGGTGCCGGTGCCATCCTGACTGATGAAGCTGATGGCGCTGTAGGGGCACAGGTCAATGCAGACGCGGCAACCGGAACAAAGTTGTTCGTCCACGACCGCCACGGTGGGAGAGATGGTTACCTCCCCTCGTGACAGCAGAGACAGACACTGACCAGCCGCAGCACCGGCATGGGCCACGGTATCCGGCACGTCGCGGGGAGCCTGGCACGCCCCCGCCAGGAAGACGCCGTCGGTGTTGGTTTCCACTGGACGCAGCTTGGGGTGGGCCTCGAGGAAGAAACCGTCCTCACTGCGCCCGATCCCAAAGGTGGAGGCCACCTCGCCTGAATCACTCTGGGGAATCATTGCCGAGTCCAAGACTACCATGTCAACCTTCGCGGACACGGGCTTGCCCAGGATGGTGTCCTCCGCCAGGACCATCAGCTGGCCGTCCTCCAGTACGGTGATCTCGGCGCCCCGCCCTCGGACAAAGTAGACTTCCTCTTCCTGCACTCGCTTGTAGAACTCCTCGTATCCCTTGCCCGAAGCCCGGATATCGATGTAGAACTCGTACACTTCGGCGTTGGTCTTGTCCCGCACCAGATGAGCGTGTTTCAGAGCGTACATGCAGCAGACTCGCGAGCAGTATACGTTGGAGTATTCGTCCCTGGCTCCTACACAGTGGATGATCGCCACCCTCTCCGGCGGGACGCCCTTGGAGGTGAGGATCTCACCTTCTGTGGGGCCAGTGGCGCTGGACAGACGCTCGAACTGCAAACCGTCGATGATGTCCGGCGAGAGGGAGCGGTTGTACTGGGGCAACTCCTCGGCCGGGAACTGCGCGAAGCCGGTGGCCATGATCACAGCCCCCACTTCTAGCTCCAGGATCTCGTCCTCTTGCTCGAAGTCGATGGCGCCTGCCGGGCAGAGCTTCTCGCAAGCCCTGCACTTCTGCTTTAGGAAGTAGGTGCAGCGTGCGGTGTCTATCACCGGCACCCGAGGTATGGCCTGAGGAAACGGGACGTAGATGGCCGAGCGGTTGCCCAGACCCTGGTCAAACTCGGACGGGATGGTCTTCTGGGGACACTTCTCCTGACATAGCCCGCATCCGGTGCAGAGCTCCGCATTCACGTGCCGTGCGTTCTTGCGCACCTTTACCTGGAACTTGCCGATGTATCCGGAGACCTCTTCAACTTCGCTGTAGGTGAGGAGTTCGATGTTGGGATGCCGACCGGCATCCATCATCTTGGGCCCCAGAATTCAAGTGCTACAGTCAAGGGTGGGGAAGGTCTTGTCCAGTTGAGCCATGTGCCCGCCGATGGTGGGTTCCCGTTCCACCAAATAGACTCGATAACCACCATCGGCTATGGTCAGCGCCGCTTGAATGCCGGCTATACCCGCTCCCACCACCATCGCTGCCGGCGTCACCTCTTCGGTCCGGGACTCTAGGGGTTCGTGGAGGGCAACACGGGCCACTGCGGCGCGTACCAGGCGCTTGGCCTTCTCTGTGGCGGCCTGCTCATCCTTCGAGATCCAAGAGGCGTGCTCACGGATGTTGGTCATCTGTAGACAGTATGGATTCAGCCCGGCCTCAGCGACTGCGTGCTGGAAGGTGGGTTCGTGCATGCGCGGCGTACACGACGCGACCACCACACGGTTGATACCCAACTCCTGGATGTCCTTCTTGATCATCTCCTGGCCCGGCTCGGAGCATACATATTTGTATTCGCGGGCCACGGTAACCGAAGGCAGCTGGCTGGCAAAGCTGACCACATCGGGTACATCGACAACCGCACCGATATTGATCCCGCAGTCGCACACATAGACGCCGATCTTGGGTGTCTGGTCGCTCATCACCCTATGACCTCTCCTTTCTCCATCGCCTGCCAGACGAGCTCGGCCACGTCCAGCACCCGGATCCTGGTCTTGGTCTTGCGCGCGGCCTGGAGTAGGGTGCGTTTGCACTGCTGGCAGGCTGAGATGATGGCTGTGGCACCGGTGGCTGTGGCTTGCTCCATCCGCCGCTCGGCGATGTCTTCCGTCACGTCTGCTTCCCACATCGCCACGTCGCCACCCCCACCGCAGCAAAGGGCGTTTTCCCGATGGTTACGCATCTCTTTGAAGGTGATCCCGGGCACACTATTGATGATGGAGCGCGGATCGTCGTAAACCCCTCCCTTGCGACCCAGGTCACAGGGATCGTGATAGGTCACGATCCAGTCCAACTCGTTCAGCTGGATCCGCCCTTCCCGAATGAGTCTGGCCAGCAGTTCGCTAGCGTGCAGCACCTCAAAGCCAAGGCCATCGCTGGCATACTGGGGATAGATGTGATTCCAAGTGTGATAACAGGAGGGACATGTGGTCACCAGGTACTTGGGCTCCAGATTCCTAGCCTGGTCAATGTTGTGTCGGGCGAGGTCGGCAACCTCCGTTTCCAAACCGGCACCGTAGAGCGGGTAGCCACAGCACCATTCGTCGCCGCCCAGGTTGGTGTAGGTCACCCCCGCTTGCTCCAGAATCTGGACGAAGGACTGGGGGATGCTGTAGGCCATGGGGTACATAGCACTTACGCAACCAGCGAACAGAAGGACTTCGGCCCGCCCTCTCCGGACATCTCGCAGCTGTTCGGGCACAGGCTCCAAGTTCTCGCTCCAGATGAGGCGGCTCGCGTTGTCCTCGTGCAGAATGTTGTGAGTCGTCTCGACAGACTCCTTCAACTGGGGCAACAGGGCAGGCAACTCCAGCCCTTCCGCGATGGCCCACCGGCGGAGGTTCAACATAGTGTCGCTGGTGATGATGCCGCGGGGACAGCGCACGGTGCAGGCGTAGCACTGGGTGCATAGCCAAAAGGTGCGGCAGTTCACCAGTTCATCTCTCATGCCCATGCGCATCAAGCGCCAAAGCTCTCGCGGGGCATAGTCCATCAAGTGGCCGGACGGGCAGGAGACACTACAACTGCCACACTGGATACAGGTCAGCATCTTGCGCCAATCCGGATCGATCTGCTTGATAAGCTCACGATCCATCTCATCCAGAGCTAGAACTCTCTGCTCGGCCATACTCCCACACTCCTCATCTAAACAGCGATAATGCACCGTCAGCTACGGCACTCCCCCGCCTCTGAGGGGGAGCCCCGAGACTCAAGCCGGCACTAGAACGCTTCTTCGGAGCCCTGGCTCAGGAAGCGCTCCAAGGTCTTGAGCAGTACATCCCGCTGCACCGGTTTCGAGAGCCAGCCGTCAATGGGGATATACTCGTCTTCAGGAAACTCGGCCGCCTGAGGGCTGGTGGCGATGGACGAAACCATGATGATCGGCACATGCCCCAGAGCAGGGTCGCCCTTGATCTCGCGGGCGACGTCAACACCCTCCAGAGTAGTGGCCATCATTACGTCCAACAGGATCATGTCTGGACTCTCGCCCCGTCGCGCGATCTCCAACGCCTGGTCGCCGTTCTCAGCGATGGAGACTTCGTATCCTTCGACCTCCAGCATTCTACGCATGATTATCTGGAAGTCGACGTCATCATCTACAACGAGTATCCTGGCCATTTGTCCCTCCGTGCCTTCGGACCACCAGCCCAGACAACCTGTCGCCGCCTGGATATGGCTACGCTCTGTCGCCCATGATTATACATCATAAGGTCAAGATTCCCTCCAGACCTGGTTCGGGGACTGGCCGGTGCGAGTACAATCTTCCTTCAGGCCAGTAAGAGCGTCGACGACCCAAGGCGGTGTGTGCAGGGGTGGCCCACGGTAGCATTCGGGACGGTGCCCCAGCGAAACTCTCACCCTGCGGAAGGGGTTTGGAGGATGAAGCGCCGCAATCACGTTTGGAGGCACCGTACCCCCTTTGTTGTTTCTGAGAGCAGCGGAACAAGGGAAGACTTGCCTGACGGTCGGCGTGTTCACGGAGGGTTCACCGGGAACACCCTCAAGGCCTTCCTGGCTGCGCGTGCCCGTACCACCGAGGACCCAATACCACTAGAATGTGACTCTGCGCGCCGCGACCAGGCCGCGACGCCCCGGCCCGCCCCCAGGAGCCCTCCTGGGTCATGCCCGACGGGTCAACCTAGTGACCTCTCCCGCAGGTCGTAGCCTGCGGGAGAGGCGCAACGCTATCGTGCCAGTGCTGCCAGCCGAGGAGAACCGCGTCTTACTGTCTATCTTTCACCAGTTCGTCGACCACAGACGGATCGGCGAGGGTGGTGGTATCGCCCAGTTCTTCTTTGCCTTCGGCGATGGCCTTGAGGATC
>Ga0307379_10006047_pt1 | contig 16723 bp, 8 predicted proteins | sample UN2MG_FD_202237 | JGI IMG/M metagenome (GOLD analysis project Ga0307379, IMG submission 202237) | Soil microbial communities from Risofladan, Vaasa, Finland - UN-2 | ecosystem: Environmental > Terrestrial > Soil > Coastal area > Acid sulfate soil | place: Finland: Risofladan, Vaasa | collected... | reverse complement strand
GTGGGCGAGCTCGACGCCAACGGCGACATCCGCGTGGTCTATCTCTTCGCCGCCATCGCCCTGCTGGTCCTGCTCATCGCCGCCATCAATTTCATCAACCTGGCCACGGCCCGCTCGGCCGGCAGGGCCCGGGAGGCGGGGATCCGCAAGGTACTGGGCTCGGAGCGCTGGCAGCTGGTGCGCCAGTTCCTGGCCGACTCGCTGCTGTTGAGCGGCCTGGCTATTCTCCTGGCGCTGCTGCTTGCCGCCATCGCCCTCCCCTGGTTCAACAGGCTGACCGCCAAGCAGATCGACCTTGTCGGAGCCGGCATCGCTTTTATAGCCGCCTGCGCCGCCCTGATGACCCTGCTGGTCGGCCTGCTGGCCGGCCTCTACCCGGCCTGGAAGCTGGCCGGCGCCCGGCCGGCGGAGGTGCTGAAGGGCAACCGGGCGGTCGGGGTTCGCGGCGGCCGGCTGCGTGCAGCGCTGGTGGTGTTCCAGTTCGCGGTCTCCATGGTCTTGATCATCGCCAGCCTGGTCGTGTACCGGCAGCTCCGCTTTATCCAGGACAAGAACCTGGGCTTCAACAAGGACCAGGTGCTGGTGCTGCAGCACGCCAATCTGCTGGAGAAGCAGGCCGATGCCTTCAAGAACGAGATGCTGAAGCTCCCGGCCGTCGTCAGCGCCACGGCGACCGGGTTCCTCCCTGTCCCCCCGTCCGACCACAGCAACAGCGGTCTTTTCCCCAAGGGAGGCATCCGGGGGGGCCAATTGGTCATGGCCCAGCACTGGACGGTCGACGCCGATTATATCAGGACCATGGGCATGAAGATCGTGGCCGGCCGGGATTTCACCGGCGACAATCCCGCCGAAAGGGAATCCGTCATCATCAACCAGGCCGCGGCCCACCAGTTAGGCTGGCAGGAGCCCCTGGGCCGGCAGATCAGCTTTCCCAAGGACAGCACGGTCAAAACATTCCTCGACCGCACCGTAATCGGCGTGGTCGAGGATTTCCACTTCGACTCCCTGCGCAGCCCCATCAACCCGCTGGTGATGTTTCTGGGCGATAACCACAACCGCATATCGCTCCGTTTCCGGGCCCGGGAGACGGCCGCCTTGCTGGCCGAGCTGAAGCGCCAATGGCAGCGTTTCGCTCCCGGTCAGCCCTTCGAGTACTCCTTCTTGGACGAGCGCTTCGCCGAGATCTATCGCTCCGAGCAGCGGCTGGGGACGATCTTCAGCGTCTTTTCCGGCCTGGCCATCCTGATCGCCTGCCTGGGCCTGCTGGCCCTGGCATTCTACATGGCCGAGCGCCGCACCAAGGAGATCGGCATCCGCAAGGTCTTGGGCGCGACCGTTTCGGAGGTCTTCCTTCTGCTTTCCCGCGAGTTCGTCAAGTGGGTGGCCATCGCCGCCCTGGTAGCCTGGCCGCTGGCCTATTTCGCCATGAGCCGCTGGCTCCAGGGCTTCGCCTACCGGGCGGAGATCGGCTTCGGTCCGCTCCTGCTTTCCATGCTGCTGACGATGCTCATCGCCATGCTGACGGTGGGCTTTCAAGCCATCCGCGCCGCCCGCGCCAATCCGGTGGACAGCCTGAGATACGAGTAACAGAAAGGAGAACCAAAATGTTCGACCTGGAAAAAGAGATCAGGGAATGGAAAAAAGGGTTCGGCAAATATGATTCGTTCGAGGACGGCCTGGTCGCCGACATGGAGCTGCACCTGCGGGACGCTTTTTCCGGACTGAAAGAGCAGGGGCTCAGCGACGGGGAAGCGTTCCAAAGGGCCGTGAAGCAGGTCGGCACGGCCGAAGCGATCGCCGGGGAGTACCACAAGAACCGCGAGCTGGTTCTGGACCGCCGCGCCCCCTGGCGCCCGGCGCGCTTCATGCCGGCGCTGCTCTTGAATTATATCAAAGTGGCACTGCGCAAGATGCGGAAGCAAAAGGGGTATGCATTCATCAACATCTTCGGCCTGGCCATCGGCCTGGCCTGCACTCTCTTCATCCTGCTTTGGCTCCAGTATGTTTTGAGTTTTGACCGCTTCCACGCCAATGCCGAGAATCTCTATCGGGTCGAGCAGGAAATCAATCTCAGCCAGGGCCTTATTCATGTCAGCAGCACGCCATATCCCATCGGGCCGATCTTAAAAGCCGAGATCCCGGAAATCATTGACACAACCCGAAAGGCCGGATTGGGCACCTTACTCATCCGCTATGGTGAGAATGCCTTTTATGAAAGTCGAGTCTCTGCCGTTGACCCGCAGATTTTTCGCATGTTCACTTTCCCTCTCCTCCAGGGCGACCCGGCCACGGCCCTCCTCCGCCCCGGTTCCCTGGTCATTACCGAGGCGATGGCCAAGAAATATTTCGGCAGCACCGATCCCCTGGGCAAAGCCGTGACCATCAACAATACCCACGCCTTCACCGTCACCGCTGTCCTGAAAAATATCCCGCCAAACTCCTCGCTGTCGTTCGATATGCTGGTCCCTTTCGAATTCGTCAAGACCCTGGGGCTTTACAACGACGATTTGAATCTTAACTACGTGAATACATTCGCCCAGCTTCACGCCCAAAGTAAAATTGCCGCAGTGGGCAGGAAGATCACCGAGTTGGTCAACAGTCGCATACTGGAAAGGATGCGGGCCAATCCGGAAACGCGCGGCCAAGTAAAAAAATTCCAGGGCATGGACTACCTGCTGGCGGCCCTGGTCGAATTCAACAGGCCGGCGCTGCAGTCGGTCAAAACCTTCGCCGCCGTTGCCCTCTTTGTACTGCTCATCGCCTGCATAAACTTCATGAACCTGGCTACGGCCCGCTCGGTAAGCCGGGCTAAGGAGATTGGGCTGCGGAAGGTCGTTGGCGCCCAGCGCAAGAGCATTATCGGCCAGTTTTACGGCGAATCCATCCTTACCGCCTTCCTGGCCGGGGCCGTTTCTCTGCTCCTGGTGATCCTTCTTCTTCCGGCTTTCAATACCCTTTCCGGCACGATGATCGCTGCCAACGTCCTCCTGAACAAAAATATTTTGCTCGGCATTTTTGCGCTCACCCTCACCACCGGCATCGCCGCCGGAACCTACCCGGCATTCTTCCTCTCTTCTTCCCAGCCCGTCAATATCCTGAAAGGCGGATGGCCTAGAAGCGGCAAAAGCGCCCTGCTCCGAAAAACGCTGGTCGTATTCCAGTTCAGTATATCCATTCTCCTTCTAATCGGCATGGGGGTCGTCTCGCGGCAGTTTGAATTCATGCGCAATACGAAGCTCGGCTACGACAAAGAGCAATTGATCTACCTGCCGATGCGAGGCGAGATATCCTCCTCTTATGCCGCCTTCAAAGAACAGCTAAACCTGAATCCCGGGATCCTTGACGTTTCGGCAAGCGATCAAGAACCGACCTTCATCCGCAAAAGTTACGGAGGCCCCGACTGGGACGGCAAGGACCCGGACCTGAAATTCGTAACCTATTTCAGCCATGTCGATTTCGATTATCCCGAAACCCTTAAGATCGAGATGGTCGCAGGACGGACATTCTCAAGGAAGCATGCAATGGACAACGGGCAAGCTTTTCTTGTCAATGAAGAAATCCCGAAACTCATGGGGCTTGACGCCGCAGCGGCGGTGGGAAAAAGGTTCAAGGTATACCGGCTCGAAGGCACGATCATTGGAGTAATGAAAAATTTTCATTATAGCTCTCTCCGCTATGCTATCGCACCCTTGCTCCTTAACGTCGATCCAAACCAATTCGACTTTGCCATCGTCCGGCTCAAGGCGGGAGAGGTCCCGGCCTCCCTGAAGGCCGTCAAGGAAACCTGGAGGCGGGTCTTTCCGCAATACCCCATCGAGTACCATTTCTTCGACGAAGACTTTGGCCAGATATATCAAGCGGACGAGCAGACGGCCTTGCTCCTTAAGGTCTTTGCCGGCCTGGCGGTGATCATTGCCTGCCTGGGCCTTCATGGACTGGCTTCCTACACGGCCGAACAGCGAACCAAAGAGATCGGCATACGCAAGATCATGGGCGCGTCTTCACCTGGGATCATCCTGCTCCTTCTGAAAGAGTTTGCCAAATGGGTCCTGATCGCCAACCTTCTGGCATGGCCTATCGCCTATCTGCTAATGCAGAACTGGCTCCAGGAATTCGCCTTTCGATCGACTCTTGTCTTTTGGTTGTTCGCCCTGGCGGGCACCGGCGCCCTGGCCCTGGCCCTGTTGACCGTCAGCTTGCAAGCATTCCGCGCCGCCCGCGCCAACCCGGTCGACAGTTTGCGATACGAGTAGCATGCAGGAGGAAAAAATGTTCGACCTGGAAACAGCGATCAGGGAATGGAAGAAAGAATTCGGCAAATACGAATCGTTCGAGGACGGCTTCCTGGCCGATATGGAGCTGCACCTGCGCGAAGCGTACGAAGCTATGAAAGCCGAAGGCCTCAGTAATGAAGCAGCTTTTGCGAAAGCCGTTGCGCAAGTGGGAACGGCCGCAAATATCGCCCAGGAATACCGCAAGAACCGCGAGCTGGCCCTGGACCGCCGTTCCCCCTGGCGCCCGGCCCGTTTCATGCCGGAGCTCGTCTGGAATTATGCCAAGGTGGCCATCCGGAAATTTTATCGCGAGAAGGGCTACTCCATTATCAATATCGCCGGGCTGGCGACCGGATTGGCCTGCTGCATCCTGATGGTTCTGTATATCCACTCCGAACTGAGCTATGACACTTTTCACAAAAACGCAGAGCGGATTTATGCACTGGGAGTTCAATCGGAATGCGATGGATACGAGTTCAAGGGAACGAGCAGTAATGCCACGGCTGCCGAAGTTCTACAAAAAGAATATCCGCAAGTGGCTCAAGCGGTTCGGTACGGTTATAAAACAGGTTCAACCTTTGATTACGAAGGCAAACGCTTTGCCCTGAAACTCGTTCTCTATGCCGACGAGAATGTATTTAAGGTGTTCACTTGGCCGATGATCAAAGGAGATCCGCAGAAGGCTTTATCAGCTCCTCATACCATCGTGATCACGGAAGAAATCGCCGAACGGTGCTTTGGCAAAATGAATCCCCTGGGCAGGATTCTGAAATTCGGTGAAGAGGATGCGTTTGTCGTGACCGGTGTTGTAAAAAATGTCCCAGACAACTCATCCATTAATTTTGACGCCCTCTGCTCCTTCAAGACGCTCTATGCGCAGGAATCGCTGCAGCGGATTCTTACCGATTGGCTGTCACACAATTTCAGTACATATTTGCTTTTAAAAAAGGGAATCAAGCCCGGAGATTTGGAAAAAAAGTTTCCGGCACTGCTGGAGAGATTCGCAGGCCCCGAAATGAGGGCGAGGGGAGCGACGGAATCTTTATTTCTTCATCCTTTTACGAAGCTTTACCTGGATCCACCCTGGACTTCTCGGGGACCGATTTTCTATGTCAACATATTTGCCTTAGTGGCTTCTCTGATTTTACTGATTGCCTGTTTTAATTTCATGAACCTCTCAACGGCACGGTCGGCAACCCGCGCCCATGAAGTGGGGATAAGAAAGGTGTTCGGCGCATCCAAGAAAAACCTCGTCGCCCAGTTCATCCTCGAATCGCTTTTTTTCAGCTTTGTCTCCCTGCTGTTGGCAGTCGCACTCGTTCAATTGCTTCTACCCTCGATCAATTCGCTGACCGGAAGGGCATTGAGCCTGACCAGGCTCGATCTTCCCGGGCTGATCTCGGGATTTATCATTCTGCTGCTTTTTGTCGCCCTGATGGCAGGAAGCTACCCGGCCTTCCTCCTTTCACGGTTCATGCCCGTGAAAACTTTGAAAAGGAGATTGGGTTCAGAGAAAACCAATCTGACATTTCGGCGGGTACTGGTAGCGCTGCAATTTGTCATTTCCATTGCTCTGGTAATATGCGCCGTTATAATCACCCGCCAGCTTTTTTACATGCAGAATATCGATCCAGGTTTCGACAAATCAAACGTTGTTGTGATTCCGGCAAAGGATGATGTGATCAGGAAATCTATTGCTGCCGTCAAGGAGGAATTCAAAAAAGATCCGCGAATTATCCGCGTCGCGGCTTCTTCGACCATACCGGGAGGGGGCTATGCAAATACCATAAAGATTCCGGAAGGATATGCGGAATCGGCAGCAGTTTTAATGGACGAAATCAATGTCGATTACGATTTTTTATCCACCATGGGCATAAAACTTGTGAACGGAAGAAATTTTATGAAAGAATCAGGAGCGGATGAGCTTGACTCCGTGCTGATTAATGAAACGGCGATGAAACAGTTCGGCTGGGATAATCCCATCGGCAAGACGATAAAATCCAGAGATCCGAGAAAGCCTGGCAACCAATACAAGGAAATGACGGTTATCGGCGTCGTCAAAGACTTTCATCTTCGCAACCTGAATCAAAAAATAGAGCCAATTTTTATAGGCAACGATTCCACCTATCCGTTGCCTTTTAATTATCTGGATGTGCTTTCGGTGAGGATTCGTCCGAACGATATTTCCGGCGCTATTGCTTTTCTGAGGGAAAAATGGGAGAAGCTCTTTCCAAACATGCCCTTTGAGTACTATTTCCTGGATGCCCTATTCAATGAACAATTCAACCAAATCGATCGTTCCAGAAAAATCTTTTCTTATTTTTCATTCTTGGCCATATTTGTTGCCTGTTTGGGACTGTATGGGATGGCTTCCTTTTCGGCCGCTCAGCGCACCAAGGAGATTGGAATACGAAAAGTGCTGGGAAGCACCATAGTCGGCATAATAACCCTTTTGGGCAAAGAGCTGATCGGATTAATCTTACTGGCAAATTTGGCCGCCTGGCCCCTCTCGTTTTTTTTGATGAACCAATGGCTAAGCAATTTTCCCATTAAAACAAAAATCGGAATGGAGATATATTTGGCTTCATCTCTTGGAATATTGCTCATAGGTTTGCTGACGGTTTATTTTCGAGCCATCAAAGCCGCTCGGGCCAACCCGGTGGACAGCCTGAGATACGAGTGATTGCCAGGAGATAAAAGCATGTTCGACCTGGAAAAAGCAATCAGGGAATGGAAAAAAGGATTCGGCAAATATGAATTGTTCGAGGACGGCCTCATCGCCGACATGGAACTCCATTTGCGCGATGCCGTCGCCGCGCTGCAGCAAGCCGGGCTTGGCGATGAAGAGGCGTTCCGCAAAGCCATGGCCCAGATTGGAACCGCCGAACACATCGCCGCGGAATACCGCAAGAACCACGAGCTGGCCCTGGACCGCCGCGCCTCCTGGCGCCCGGGGCGCTTCATGCCGGCATTGATCTGGAACTACGCCAAGGTGTCTTTCAGGAAATTCCGACGCGATAAGGGCTACTCCACCGTCAATATCGCCGGCTTGGCGATCGGGTTGGCCTGCTGCGTGTTCATCTCCCTCTGGATTCAGGACGAGATGAGCTTTGACCGCTTCCATCCGAACGCCGACCGCATCTGCCGCATCACCATGGAGCACCAGGGCCAGTGGGATGTGGAAAGCCCCTGGGCCCTCGGTGATATATTGGGGCGGAATTACCCGGAAGTGCTCTCCCGAGCACGCATTCGATACGAACCCATCTCCATCATCGCCGGCGACAAGTCCGTCAACGTGCTGGCGGCGCTCACCGAGCCGGAATTCTTCGACATCTTCAATTTCCCCCTCATCGCCGGTGATCCGGGCAGGGCCCTCCAGTCCGGCGACTCGATCATCCTCACCAAAACCCTGTCCCACTCACTCTTCGGAAGCAAAAATCCGCTAGGGGGATCGTTATCCGTTCTCGATACCAAGATGCCCGTCGCCGGTGTGATCGATGACCTCCCCGCCAATTCGCACATCCAGTTCAAAGCCCTGCTCTCCGTCAGGCTATACGGCGAGGACCGCATCCGCTCCTGGGCTTGGGAGCCGAACACCTACCTGCTGCTGAGAAACCGGGACGATCTGAGAAAGCTGGAACGAAAGATCGTCAACCTGCCGCGCCAATATAATGTCGCGGGCAATCAAAAGTCGGAAATCCACCTCCAGCCCATGGTGGATGTGCACCTGCGCAATCCCGGTGGCGGCGGCCGCATCGTCACCATATACCTTTTCACGAGCCTTGCCGCTCTCATCCTGATCATCGCCTGCATCAATTTCATGAACCTGTCGGTAGCCAGGGGCGAAACCAGGGCGCGGGAAGTCGGGCTGCGGAAAGCGTTCGGCTCCCAGCGTGGACAGCTGGTGCGCCAATTTTTCGGCGAATCCATCATGCACTCCTTCGCGGCCATGGTGCTGGCCCTGGGATCGGTACGGCTGCTGCTGCCGGCCTTCAACCAGTTGTCCAGGAAGCAGATCGACGCGGCGTTCCTGCTTTCCCCAGGATTCATGCTCGCGGTCTGTGGCATCACCCTGGTGGCGGGCGCAATCTCCGGAAGCTACCCAGCCTTCTGGCTGTCAGCCTATCCGCCCAGCAGAACCCTCAACTGGGGCCCTCGGACATCGACCGGTCGTTCTGTCCTGCGCCAGGCCCTGGTGGTCCTGCAATTCGCCCTGGCCGTCGTCTTGATGGTCGGCGCGGTGATCCTCCACGGGCAGCTGTCATACATCCAGCATAAGGACCTCGGCTACCAGCGGGAGCAAATTATCACGCTGCCGATAGATCGCCCCCAGCGATCCAAGCTCCGCTCCTTCAAAGACGAAATCCTACGAAATCCTGCCGTTGCCTCGGTGACGGCGGCAACCCATCCTCCCAACAAGGTCACCGCGATCAACCCGGTGAGCTGGGAGGGCTTGAGCCCGGGCCAGTTTCAAACCGTCAACTGGCAGGCCGTCGAATTCGATTATCTGAAGACCTTCCGGATGAAGCTCGCCGCCGGCCGTGATTTCGACCGGGAGCGCTCGACCGACCGCCGCCACTTCATCGTCAACGAAACGCTGGCGCGCCGAATCGGCAGCAAGGAGGTGATCGGGAAAAGGCTTTCCATATCGAACGACAAGGGCGAGATCATCGGCGTCGTGAAGGACTTCCATACCACCTCCCTCCATGGCCAGATCCAGCCGCTCGTGCTGATGCTCGTCAGTCCCAATTGGCCGGTGGACCACGTCTTCATCCGCGTTCAGGCCGGCCAGGTGGAAAAAATCCTCGGGGATTTGCGGGAGGCATGGAAGCGCACGTTTCCCCAATACCCTTTCGATTACCGCTTTCTTGACGACCTTTTCCAGCAGCAATACGCCGACGACCGGCAAATATTCCAGGTGTTTCAAATCGGCGTCGTCCTGGCCCTGCTGATCGCCGGCATGGGGATTTTCAGCCTGGCGGCGTTCATGGCCCAAAGAAGGACCAAGGAGATCGGCATACGCAAGGCGCTCGGGGCATCCGTTCCGCTTATCGTCAAACTTCTTTTTCGGGAATATGTCGCCTTGGTGGGGCTGGCCAACCTCATCGCCTGGCCACCGGCGTATCTCCTGGCGAAACGACTTCTTCAGGACTACGCCTATCGGATCCCGATTTCCCCGTGGCTCTTTGTCTCCGTAGCGGCGGCGACGTTCGTGGCCGCCTTTCTCTGTGTGGGCATGCAAGCCATCAAGTCGGCCCGAGCCAACCCGGTCGAGAGCCTGAGGTACGAATAGCCTGCTTTCTTCTGTCCGCTTTTGAACGAAAAGTGTCCGGCTGCGGACAAGGCAAAAAAACCGAAAATCCCGAGAATCCCAATAGATAAAGGCAATTGACTTGGCACGCCGAATGCATACATAGAGGGTCAAGGTAACTTGATGAAAGAGGTAAGCAATGATACCCAAAGCACTCATGGCGGCATCGACCAAGCCCATCATCCTGACCATCCTGAAAGGCGGTGAGGATTACGGCTACAACATCATCCAAAGGGTCAAGGAACTTTCCGGGGGCGCACTGGAGTGGTCCGACGGCATGCTCTACCCGGTATTGCAGCGCCTGGAAAAGGAGAACCTGATCTCCTCTCAGTGGATCATTTCGGACGAGGGCCGGCACCGGAAATACTACAAGATCACCGTGGCAGGCCGTGAAGCGCTCACGGTGGAGATGGCCCATTGGCGGAGCATGATCCGGGCCCTGAACCTGATCTGGAAACCCATGCTCGAAACGGAGTAAAATCATGTTCGAACTGAAAAAAAATCTGAGATATGTATGAATAAAGGATATCAGAAAAGGATCCCCCCGGCTTCGCCACCCCCCTTACCAAGGGGGGTCGGGGGGATCGAGATTACGGAGACAGGAAATAGGAGAGATGTATCATGTTTGATCTGAAAAAAGCCATAGCCGAATGGAAGAGCTCCCTGCGCAAATTGGAGTCGTTCGAGGACGGAGCCATCGCCGAGCTCGAGTCGCACCTGCTCGACGAGTTCGACAAGCAGAAGCGAAACGGCCTTGTCGATGAAGAAGCTTTCGCCAAGGCCGCTGATGTTGTCGGCCGGCCCGAGGATGTGGGCGGCGAGTACTTCAAGGACAGCCGCCGCTCGCTGCTGGCTTCGCCCTCCTGGCAAAAATCGCGCTTCTGCGCCGGCCTGCTGCTCAACTACCTGAAAGTGGCGCTGCGGACATTTCGCCGCCAGGCGGGGTATTCCCTGATCAATATCCTGGGACTGGCCATCGGCATAGCCTGCTCCCTGCTGATCATGGTTTGGGTTCGCGACGAATTGAATTTCGACAAGTTCCACAAGAACGGCAAGGACATTTACCGGGTCGTCACCATCGGTAAAAACGGCAATGATTTCAGCTCCCCGGCGCCGTTCGCCCCGGCCGTGACGGCAGAAATTCCCGAAGTGGTCTCCGCCGTGCGCATCGGCAGGATTCCCCGTATCGTCCTGCAATATGAAAAACGCGCGTTCTACGAGGGTATGGGCATTGCGGCCGACCCGGCGTTGTTCAACATGTTCACCTTTCCCCTGCTGCGGGGAGATAGCGACAACTCATTCGCCGCTCCTGAAAGCATCATCCTGTCCGCCGGCCTGGCCAAAAAATACTTCGGGAATGACGATCCGATCGGGAAGACACTGCTGGCGGAAGGCCAGATCCCCCTGAAGGTGGCGGGAGTCATGTCAGACGTTCCCCAGCAATCCCACTTTCGTTTTGATTGTGTCATCCCCTTCAAGCTCGCCGAGGCCCTGAACATGTGGGGGATGGGATGGGGCGACTTCAACTTCAAGACCTATATCCAGACAAGACCGCTGAAAAACGAGGCGGCGATGGTCCGCAAGTTGAACGAGGTTGCGTCCGCGCACCTCGGGCCGAACTTCAGCAAGGTGGCGACTTTTTCCATCCAGCGATTACGGGATATCTATCTCAACCCCATCGGCCCCAACGATATCCCCTTGGGCAGCAAGACCCACGTCTATCTGTTCTCCTTTATCGCCTTGTTCATTATACTGATCGCCGGCATCAACTTTATCAACCTGGCCACCGCGCGCGCGGAAAAAAGGGCCAAGGAAATCGGCCTGCGCAAGGTTGTCGGGGCCGACCGCAGGCAAATCGTCGCTCAGTTTTTTGGTGAATCGCTACTGATCACCGTGCTGTCGCTCCCCTTGACCGTCATCCTGGTTTGGCTCGCCCTGCCGTATTTCAGCGAATTGACAGGGAAGGTGTTCTCGCTGCAAACGCTCACGCCCGGCATGCTGTGGAGTCTGGCGGGCATCGCCTGTGTCATCGGTCTCCTGGCCGGCGCTTTTCCCGCCCTTTATCTCTCTTCTATCCAGCCGGCTTCGGTCTTTAAGGATTCGCTAGCCTCCCGCTCTGCCAACAAAGGCCGCCAGGCGTGGGTGAAGCACGGGGCCTTGCGGCGGATCCTGGTGACATCGCAATTCATCATCTCCATCACCCTGATCCTGGCTACGCTCGTCGTCGCCAGCCAGTTGCGCCTGATCCGACAGAAAAGCTGGCATCTGGACCAAGACCAGATCATCACGATTCCCATCAAGGAGAATATTGGCAAAAAATACGATCTGGTCCGCAGCGAGCTGCTGAAAAATAAGGCGATAACCGATGTGGCAGCCAAGGATTGGCTGCCGACCGGTTATGGAACGAGGAACGACACCAATGGGGTGACCTGGGAGGGGAAAACGGAAGATCAGAAAACGATCATGATGGGTACGACGCAGATCGATGTCAATTATTTCACGACCATGGGGATGGAGCTTATTGCCGGACGCGGGTTTTCCGCCGCCTTCCCGGGAGACAGGGGAACGGCGTATGTACTCAATGAGCAGGCCGTTGAAAAGGCCAGTCTGAAGGATGCCGTGGGGAAATCGTTTGCCGTTGGCGGGCAGAAAGGGACGATCGTGGGCATCGTGAAGAATACTATCTTTCACTCCCTGCGCCAAGAGCCGCGGCCGGAGGTCTTCTACCTGTTTAATGATCTCGCCGGAGACAGCTCAGAAGGAACGGTGTTCATTCGCGTGAAAGGCGGCAGTCCGCTGCCCGCCGTCATTGCGCACATCCAGAAGGTTTGGAACAGCGTCAATTTCTATGCCCCCTTAGAATACCATTTCCTCGACCAGCAGATCGACGCCCAATACGGGAGCGAGCAGCGGCTGGGAAAGTTGTTCGGTACGTTTGCCATACTGGCCGTTTTCATATCCTGCCTGGGGCTTTTCGGCCTGGTCTCCTTCATGGCCGAGCAGCGCACCAAAGAGATCGGTATTCGCAAAGTACTGGGGGCCTCCGTTCCCTCGATCATGGCCCTGTTGACCAGGGATTTCGCCAAACAGGTCCTACTGGCCAATCTCTTGGCCTGGCCGTTAGCCTATTTCCTGCTGGAAAAATGGCTGCAGGGATTCATCTACCGCATTGCGATCGGGGCCGGCCTGTTTCTCATTTCCGGGATGTTGGTGCTGATTCTAGCCATGCTGACTTCCAGTTTCCAGGCGGTCAAGGCGGCACGGATGGATCCGGTAAAATCACTGCGCTGTGAGTGAAATGAAGCATGTTACTGAATGGAAACAAAATATCAAAGGGAGAACCAGGCAATGAAAACAAAAATTCAAATTAAACTCGTGGCGGCGACCGCGTTCTTTCTTTTTTTCGGCGGCGACCGCGGACAGATGCAACTCGGAGCTGAGATCACCGTTAACGATATTTTTCTATATCAGCCCGCTGCTGCCGATTATCAAGGCACGTGGCGGACAACGGGAAATCGTGACCTGAGAATTGTTTTGTCGGGCGTGTTGGACACGAATATTGAGATGGGCGGGTTGTCAGCACAAGCCCTGCGGAAAATTGTCGGCTCTTCGAAAAAGGGATTTGAGATCCGGCGCGATGCCGGTACATTTCTTTTCGAAGGTTGCATTTCGAATTCGCGAAGCGGCTCGGGAAGGTTTTACTTTCACCCGGATACGGGATATGCCGTCAAAATGAATCATCTCCTATCTTCCGGTTCAAGCAAGGACAATGTCACTCCAGATTCTTCCTTGTTCTATTGTGCCGTTCATAATTTAACGGTTGACTATGCAGCAAGAATAAGGGACGCAGGCTTAAAAATAATTTCCATAAATGATCTACTGGTTCTATGTAGTACGGGAGTTGCTCCGGAATATGCAAAGACGATGATCGGAATCGGATACAGGGATATCTCTCCGGATGATTTGATCTTATTGACTGTTCAAAAAGTTCCCACGGACTTTATCAAAAAAATAATTGGCACCAGTGACAATCTGCCCACAGTTCGCGAATTGACTCTGATCTGGATGTATGGCGATAAGGTTTCCGATTTTAAGCACCATAAAAACTAAATAAAAACATGGGTGCGCCAATAAGGAATCAAGTATCTGGATTATCGCGCTATTGCTTGTGCCAGCGGTTCATACGACTGCACATGCCGATCAAGCGGATATGCTTATCAGTCGCGACAGCAGGGACTGCAATGCTGCCCGCGGTCCTGCTGACCATCAGCGGACAGGCGTTCCGCGCCGCCCGCGCCAACCCGGTGGACAGCTTGCGCTATGAATAAAGAAGGTGAATTATGTTTGACCTGAATAAAGCCTTGACCGAATGGAAACGCTCCTTGCGCAAGCTGGAGTCGCTCGAAGATGGGACCATCATGGAACTCGAGTCGCATCTGCTCGACGAGTTCGACAAACAGAGACAAAACGGACTGGCCGAAGAAGAGGCATTTTCTGCAGCGATAAAAAAAATCGGCCGGCCCGAGGATGTGGGCACGGAGTATTTCAAGGAGAGCCGCCGCTCGCTGCTGGCTTCTCCCTCCTGGAAACGGTCGCGCTTCTCGCCCGGACTTTTTCTCAATTATCTGAAAGTGTCCTGTCGCAAGCTGGTCCGGCAGAAAGGCTACTCGCTGATCAACATTGCCGGCCTGGCCGTGGGCATGGCCGCTTGCCTGCTGATCCTGTTGTTCGTCAGGGATGAACTGAGCTACGACCGCTATCACCATGAGGCGAACCGCATTTTCCGCGTGGCCGCATACATCCGCTTTGGCGGCATGGAGGGGGACATCGGCTCGGTGCCGGCACCGTTGGCGGAGTCTTGCCGACAGGAATTCCCGGAGGTGGAGCAGACGGCGCGCTTCCGAAAGCAGGGCAATTTCATCGTCCGCCACGGCGAGCGGAGTTACACCGAGTCCCGGCTGATATTCGCCGATGCCTCCATTTTCCAGGTCTTCACCCTGCCGACGCGGAGCGGCAATCCGTTGACGGCGCTCGCCGAGCCGCGCACGATCGTGCTCAGCGAAAGTACGGCGCGCAAGTACTTCGGCGCCGTCGACCCCGTCGGCCAAACGCTGCGCCTGGACAACCGCGAGGACTACCGGATCACCGGCGTCTACCGCGACATTCCGGCCAACTCGCATTTCCACTTCGACCTGATCGCCTCGCTGGCATCCCTTGAGGAGAGCCGCCAGCCGCGCTGGGACGGCAACAATTTCTTCACCTACCTGCTGCTGCGCCCGGGAAGCGACCCGGCCGCCCTGCAGGCCAAGTTCCCGAACTTCATCCGCAAATACCTGGGGCCGTGGGTCAAGCAGGCCATCGGCAGCTCCATCGATGAATTGTTCGCCTCCGGCGCCCGGGTGGAATATTATTTGCAGCCATTGCCCGATATTCATTTGCACTCGCAACTGCGTACGGAAATCGAGGTCAACGGCGATATCCGCATTGTCTATATTTTCTCCGCCATCGCCCTGTTGATCCTGGTCATCGCCGCCATCAATTTCATCAACCTGGCCACGGCGCGATCCGCCGGCAGATCTAAGGAGGCGGGAATCCGCAAAGTGCTGGGTTCGGAACGCCGGCAGCTGGTGCGTCAATTCCTGGCCGATTCGCTGCTGTTGAGCGGTTTGGCCGTCCTTCTGGCATTGTTGCTGACCGCCATCGCCTTGCCCTGGTTCAACAACCTCACCGCCAAGAAAATCGATTGGAGCGGAGCCGGGATCGGATTTGTGGCCGCTTCGGCGGCACTGATGACCCTGCTGGTCGGCGTGCTGGCAGGCCTTTACCCGGCCTGGCGGCTGGCCTCGGCCCGGCCGGCGGACGTGTTGAAAGGCAATCTGGCGGCCGGAGTGCGCGGCGGCCGGCTGCGCGCCGTGCTGGTGGTGTTTCAGTTCGCCGTTTCCATGGTCCTGATCATCGGCACCCTGGTCGTAACCCGGCAGATCCATTTCATTCAGAACAAAAACCTGGGCTTTGACAAGGATCAGGTGCTGGTGCTGCAGAACGCCTATTTACTGGAAAATCAGGCCGTTTCCTTTAAAAACGAGATGCGGAGGCATCCCGCCATTGTCAGCGCAACGGTGTCAGGATTTCTCCCCGTCCCCCCGGCCAGTCGCAATGACACTTCCATTTTTCCCAAGGGGAAAAGCATCACGAGCAGCAACATGGTATTGGCCCAGAACTGGACGGTCGACGCCGACTACATCAAGACCATGGGCATGAAGATCGTGGCCGGCCGGGATTTCGCCAAGGATGCCCCTGCCGACAAGGAGGTCGTGATCATCAACCAGGCCATGGCCCGCCGGTTCGGCTGGCAGGAACCCCTGGGCCGGCAGATCAGTTTTCCGCCGCCGGACAACAATTTGAAAACATTCACCGACCGGACCGTAATCGGCGTGCTCGAGGATTTTCATTTCGAATCCCTGCGCAGTCCCATCGGCCCGCTGGCGATGTTTTTGGGGGGAAACCGCGACCGGATATCATTCCGTTTCCAGGCCCAACGGACAACCGCCGTGCTGGCCGAATTGAAAAGGTTATGGCAGCGCTTCGCTCCCGGGCAGCCATTTGAATATACATTCATAGATGAGCGTTTTGCCGAACTCTATCGCTCCGAGCAGCAATTGGGGACGATCTTCAGCGTCTTTTCCGGCCTGGCTATCTTTGTCGCCTGCCTGGGTCTGCTGGCTTTGGCTTCATTCATGGCCGAGCGCCGCACCAAGGAGATCGGCGTGCGCAAAATCCTGGGCGCGACCGTTGCGGAAATCACCATCCTGCTCTCGCGTGAATTCGTCAAATGGGTGGTCATCGCCGCCCTGATCGCCTGGCCATTGGCTTATTTTACCATGCGCCGCTGGCTCCAGGGATTCGCCTATCGCACCGACATCGGCATTGGCCTGTTCATGCTTTCCAGTCTGTTGGCCCTCCTGATCGCCATATTGGCGGTGAGCTTCCAGGCCATCCGCGCCGCCCGGGCCAACCCGGTGGACAGCTTGCGCTATGAATGAAGAAGGTGAACCATGTTCGATTTGAAAAAAGCCATCAATGATTGGAAGCGCTCCCTGCGCAAGCTGGAGTCGCTCGAAGATGGGACCATCATGGA
>Ga0307379_10006046_pt1 | contig 16727 bp, 15 predicted proteins | sample UN2MG_FD_202237 | JGI IMG/M metagenome (GOLD analysis project Ga0307379, IMG submission 202237) | Soil microbial communities from Risofladan, Vaasa, Finland - UN-2 | ecosystem: Environmental > Terrestrial > Soil > Coastal area > Acid sulfate soil | place: Finland: Risofladan, Vaasa | collected... | reverse complement strand
TACGGGGCGGACGGTCCCGAAGAGTTCATCTTCCGGCGGGAGCTCGAGACCCTGGCCGGGCAGAGACCTGAGCGTTTCCGGGTCTACTTCGTGGCGGCGGATCCGGACCCGCAGTGGGAGGGTCTTACCGGCCTGCTTACAGGGGAGCGCATCCGGGAGCTTGCCGGTGATCCCGCCAGTGACGGTACTCCGTCAGACAAGACTTTTTTCATCTGCGGTCCCCCGGGGTTGTACCGCTTCCTGGAGGAGGAGTTGAAACCTTTTCACCTGCCCCCCGGAGCCTTGAGAAAAGAGGCCTGCGGAGAATCGGAAGATGTTGTTTTGCGTCCGGATTTCCCGGACGACCTGAAGGATCGTGTGTTTACGCTGAGGGTCCATCGAGGAGAAAATTCCTGCGAGATTCCCGCCCGGGCGTCGGAATCGGTATTGATCGCCCTGGAAAAGGCAGGCTTGGCCCCACCGGCACAGTGCCGCTCCGGGCAATGCGGGTACTGCCGCTCCCAGGTTTTGAACGGCCGCATATACGTGCTCCCCGAGACGGACGGGCGGCGTCAGGCGGACCGCAGGTTCGGTTACTTTCATCCCTGTTCTTCCTATCCCCTGACGGATCTCGAGATCCGGGTGCCTGTCAATCCCCTGACGCCGGCGGCAGAGGGAAGTGAGATCATGAACGTAAAATAGGAGGTCTCTATGGTTATTGTAGCGGATTCATCGCTTCAGCTCTCATATCAAAGCATCAAGGAGCTGAACATCCAGGTGGTGGAATATCCCCTGTTCGTGAATGGGGAACCCTACCCGGCGACCATTTCCATGAGCCGGGAGGAGAAGGAGAAGCTCCGCGGGCTGATCAAGGACAAGAGAAACAACGTGACCACCTCCGGTCTGAAAGAGGAAGACCTGCACCGGGTCTGGGAGCGGTTCAAAGACCAAAAGATCCTCACCATCCACCAGTCCGCCCGGATGTCCTCGATCACCGCCACTGTACTGCAGAAGGTGAAATCAGAGCTCCCGCATCTGGATATCGAGCTCTTCGACACTCAGCACATGATTGCCGCCTACACCGTACAGGTCCTTCAGGCCGCCCGGGCGCTGCGGGAGGGCATGGCTGGCCCTGAGCTCCTGGCCTTGATGAAGCGCAACCGGGAGAATACCCGGCACGTGGGCTCGGTCTACGACCTGTTCTTCCTTCAGCGCACGGGCCGTATCGGCCGGGCTAAGGCGATCCTGGGGACGGCCATGAAGATCATCCCCCTGCTCGGCTCATCCGAAGAGGCGGGGGTGCTGAAAAACATCGGTAAGGCCAAGACCTACCAGCAGGCCAACCAGAAGTTCGTGGGAATGATGGCGGAGGATCTGGCCGCCAGGAAAGCCCGCCGGGTTACCGCGCTGATCAGCCGGATCGGCCCCTATGATCGAGAAACCAGCCATCTGAAGGAGCTCATCGAGCAGCAGGGCTGGGACGCGGATGTTGAGGTCCTCTCTACCAACCACAGCGCTATGCCCCATGCGGGCCCTGATTTCTACGACTTGGGCTACACGGTGCATGAAGATTGAAGCCATCGGCGTCCCGGAGTTGAAGCGGTCTCTCAAAGCCGCGGCGGATTACCTCTTTCTGAACACCCGCATCCTGGACAATCTGAACGTTTTCCCCGTACCCGACGGGGACACGGGGATGAACATGCTCTCCACTCTGAAACCGGCGGTGGAAGCCATGCTGAACGACGGCGCAGGCAGCTGCGCTGCCGCCTGGGAGCTTTTAAGCGAACAGGCCAATAAACACAGCCGGGGAAACTCGGGATTTATCCTGGCCTGTTTCATCCACGGTTTTTCTCAAGCCCTAGATATCAGCCGGACCATCACCGCGGAGCTGATCCGCCGGGGATTCGACAGCGGTTCCTACGCGGCCCGTTCCTCTCTTCTATCACCGGTGGAAGGCACCATGATCACCATCATCACGGCTATGGCCGAAGCCATGGCTGAGACCGAATCGAAGGATATTGTGGAGCTTCTTCGCGCCGCCCTGACCCGCGGGCGGGAAAAGATATTTGAAACCCCGAGGCTGTTGCCGGTGCTGGCCCGAGCCGGTGTGGTCGATGCCGGCGGCCTGGGCTTCATCTTTGTCGTCGAAGGGATGATGCGGGGACTTCTGGGGGCGGAGCTTCAAAGCGAAGAGGAGGAGGACTACCGTTTCGAACCGGAGCTGACAATCCCTGAGTCGGAGGATGGAAGTTTGAGTTTCCGTTACTGTACCGAGCTGACGGTGGAAAAAAACGGGGAACTCCCCTGGCCGGAGCTGAGGCTCTTTTTAGAGCAAAGGGGGGACAGCATCGCCTTGGTTCGGGAAGAGGATTACCTGAAGCTGCACATCCACACAGACACTCCCGAGGAGATCAGAGCAAGAATGGCCGATTTGGGCACGATCGTCAGCTCGAAGATCGATGATATGGCGGAGCAGATCAATGTACGCTTCAGAACGCTTCAGGACCATGAGACGCTGAGCGTGCTCGCGATCGTACCGGGATCCGGGTTTACGAGCATATTTTCCGATTTGGAGGCGGCCGCTTGTTTGGAGTATGCGGGGAGCCTGCCCTCCTGCGGGGAAATCCTCGAGGTTTTGGAGGGAATGGAGAGCGAGAATATCATCGTCCTGCCGAACGAGAAAAACATCATCCCTGCAGCTACGTTGGCCCAAGAGGCCTCGAGTAAGAACGTCTTTCTCCTGCCCACCGAAAACGTGGTGCAGGGCATCACGGCTCTGTACGGATTCAATGAAGAGGACCCGCCGCAGCAGAACATCCGCAGCATGGGCGAAAGCATCGATCTGGCGGTCTGCCTGAAGGTGTACCAAAGCAGCCGGGATTCCCGCTACGGCAGTGTGAAGATCAACAAGCAGGATTTCTTTATCCTACACGGGGAAGAGGTGTCGGCCGCGGACGCGTCCCTGGTCCAGACGGTGGAGCGGGGTTTGGCCGAGCTCGACCTCAGCGAGGCGGGCTGTGTATCCTTCTATTATAGTAATGCCTTCGATGAGGCTTATATGCCTGAGCTCGAAGAGAGGATCCTGAGGCTGCAGGACACCCTGACTGTGGAGTTCCACTACGGCGGCCAGACAAACAGCCTGCTGATCGTGTCGGTGGAATAGAGGAGGCGGGGATGTTTTTTCTTTATCTTTTCATCATGCTGGTGATCGGCTATCTCAGCGGCTCGGTAAACTACGCCATCATCGTCGCGCGGTTGGTCAAGGGCCGGGATATCCGGGAGGTGGACAGCCACAATCCCGGCGCTGCCAATGTGTTCCGCAATATCGGTGCAGCGTGGGGCCTGCTGGTGGGCGTAATGGATGCCCTGAAGAGCCTTGCCCCCATAGTACTGGGCCGGCTGCTCTTCTTCTCCGGCGACACCTACGCCGATTTTTGGGCTCTTTTCGCCGTGGGTATGGCCGCGATCCTGGGTCACATGAAGCCCCTGTTCTACCGATTCAAGGGAGGCGGCGGACTCTCCGCCGTTTTGGGTCTGTTCGTCTTTTTCGTGCCCGTGGAGTACCTGCTGTCCCTGCTGCTCGGCGGTTTGATTGTAATCAAATTCTTCAAAGGGTTTTCGTACAAATTCGGACGCTGGACACCGGTGATGTCCGTGGTCCTGACCCCCTTTGTGGTCCTGCTCTCAAGCCATATCCTGGACATCCGTCTGTTCGCCCATCTGTCCATCGGCGGCCATCCCTGGTACGTGGTGGTGGGAACATTCGGCACCTCCCTGTTCATGTTCTTTATGAATCTGCCCTTTCTGCTCCGTACGGTGCGGGAGCGCCGGTAATTCCATATCCATACCTGCCCCGATGTAGAACAGACAGAGAATACATTGACAGTGTGAACCGGCTAGGGATAGCATCTTCCCATGAAAAAAAAGACACTACTCGATCAGCTGCTCGCCCCTCAGGATCAGCAGCGGCTCCTGGAGAAGATCAAACAAATAGAAAACCGCAGTTCCGGTGAAGTCCGGCTCCACATCACGGACAAAAGGGTCAAAGATACAATGCAGGCGGCCCGCAAGACCTTTACCGACTTGGAGATGACCCGGACCCGGAGGAGAAACGGGGTGCTCGTATTTCTGTCGCTGCCTTCCCGTACTTTCGCTATCGTGGGAGACGAGGGGATCGACCGGCTCACCGGTCCTCAGTATTGGGAAAACCTGCGGGATACCATGGCCGAGCGTTTTTCCGCGGGCAGTTATGCAGACGGTTTATTGGATATATTCGATCAGGTCGAAGCAGTGCTGGTTGAACACTTTCCCTACGAAGAAGGGGATGTAGACGAGCTGCCCGATGACATCTCCTACGAACCACGCCGCAGCAGAACCTTACCCTGGTTGATCGCTGCTGGGATCGCAGCAGCCGGCGCTCTGCTTTACCTGGTTTGGCGGCTGTTTTTCTCCGGGTGGGCGTAAGGTCGTAAACCCGGCATCATTTTCCCCCAACCCGGTGGCACTCCTTCCGGAGGGAGCGAACGCTACCAGCCCCCGGAAGCACCGCCGCCGCCGAAGGAGCCGCCGCCCCCGCTGAAGGAAGAACCCGAACCGGAGCCGGACGAAGAGGAACTCCGGTAGCTCGCCGTGTAGAACTTCCTGTCGAAATGCCCCTTTTTCTGGATCACCATTCTCATCAGGGCGATACTGATGTACCCGGATAAGAAGAGTTTCAGCATCTCCTGTCGCTCCTCCTTCGAAGAGACCTCCTTCATCAAACTTTTAAGCTTCTGATACTGATCTTCTATTCTCCGGTACGACAGGGCGTAGGGGAATTCCTTGGGCCGGTAGATGAGCGGAACGATGAACATCGCGAAGAGGTACAGTCCGGGTACCACCAGTGCAACGGGGGTCACCGGGATCACGGCCAGGGAGGGAAGAATGGGGACAACCCCGGCGAAGGCCAGCCCGGCTATCCGTCCCTTCAGTTGCAGCTTGATTCGTTTCTTCCAGACTCGAAAAAGCTTGGGATCCATCCCGGCCGAACGGATCTCTTCGCCGTCAAGCTTATCGTACTTCCTCTTGTACAACCGGCTGAAGGCTCGATTTCGACCGAGGAATATCGACACGATCAGGATCATGAGAAAGGGCAGGATCAGAAACAGGTAGGCGCCGAAGCGGTCGGTGAACTCCGCCTCCGCCGGCTCCAAACCCGGGTCGGGGCTGAACTCCTCCCCGGTTTGCCGGATCAGATCGAGCAGGCCGGCGGTGATCCCCTCGAAGTACTGCTCCTTTTTGAAGTAGGGCACAATGGTGTGGTCGATGACCCGACCGCAGAAGGCGTCGGTCAGGACCCCCTCCAGGCCGTATCCCACCTCGATGCGCATCCGCCGCTCCGCCAGGGTGACCAGCAGCAGAAGTCCGTTGTCCTTGTCCGCCTGACCCAAGGCCCAGGCGTCGGCCACCTCGATGGAGTAGGACTCCAGAACCTCTCCCTCCAGGGAGGGGATGATCAACAGGGCGAACTGGTTGCTCGTCTCCGTCTCGTAGTCGAGCAGCAGGTCATTCAACCGCTCCATCTGTTCGGCGGTCAGCAATCCGGCCAGATCCGTCACCGGGGCGCTCAGAGGCGGAACCTCCAGCGCCGACAGCGGTAGGGCGCAACAAATCAAGGCAAGGAACGCCAGCACATATTTGACTTTCATAATCCCCTCTTTCTCATGGCTGTCATAATATCGATCACCACAGATCGCTGACAGGTTCCGCGCCCCGAAGAACCGGATTTGCCTGGGTAGTTTCCTACATCCTGGGTTTGCAGGCAAGACCCTTTTTAATCGATCTGCTCAGGAAGAAAAGTGTTTCGGAAAAATTCAACCAGGTCCGCTCGCTCTCCCGCGTTTTGATGCGACTGTCCAAGAGGGCAATCACCAGGGCAAGAAGGACGCAGAACGAGACTGAGGCTGACCTGCTGTTTGTGGAACTGAACTACGGCGGGGAACCGGCCGAACGGCTAGAACGATATCTTCGGGCAATCCACCATGAAAGATCCGGACCTTCTGCTGGCGGTAAACCCGGTAGTACAAGTCTTTGACGAATTAGCCATACCCTACTATATCGGCGGATGGCACGATCGACGACTGGCGTCGATCTCGTAGCCGATATCGAACCACCTCACATAATGACCCTAATGGATAGGCTCAAAAAGAACTACTACATCGATGAAATGATGATTGCCGATGCAATCAAACGTGGTTCATCCTTCAATTTGATACATCTGGAAACATCGATTAAAATTGATGTATTCATTCCAAGAGACGAGATCTACCACCACACGGCCGTGGACCGCGCCCTTGAATCATTACTTGTCCTAATAGCTTAAGATTCAACCGGTAGCCGGGTTCATGTTTTTCGAATCAGACAATACTTGAGAAAAGCCCCGGTTCTTATCAACTCCAATTTCGTGAATCCACATTCCCTGATCAGGTCGGGCAGTTTTCCAAACAACTGGTAACGCGTAGGAGAGATCCAGACCAAAAGCAGGAACATCAGGGGAGCGGTGAGCGGATGGGGGGTGAGAAAGTCGCATAAGAAAAAGCGTCCATCCTCTTTGAGAACGCGATGGATCTCCCTAAGTCCTTTCTTCTTGATGCTCACCGGCAGATGGTGAAACATCATACTGCTGGTTACCAGGTCGAAATGTTTGTTGGGGTAGGGCAGCTCGTCGACCGAGGCTACCCGGAAATCGATATCCAGCCCCGCCTCGTTTGCTTTATGCTGGGCCCTTGAAATCATGTTGACCGCGATGTCGATACCAGCCGCTTCCCCGGTTTCTCCCACGGCCAGCTTGGCCAGGATGGAAAGGGCACCGGTTCCGCAGCCGACATCCAACACCCTCTCTCCGGAGCGGATACCGGCCAGGTCGATCTGATTTTGCCTGAATCGGCTTCGTTCGGCAGGTGTAATAAGGTCCCAATATTCTGAAAGACCATCCAGGGAAAATCCTTTGTTTTGCGATTTCATCTACCGCCTCCCCGAGCTTGACGCAACTGAACTTCCTGGAATTTTACCCTGCTTTGTCTATTCCCTCAACGCGGCCGATGTCCCGAGAGCGGCTGAACAACCGCCTGCCTCTTCGGCCTCCGACGGCATCGGTCTCTGAGGAGTCCGAAGCGGATTGGCCTTTTAGTTTGCCAGACTTTATTATTGAAACAGGCGCAGGAGGTGGAAATGCCGGATGAATCTCTACAAGTGATGGAAGACAAGCTCAGGCAGATGCGTGCAGAGCTGGAAGAACGCAAGTCCACCATCCCCATTCACAGTATACGACCTCATCAACTGATCGAAATCGAAGAGCTCGAGGAAGAAATCGAAGAGCTGGAAAAAAAGCTCGATCAGTCATAGAAGCCGGCTGGAGGTAAAGAACAACGAAATGAGCCGCTTCGCTGTCTGCCGCCCGACCGATCCCCGAAGTGAAGACCATCACCGTCACAACGCTGAACAGGCTTCACGGTTTGCCCCGCTTCGAGTACCTGGAGGAGCGCAAAGCCTTGATCCTGGCGGAGCTGAAGCGTCTGGCTCCGGATGTGATCCTGATTCAGGAGGTTCCCATCCTGCGGAAAAGGGAGCCTCGGATACTCCCTGGTGTACGCCCGGGCAAGCGGAAGAGCGGCCTGGATCGGTTTTGAAGAAGGGGAGGCCGTGCTCAGTCTTTTCAATCCGGAGATTCCATGATACCGTGCCAGCGACACTCCTCGAGAAAGGAAGCAAGCCTTGAACAACCTGGACTACGGTGTCATCGGTAACTGCAGGTCCGCCGCTCTGATATCCAAAACCGGGAGTATCGATTGGTGCTGTCTGCCCGAATTCAACTCTCCCTCCGTCTTCGCCAGGATCCTTGACCAGGACCGGGGAGGTTTTTTCGAGATCAAGGCCGGCCGGGAGTATTCGATCACCCAGGGGTACGTATACCGGACGAACATCCTGCGCACCCGCTTCACACGGAACCACGATGTGTTCGAGGTGCTGGATTTCATGCCCCGGTACAGGGCCGACAACGGTCACTACTACTGTCCCCCGGAGATCGTCAGGCTGGTCCGCGCAGTGTCCGGACGCCCGCAGGTCCGTTTCGGCTACCGGCCCCGCCTGGCCTACGCCCAGCACGAGACGGTGACAACCCACAACGATCACTACATCAAGAGCTGCACTACCGAGGGCCCCTACGAGTCGATCTATCTCTATACCGACGTGGATTATCAAGCTGTACTCGAGCAGCGCGAGGTCACCATCGACCAGGATTACTATTTCGTTATCAGCTACAACCAGAAGCTCGTCGAGCTGGACCGTCACAAGATCCGCCTGGAGTACGAGCGCACCGAGGTGTACTGGCTGAACTGGCTGGAACGGAGCATCCATTTCAGCAGGTACCAGACCCCGATCCTGCGAAGCGCGCTGGTCCTCAAGCTGCTGACCTTTCACAAGACCGGCTCCATTCTGGCAGCGGTCACCACATCCCTTCCCGAAGCGATCGGAGAGGTCCGGAACTGGGACTACAGGTTTTGCTGGATCCGGGACGCTTCGATGGTCATTACCATCCTGACCGCTCTCGGACACTACAGCTCCGCGCAGCGTTTTCTGAACTTCATCATCACGGTCATTCCCTTCAAGGACGACAAGATCCAGATCATGTACGGGATTCGCGGGGAAAAGGAACTGACCGAGCGGGAGCTGGGCTGGCTGTCCGGCTACGAGGGCTCCAAACCTGTCCGCGTGGGCAACGACGCCTACAGGCAGAAGCAGAACGACATCTACGGCATTCTCATCGATGTCATCTACCAGTACTTCAAGCTCTTCCGCCACACCCTCTCCTACAGCGAAGACCTGTGGACCATTGTTCGGACCCTGATGCGCACGGTCACCGAAACCTGGCGTAATCCGGACAAGGGGATCTGGGAGATCAGAAGCCAGGAGCACCACTTCACCTTTTCCAAGGTTCTCTGCTGGGTGGCAATGGATCGGGGAGCGAAGATCGCGACGATCCTCGACAAGCCGGATTACGCCCGGGCCTGGCTGGAGACCGCCGATGAGATCAAGAAGGAAATCTTCGAGAAGGGCTGGAACGAGGAGGTGGGGGCCTTCACCCAGTACTACGGAAGCCGGAGCCTGGATGCTTCCAATCTCCTGATGGAGACCTATGGTTTCATAGACGCCAAGGACCCGAAATTCATCGCCACTGTCCGCAAGACCAAGGAAGAGCTCTGCCGTGACGGTTTGATGTACCGCTATCGGAACGAAGATGACTTCGGCCTGCCCGGATCGTCCTTCACCATCTGTACCTTCTGGATGATCAAGAGCCTCTACAAGATCGGCGCCAAAGAGGAAGCCGAACGCATGTTTCACCAGACCCTGTCCTACGCCAATCACCTGGGATTGTTCAGTGAAGGAATCGACTTCGAGAGCAAGCGCCTGGTGGGCAACTTCCCGCAGGGCTACTCCCACCTCGCCCTGATCGATGCGGCCATGACCCTGGCGGACATGCAGGTCACCGAGGAACAGAAGTTGATCTCCCTTCTCCGCTATCCCTTTGCCGATTGATCCGGCCGGTATCCGCTGCGGTTTTCACATCATGTCGTATAGAAGCGAAGCCCCTACCTGTGCGGTGTCCGCCTCTGTGTCGGGCTATTCTGTTGATCCTGGGCGTGTCCCTCACCGCCTCTCGGCGGTTCGGGTCAGGCTGGTCGGGGGTTCCGTCCCCCGCACCCGTTTATCCGGGCGCGTCGGACTGGCAGCCCGCCTCACCCGGCGGGCAGCCACCCCTCCCATCCCTCACGCGCTTGAGCTTCGCACTGCACCACCTGCCATATCGCCCGGCTGTGCGGCGTGTTTTCAAAGCGAGGCCAGGATCCCGCCGTCCACGTAGAGGATCTGTCCGGTAACGAAGTCGGAAGCCCGGGAGGCCAGGAACACCGCGGCGCCAATGAGCTCCTCGGGTTTGCCCCAGCGTCCGGCAGGGGTGCGCTGCCTGATCCAGCGGTCGAACTCGGGGTCCTGAATCAAAGCTTTGTTCATCTCGGTGGCGAAGTAGCCGGGCCCGAGCCCGTTGACCTGGACGTTGTATTTAGCCCACTCGACGGCCATAGCTCGGGTGAGCATCTTTACCCCACCCTTGGCCGCGGTGTAGGGAGCGATTGTGGAGCGTCCCACTTCGCTCATCATGGAACAGATGTTGATGATCTTTCCCTGCCTGCGCTCGACCATTCCTTTGGCGATGACCTGACTGGTTAGAAACACTCCGGTCAGGTTGACGTCCAGAACCTCCCGCCAGACGGCTTCCTCGGTATCCAGAATCGGCGCCCGTTTCTGGATGCCTGCACTGTTCACCAGGATGTCGATGGGGCCGATGTCTCTCTCGATTCTGCCCACCTGTTCTGTCACTTGCTGTCTGTTCACAACGTCGAACGAGTACCCCGTTGCATCAAGTCCTTCACCCTTCAGCCCGGCCACGGCTTGCTGAAGGGTTTCGCCGCTCCGCCCGCTGAGAACGACCGTTGCTCCGGCCTGGGCGAGCCCCCGGGCAAACACCAGTCCCAGTCCCCTGCTGGAGCCGGTTACCAAGGCTGTCTTTCCGTTGAGGTCGAAGAGTTTGCCGTTCATCAGTTTCTACAACCGGACCACCCGGCCCGTCTGGCTGGAGCGGAAGGCGGCTTCCAGCACCTGCATCGTTCGCCGGACGTCCGTTCCGCAAGCCATGGGCTCCCGTCCTTCCCTGATAGACGCCACGAACTCCGACAGCTGGTTGGCGTACAGGCTGGGTATTTCCTCTTCGTCGAGAATCGTCCGCTCGTTGAGAAGCACCCTGTTGCGGAATCCGTAGGTCTTCTCGGTGGGATGTTCGTAGATACGCAAGGTTCCCTTGTCACCGCTGACTAGGGTTTCATGAACATAAGGGGAAGTGTTGAGGGAAAGGTGCACCGAGGCGATCTCGCCGCTGTCGAATCCCAGGACCACGTTCGCCTCGTCGGCGGTACCGAATCGGGGATTGTGCAGCTTGGTGTGGGCGTACACGGTAGAGGGAATCTTATCCAGAAGCCAAACCACGGTGTCTAGGGAATGACTGCCTTGCAGGGGAATGACGAGGGGGCCCGCTTTTCTGGCGTCACTCCACCAGTCGGTCTGAGGGGCGGGGAAAAGGACGAGAAAGCTGATATCGATGCGAAATACATCGCCTATTTCGTGAAGCCTTTCCCGGACCAATCCTATGGCTTGGGAGAAACGTCTGCTCTGCCCGACCATCAGGGTTACCCTATTGCGCTTTGCGGCGCGGATCATCTGGTCCGCCTCGCGCAGATTCATGGACATCGGCTTCTCCACCAGAATGTTCTTGCCCGCTTGCGCAAGCGCGAGGACAGCTGCGTGGTGAAGATAGTTGGGCAGACAGACGATGACCGCGTCGACCTGGGAGTCTTCGGCCAACTGCCGATAATCCTGATAGATCCTCTCGGCGCCGTAGGCGTCAGCAGCCATCTGCGCCTTGTCGCCGTCGACATCGCAGACGGCGGCAAGCTCGACATCGACCTTACTGTCCCGAATGGCTTCCAGATGAGCCTGGGCAACCCGTCCCGTTCCAACGATTGCGATACGTATCGTGCTTCGTACCATCGTTAATCCTCCGTTTGTTTACCTCAAGACCATGTTCGGTACGAACATGACCAGTTCCGGAACATAGGTGATGAGCAACAGGGCGCTGACCATGATCGCCAGGAAGGGGATGGCAGCCCGGGCGATCCGCTCGATAGAGGTGTCTGCAAGGGGTGCGGCGACAATCAGGCACACCCCCAGAGGCGGTGTGGCCAGGCCGATGTTCAGGTTGACCACCATGATTATCCCGAAGTGAATTGGATCGATGCCGATGGATTCGGCCAGGGGAAGAAGAATCGGTGTCAGCAGGATCACCGAGGCCAGGGTTTCCATGAAGGTGCCGACGACGAGCAGCAGTGTATTGATCATCAGAAGCACCAGAATCCGGTTTTGAGTGAGGCCGGTGATTGCCCTGGCCACGGAGCCGGGAACATCCTCCGCGGCGAGTATCCAGCCGAAAAGATGGGCGAAGCCGAGGATCATTAGGATAGCGCCGGAGAGCAGCGCCGTCTCGTAGAGCTGACGCAACAACTTGCGCACGGTGAGTTTCCTGTAGATGACAAATCCGACAATGAGCGCGTAAAGGACCGCAACGGCGGCCGCTTCGGTCGGTGTGAAGATCCCCAGCACGATGCCGCCGATGAGGATAAGAGGCATGATGAGCGCCAGAGCGGCGTCAAATAACCCCCTGGCAAAGGATTTCACCGAAAGCCGCTTTTCTCTGACCGGCACCGCCCACTTGTGCGTGCCGCGCCAAGCCACGAACAGCTGCCCGACGGCAAGAAGCAACCCCGGGATCACTCCGCCGAGGAACATCTTGGCTACAGACACTCCAGCCGAAGCGGCGTAAACCACCATGGCGATGCTCGGCGGGATGGTGGGCCCGATCGTCGAAGATACGGCAGTAACCGCCGCTGCGTATTCCGAAGAGTACCCTTCCTTCTTCATCGCCGGGATAAGGATGGAGCCGATTGCCGCCGTGTCCGCCGCCCCTGACCCCGTGATCCCCGCGAAAAAGACGCTGGCTATGATGTTGATGTAGGCCAGCCCGCCTCGGATGTGACCCATCAGGATCAAGAAAAAATCGATCAGCCGGTCGGTAATCCCACTCTTGTTCATGAGTTTGCCGGCCAGGATGAAAAGCGGCACCGCCAGCAGCAGAAAGTTGTCCACGCCCACGAAAAACCGTTGGCCAAGGAGCACAACGCTCATGTCCTGTAGCCGAAGATAGAGGAGACTGCTGAGACCCAGTACGAATGCAATTGGCACTCCGATTGCCAAAAGAATCACAAACACAGCGATAATCATACCCGGCTCTCCCTACCTTTGCGGGATTCCTGTTTCCTGAGGGCCGAGTCCACCAGACCGAACAGCAAGAACAAGAGCATGGTGGCGAATCCTATCTGCATGATTCGGTAGACCAAAGCCATTGGCAGACTCATGGCTGGACTAACAGCGTCGGTCCGGATAGCCTGTTCGATCATTGCTTCCGGAGAGAAGAAGCAAAAGATGAGGAATCCGCCGATGAGCATGCGGGCGGTGGTTCCGACGATCTTGCGTACTCTCTCGGGAAGAAGGTCCCTGATAACCTGGACGTTTATGAGCATGTGATGTCGCAGAGCGATGGAGGCGGCGAATACGACGGTAAAAACGAGTAAATACCGGGCCAGTTCGTTGGTCCAGGAAAGAGACGAGTTCAACACGTACCTGAAGAACACCGAGACATTCAGCACCGTGACGATGCCCCCCAGGCTGACAATAATGCAGATCCGGATGATCCGCTCGATTTCGTCAGCAACTCTTACTACCGTCTTAAGAACTCCCACCGTTCAGACCCTCTTGTGTTTGTATCTATACGATTCCTGTCGAGCAGGGCGCCTGCTCGAAGAATGGTCCGTCCGTGTTGGCGGGACAAGAAAGAAAGGAGCAAGCGGAGCTGTCCGCTTGCTCCCTGGTTCCGATCTCGGGATAGCAACGGCTGTCTTTGTTGCCGAGCGGTCACCGGATATACCGACTTCTTGACTGCCCTATTGTCTTACGAACCAGTCTCCTTCTTCGATCCCTTGAGCCGCATCTTGGATCCGCTTCACCATATTGCGAGCCCAGTCTTTTAGATCAGCGGGTAGTGATTCGTAGAACTCCGGATAGACCGTCTTGGCCTTCTGAACGAAGGCGGATATGTCCTGAACTTGGTTCACCTGAATACCGGATTTTTTCATCTGATCTATCGCCCATCCCCCCAACTCGATGGCGTCCTTGTCCATTACCTTGGTCCAGATGTCGACGGATTTCATGACCGCTTCCTGATCCGCTGCGGAAAGCTTATCCCACGTCTTCTGACTCATCAGAAAGATCCCTGCATTGGATACTACGGGCAGAAGCGTTACGTATTTCTGGACCTCGTAGAACTTGTTTCCGAATAGCGCCAGCGGTCCGTTCTCGTTGCCGTCCACCACGCCGGTTTGCAGCGCTGTATACAGCTCCCCAAAAGGCAGTGGCACCGGATTCGCCCCCAGCGCCTTATAGGCCGCCATGTGAGTCGGTACTTCCATGGTACGCATCTTGATGCCTTTGAAATCATCCGGTTTGTTGATCGGCCGGATGTCGTTCATTGGAAGCCGGAAGTCCGAGGCGGCGATGGACAAAACTTTCAGACCGACTTCATCCCCCTGTTTCCTCGCTTTCTCGAGGAGCTCTTTGCCGATTGGACCGTTCATGACAGCTAGAAAGTGCTTCGGTCCCTGGAAGATGAAGGGCAGATTCAGGATGCGCACCGCAGGAATGAAGGTGCCCGTCACGCCGATGGAGGTCGCCTGGAAATCGACAGTACCCAGCTGAAGTCCTTCGGTGACGTCCCGTTCTCCGCCGAGTTGGCCTTGCGGAAACAGCTTGACTGTGATGCGTCCATCGGTAAGGGTGCTCAGCTGCTGGGCAAAGGCCGCTCCCGCTGTGTGGTAGAAATAGATCGGAACGTTAGAGTGAGCGTAGCGCAGCTGCATCTCCTCTCCGACCACTGCCTCTTTTTCCTTGGCTCCTCCGGCTACTGCTGTGGTCGCCGCCAGAAGCACGATGAACACAATCAGCACAAACTTTTTGATCATTAGTTCCCCCTTGTTAATTTGTGATATTAGATATAATATATTAGCATGGCTGTTTTGTCAAGCGGCTCCAGCTAAATTCAGGCAATCCGCCCCGCATACTGTCGCGAGACCAATCTGGGCGATGTTTTTTTTCTGAAGGATTTTGAGGTTGAGTTGGGGAGAACAGAGTGCTTATAATGGGAAGCAATGCCGAGGAGGTAGAACGATAATTGAGCGATAGAAGGAACACGATCGAGAAAAACAACCTGAATCAAAAGATCCGTCTGGAACCGACCGATGTTCCGATAGACACCAGGACACTCAGCGACCTGGTCTACCAATTTCTCACCGACAAGATCCTCGAAGGGGAAATCGGCTATGGTGAACGGCTTAATATTCGCGAGATCGCCGATCTGCTCCACGTGAGCACGATGCCCGTCCGCGAAGCCCTGAGACGGCTGAGCCTCGAGAATGTGGTAACCATAAAACCCAGGAGCAACTGCCTGGTCAAGATTCCTACCCGCCGATCCATGCTCGAAGCTTTCGAGGCCAGGGAGATGATCGAGGTGCATGCAGTCACCAAGATCTACCCGGGCATAACCTCAGAGAGCCTGGGAAACCTCGGGCATTATCTGGAGCAGATGACGGCGAATCCTCCGATCAGTAACGAGGACCTGCGCATGAGGAGCTATGCGAAATACGACCAGCTCTTTCACCAGGAGTTTGTCGTTCTGGCCGAGAATGCTTACCTTCTCCAGATGTACAGAACCAACATGCTGCACCTGAATATAGCCCTGACCTTCAAGGCAGGGGTAGAGCCGAACATGGACCAGGTGCATGCCGACCATACGGCGATTGTGAGCTGGCTGCAAGAAAATTCCCCCAAAGCCGTGGAGGTGCTCAGTCGTCACCTGAAGCAGTGCCGTGAGAACATGATCCAGGGAGAGCTGTTCAATTCCCTCGAGTGATTCACTGAGTTGCTTCGATCGATTAGCCTTCCTTGCCGGTTGCCGGCGGCGTAAGAGAAAAGGAAAGTGAAACATTATGCTGTATCGGACTTCCGTCCAAGATTTCTTCCGTCGCCAGGCCACACTCATGCATTCTTATCCTTACCCCCTACTCCTCCACAAGGTCCCCGGCACCACCGGTTCGCGGTTGAAGTGAGCCTGCACCGCCTGGGGCAGCAGCTCGGCGCTGATGGTACCGGAGTTGGCCATTGCGCACATCGAACTGACCGAGTTTTGAAGCTCCCGCACGTTTCCCGGCCAGGGGTACTCCAGCAGGTAGCGCATCGCCTCTTCGGTGATTCGCTTCTACAGGTCCTGGTTGGTGGCGGTCAGGATACGCACATCCGCCGTCACCTCCCGGTCGGCCCCCACGGGGATGAGGGTTTTTTTCCAGCACCCGCAGGAGCGTGGGCTGGATCTCCAGCAGCACGGAGTAGGTGCACCGGCGTCCGGAGAGCTTTCCCACCACCTGAGCGACCTTGGCTTTGAGCTTGGAGAGGATCTCCACGTAGTCGATGGGGGAGTCCAGCTCTATGGTGATGAAATGAAAGCGGCAACCCTTCTGAAGATTTCCAGCCGCCTCGGCCACCATGCGGGCCCGCTCCAGGTACTGCGAGCCGGTGCAGAACGGGTAGGCCTGATCATACTGCCGCACCTGAAGCAGCGACAGAAGCGGCCCGTACTCCTCCTCGGTCTCCGGATAGGGGTCCCGGTTGCCAACGAACGAAAGAAGAACGCGCATCTCCGCCATACATCCAGTGTAGATTCTCCGATTGGCCTGATCAATCTAATCCCCGTTCATGCTCTTCCTCTCCTGCTGTCCTTGATTGCTCCCTATTTATCCCAGCAAGGGGCGTGCCAAGTTGTTGTGAGGATCAGGCGCCCACAGTATGGGGGATCGCAGGGGTTCGAGGAATCACCTGAGGTTGGTTTCGTCCAGCTTCCGTTGTTTTGGGCGTGCCCCGAGCCACCCTCCCATCCCTCATGCGTTCGTGCGTCGGTCTGCCTCCGCTACCGGATCGCTACCAGGTGTGCTTGGTGACGG
>Ga0307379_10006045_pt1 | contig 16727 bp, 15 predicted proteins | sample UN2MG_FD_202237 | JGI IMG/M metagenome (GOLD analysis project Ga0307379, IMG submission 202237) | Soil microbial communities from Risofladan, Vaasa, Finland - UN-2 | ecosystem: Environmental > Terrestrial > Soil > Coastal area > Acid sulfate soil | place: Finland: Risofladan, Vaasa | collected... | reverse complement strand
TATGAGTATCGAAAGCTCATATTAGCCGATTAATCCTGTTACAATTTCAGTGTACATTAAACACAAACAACCAAGTACTAAAGAGCAAAGCGATCATGCCGAATTTCTCCAATGGACAGCGGAAAACACAGTTGTGCAAGGAACACCTTCGGGACAGGTGCTATCGGAAAGCTAAAAACTGTTGGTTTGCCCATGGGAAAGTTGAACTCGTGACACATCCAAAACAGTACAGCAAACTGTGCACATCGTACTTGAGAGGGGCTTGTCCGTTTGGCGAAAAGTGCAAATTCTTGCACAGAACGCAGATTCTGGAACCTTGGCAGAATCCCATCATCCCGGACGATCTCGGCGATATACGAAAGATACTGCGTCCAGAACATTTCAGAGCCATGATTGGGTGAAAGACTGGCAAATACTGTACAGAATACAAGTTTGCGCTTTTTTCACTCTTTTTGGCGCGAATAAAACGTAATAAACAAATCAGAATTTACCACGCTTTTACTTTGCAGATAGCGAGTATACTATCGAAATACTATTATTTTGCGTGTCTTTTGAGACAGAATTCCTACTAGCCGGTCTGCTTGACTCTATCAGGTTCTTTGTTGGCACAATTACACTTACACTGGGACTTCCACTCAAGGCTCACTTGAAGTGTTCGATATACAGGCCCAATATTCATATCTCGTGCCCTAATTTTTTAGGGCACGAGATATGAAAAATCTCCTTGTACAGCGGTCGTGAAACCATATTAGCTCTCATTTGGGGCACCCAAATTGTGAACTTGCGTATATTATGATTATTTCACACAATTATGTGAAATATTTTTATTAAATATGTCACTAATTATGCGTGAAAAATTTCACATAATTGTGTGAAATAATCATAATATACGCAAGTTCGTTTTTTGGGTGCCTCAAATGGAGCCTAATATGGTTTCACGACCGCTGTACAAGGTCAAAATCCTTATCTCGTGCCCTAAAAAATTAGGGCTCGATGCATGAGAAATCGCTCTGTACAGCGGTCGTGAAACCATATTAGGCTTCATTTGGGGCACCCAAAAAACGAACTTGCGTATATTATGATTATTTCACACAATTATGTGAAATTTTATGCGGCTAATTAGAGATATATTTATTATCATATTTCACATAATTGTGTGAAATAATCATAATATACGCAAGTTCGTTTTTTGGGTGCCCCAAATGAAGCCTAATATGGTTTCACGACCGCTGTACAGAGCGATTTCTCATGCATCGTGCCCTAATTTTTTAGGGCACGAGATAAGGATTTGGTCATTGTATACGAGCACTCGTCGGATTTTCAGCTCAAAGAGTCGAAAAGGGTCGGCAAAGACGAAAAAGGTTTCACAAAGGAAAACGAAACCGGTTTTCTCATTTATTTAAAGTACAAAGCACTCGGAATTTCGCAGTCAAATCAAGAGGCATTGGGAAGCCAGTTGTGCAATGTGCAGGCAGGAGCTTGGTACGGGTTGTTGATTATATTTCTCACTTCGTGTAGCAAGTCACCCGAGTTGTTGCGTCCAAAAATCAAAATTACACGGCTTTTGCCTCGTGTTATCGCTGTGTAGAACTCGCGGACGTTGAAAGTCCTCGAGGGATTCGGATGCCCGTAGATCACGACAATATCGTATTCACTCCCTTCCGCCGCAGCTATAGTACTCGCACTGCCTTTTGTTATGTTGCTCAGATTGTAGTGCGTCATGTTCAATCGCTTTCCGCTCTCAAAAATTAGAATTCTCTGCCACTGCGGAAAAGGTTTGGGACAGTCGGTCGAATTCACAACCACGCCTTCCGGCTCCTCTTCGTCCTCCCCGAGCATGGGCGGTACGTCGAATATGTGTTTGATTTGCTGTATCTCGCCATTCATCACATCGTCGCTTCTGAGGTATCTGGCGTCTTTTCCTTTGTAATAGAAATTCTCGGAGAACATGATCTTCTCACCTACATGGAATTTCTTGCTACTGAATCCCACGTCGAAACCAGACAATTCGAACATTGCTTGGTTGATGTAGTGCCGGTATCGGTTTGTCTGTGTCAAAATTTGCAGATCCTCTGGATTGTAGTAGTTCAGCACTTGTCTCAGCGTATCGCGCGTTGCTTCGACTTCAGCCTCTGGACTGTTGTCTCTCGCAGGAACGCGCTCAATCATCACAAGCGGATTGGCATCGTCTGCCAGATCCATGGTGTAGTTGAGATCGGAGTTTCCATTGATGATCTTTGTGAAAGTGTCTTTCAGCTTTTTCCCAGAGTCGCTGAGACGCATGATTTTTGTGAGTCGATGCACAACAGGCGTGTCTGCGTATTTTCGGACAAGCGCATCGATGATACCGCCTTTCCCGATGCAGGGCATCTGCTTTTCGTCTCCCATCAGGACCAGTTTCCGAACTTCGGGCACGCAAATCAACAGCTGCGCTATATTGGAGTAGCTCACCAGAGAAATCTCGTCTATAATGATCACTCTGGTGTCACGCGCGAGTATTTGTCCCATCGCAGTCTTTCGCTTGACATGCGACAGCAGCATGTCGATTGTCATACCCTTTCCGTACTTGGCCTTCAAATTCGATGCTATTCTCCCGTAAGCGGCGAGCACGAGCACGTTCTTTTTTCTGAATCGATTGTAAATGTATTTCCCCAACTCAGTTTTCCCCGTGCCAGCATCGCCCAGAATAATGAGAAAGTTTTGCATGGTTACTGCGTTGTAAGCGGCCAGCTGCTGGTCGGTAAGCTTGCTGATAGAGGGGGGGTTCTGCTTTTCCTTGGGGTCTTTTCTGCATCGGAAAAGCGCTGCCATTCCTTCGCGCATTCTGTCCAGCATCTGCAGGTCGTGGTAGATGTAGAATTGTTTGTCCTGGCGCAGACACGCTGACTCGTAGATTTCAGTGTATTTCGGAACAATCAACTTCAATTTGATCGCTTCTCGGAGCGACTCGCTAGTGTAGGGTTGGGAAAAGTTTCCGTCACAGGACAACCGCCGCCTATTTTGAGACCAGATTTTTGCGTGGTTGTATATCTGCAGTGCCTGTTTGATAGTTTCCTCGATCTTACTATTGCTAACCTCCTCGAGCACACCCAATTTGCTGTAAGCTATCTCTGGCATCCCGTGTTCGTTCCACCATTTGCAGCAGAACGAGACCGGGTTCATCAACAGCGTGTTGACAATCGCGCACAGCTCGGTTATCGTTTTCCGAGACAGAATATTCACAGGCCATAGTTTTCCGAGTGAAATCAGGTAGGGGTATTTGAATACCAGCATATCTTGGCATATTTGGACCAGCCATCCGGGATCTTCGAATTTTACCAGAGTCTCCATGTCGATCACCTCGGACATCGTCTGTAATCCGAGCTTCTTGCGCAGTTGCTCGACTCTACGCAGTGCCACAATGTCGCGTATGCCATATTCGTCCACCATCATTCGCTTCAACATGTACAGTGTTAATGGTACCGGTTCGAAAGCAGGAATTCCAAAATCGATGATTTTATACTGCATGCCGAATACGGGATGCTCTTTCGATTCGCATATTAGGTTAAACACGTAGTAGTCGTCGAGAAACGGAAGCTGGCCAACGATGGTTTTCTCGCATATTACAAAAACGCAATAATTATCGTAATCCTCTCGCTTTGCGGGCATGATCACTCGGTCCAGAGACCCTTTTATGGTTTGACTTGTTTTCTTGTCGTAGTCTGTGTAGGTCTTTTTTGGGCGAAGGTATGCAAGTTTTCCCATCGCTGACAGGTTTTATGATCTGCTCTCTACGGGAAACAATATGCTGTCGATATATGTTAAAAATATTTGTCGCATCACTCTCATTTCAAGATTCCGTGCATAGTTGAGTTAGATTGAGTCAATCGAGATGTTGTCCGATGGTTTGCGATATAATTATTTTGAGAATTGTAAAGGTTTTTAGAGAGGGGAAAACGAAGTTGTATATGGTATGATTTATTGCGCTTTTTGTTCATTGTGTATATATATTTGGGAACTTTGCAGATTTTCTCAAATCCTCAAAAAGCCATTCAATCGGGATAAAGGAAGCGACCTTAGTCTTTGTGTTTTCATCGTCTTTTTCTTTTTCTTCTACAATAACAGGGCTCTTGTCTTCTGTACTGTTTTCAAGCATCCAGCTTTTACCCTCACCAGATGAAGTTTGCTGCTTGTCCTCTTCAGAAGGGGAAGTTGTACTAGGATCGCCCGTTTCCACATTATTCGGCACACTGTCGTCCATTGCAGTGTCTCGTACTGTTAAGATTTGTATTGGCGCGAGGTTCTCCTCTTTTGTTTCTTTTTTAGAGACTTTTTCTTCGGCGGGTACTTTCAGCTCAACGCTGGAGGATTTTTCCGCGCTTGAAGACGAGTTTTCTGACTCCGAACCACTGCTATCCACATCCATCGTGTCGGGTTTCCTGTCTCTTTCACCGTCAATGGAGACTTTCAGCAGATCATACGGCTCGCTTTTCTTCTTGAAACTTTTGCGGTATTTGTCGAATTTTTCTGCGAGATTTTCATGCTCCTGCCGTTTGCGCAGCCATTTCTCCAGAGAGTCGAGATATTTCAACTTTTGCTGTGCGGAGGTTTCGTCGAACTTGTGGGCTTTGATTTTGTCATCGAGCACTAGGCGAAAACTCAAAGGAAACTTTGTCTTGTCAGAGTCGCTGCTACTGTAATGCTCCCCAAGTACCATCTCCCGTGTTTCAAAACTGCCAAATTTAGCTTCCAATGTTTCCGCGCTTGGTATACAGCCCGTCTTTTTAGCGTTTTGACTTTGACGTTGATCACTCTGGTAGATGGAGAAATGGAGTTTCCGCCCAGTACGCTATGGTCATAAAAATATACGACGAGGCTTTTATTATAGCCGTACTCCGCCCCTCGTTGCATAGTTTACCGCCCCTGAGAACGATAAAAACGCCCATTTCCAGCGCGGAACCGGATCTGTTCGCCGCAAATACTTATAATTCCACTGTTTGCGGATTCTTAAATTAACGCAGTGCACGAAAACGAAAAAACAGTGCACGAAAAGGATGGAATTGTGGATTGGTGAACGCAAGATAACGCTGTGCAATTTTGATTACCAGAGCCATCCAGTGTTGTGCAATTTCGCAAAAAACACTGCCAACGTTACTGAGAATTTCATTTTCAAAACCACGCCCCATGAATCGAACAAAAACACGATACCGTTCACCAACGACGGCGGATTGCTGCCAGTTGGCATGAAATTCGCCCGCCGCCCACAATACACGCTGACCACTCAAATGGACCGCGAGATCAGGCAAAAACTCAGCATGGTCGACCGGCCTCCGCGCCACAATGTGCTGGAGTTGCTGCTCGCTCTGCGAACACAGAAAATCAAGACGTTCGAAAATCACAAGTACATTATTGACGAGATCCGAGAGTACTATGAGAACTCAACTCTGCACATCTTCTCCAACCCGAAAGTGTGGCTGTCGACTGTGATACGCCTCTGTCAGCAGTACCGAAAGAGCCTCAACGACATACAGGTGGAGAACCACGATTTGCTCTACCTGCGGAATCTCAACGAGCCCTACAAGATCTGGCCAGCAACCGGCTACAGCGTCGTTGTCTACCTCACAAAGTACCTTGAGCAGCACAAATTCTTTCTCTCAGAGTTGCGCGCGCTTAGCGATTTGCAATGCGACGACCTGCACAACATGTGGAAACTGCTCGACGCACGTGTCTGGAAAACCGAAGGCCGTGTGGCCGTGAGCCTCTACGACCGCATCCGCGCACACTGTGACACGGCCACGAATATGAAAGTGCCAATGGAGCATTTGCAGCCGGACATGTTGTGCGATAAAGAGCGCGAGCTGGCCGACCTAGCCCAGCGCAAGAACTTGCACATGCCCTACGTGAAATTCGAATCTCGAATTGAGCAGATCAAGCTGGTCGCTGCGCTGGAAACACTGGGCCTGTCTGAAGAGGACGCGAAATCTGTGCAAAAGTATTTGCAGAAGGAGTCGCAAAAGCTCTTGAACAGTCTGCTGGTAGTGTACCTGCTGCGAGCGCAAAAGATCATCAGCACAATGTGGGAGCAGTACCAGGATGCGAAAAAACACTATCCAGTTCAGAAGACGAGAAGATTCCTCGATTTTGTCAACGCGATTGTGCTGCTCATGTGGAAGAGAGTACCCTCCTACATGATGCTGGAGAAGATATTCGTGCACTCGAATGTGTCGATGGAGATACACAAGTTTATGCGACTGATGAGTTTCGAATTTACCACAGAGTACACTGACTCGCACCCGACCTCCTTCGATATCGCAATCGACCATGTACTTGACGTGGCAAACGATTTCTGCGACAACTGCGGCGTGGATATCATGCATCTCGACATGTACTTTTGCGGATGCGGGATCCAGTTCTACTGTTGCGACTGCGCTGAACAAGGCCACAATCTGCAGCACAAATGCCCCTATCCCAAAGAGCGTATCGATAAATTGGCCAAGAACCGTGTGATCGTTTCAGCCGGTGTGTTTTTGACTCAAAAACTCCTCTCCAATAGGAATACGCTGACAGTGCTGCAGTTCGATGCCACCGACCCGAACTGGGAAACCATCATCCAACGCGAAGGGAACACACAGCGCTTCTCGCTCGTGGAAACTGTAAGACCGAGACCGGAGTATTTTCTTGTTTCAATGCGCAGTGTGAACTTGGTTTTGTCACTGGACGGGACGAAAAACGCTGAAACCGTGCCCAAAGGAAAATACAACGTGCGTCTGGTACTGGAGAACGGTCCAGACCGGAACAACACACGGGTCACAATAGCGCAGTGGAACGTTGAAAGCAACGAGCAGAGCTGGCACTATGACGTGGCAAAGCATCGGAATGGGAAACCCTGGCAACTTTGCACTGGTTCAAAGATTTTATTCGAAATGCCAGAGTTTGTAGTGCTGAAACAGTTGCAGTGCACCATCGTCTACGAGGAGCTGCGCGCCTGTACCGCAGTCGACGGCGCACTGCGCGACGGACTCGGACGAGCGTTGGGGTCTGTGAGTCTGAACGGCGAGATCAGAGACAGCACTGGAAAGCCTATCGGGAAAATCGACAGCGATGGCCGGGTCTACAATGACAGTGGTAGACCTATGGGAGAGCTGCATTCCAACGGCTGCGTCTACAACTTATCGCAGCGTTTCGTGGGCAGTATCGGTTCGAGTGGTGAGGTGAAGAACAGCGATGAGCGTACCATTGGCTTCGTTAAAAACGGTTTTGTAACGAACGAAACCGGGGGCAACATCGGACGCTATTTAATTCAAGAAACGCGTACCGATTACGTTGGCGTGTTCTTTTTCTTTTTTGAGAAAATGTAATATTGGTCACCGAGAAAATTTAAGTAATAAAACGGTTGTTCAAAAATAGACTCTCGTGTTTTTACAATTGCATATTGCAAAAGGTAGCATTTGACATCGACCACTGTTATGAATTCCAACCCCGAATACGTGCTCAAGATCGAAAGAGAGACCAAGCCTCGTACTGATGAATAAAATGCAATTAGAATCCCAATCCTTTCAAATTATGCAACTCTTTATAAATTAAAATTATTTTCTCGGTCGAAAAGAATATCTTCGGCGTTTGAGCAACTTTTCTAGTTCTTTGGCCTCTTGAACGTAACGCTGAAAGTTTTCTTGTTGTTCGAGAGTGTATTTCGACGTATCGTGTGACTTTTTGCCTTCTTTGATCAGCCATTGGATATATCCGCGTTCGAAATCATCATTGCTAAGGGCAATGTCAACAAGATAGCGTCCAGTGTACTTTCCAGGGTAATTGATTGGACTGTGCGCGTGTTTCCACTCTTCAACATCGATTCCACACAGAGGAAGTGAATTAAATTCACTTTTGTAGCGTCTTGCTGCGAGCTGCTTTGGAGTTTTGTTATCGCAATCGCAATCTCTGTCATCACAATACACTGGTTTGTTTTTGTAGACATTTTCAAAACATAGTTTGCATACCTTGTTCTCAGAAAATATACATCCTATGTTGGCACTATAGTCAAAACATATTTGGCACATATGTGCATGACATTTGCAACAAAAATATAAATCGTCTTCCGGTATAGCATCTGTGTCAATACATTGGGTACAATTCCACACATCCGATTCGTACGAGTTTCTCGATGGTGATTTATCACGTAACATGTTTTTGAACAATGAGAATTTAATTAAAATTCCAATCCTTAAACTATGGTATTAAATTATCCTCTCTCGAATCGAAGTCAGACGACGCTTCCAGATCGGCAATAGCAGATTCGTGGACTTGCAGGAGGTATTCTTTCTCTTTCTCAGTGAGTTCTGGCTCGATATAATTCGGTTTTAGACGCTCCAGATTGTCGATGGTTCGGTAGCGAACCGCATCCTCAGAGTTAAACCCGCAAGGTAATAGACCTTTTGAAATTTCAGTGACACGGACCAGTTGATGTTCGGTGATTTTATCGTTTGACTCCAAAATCGCTTTCGCCAGGGATACTAAATTTTCAGCGGCTTTGTTGTCAAGAACTTTGGAGAAGAGTGGATCGTTCTCGGGAAACAGCATGTCAGTGGGAGAAAGTATTGTAATACTTTCGTGACTCGGAAATCTTTGACTTTCAATTTTTGAGACAATGACTTTTGAAAGGGTCGCCAACTCAATTCCGCTAATGTTGTACTTTTGTCCCAGTGTTTGCGCACACCATACCAAAAGTATTTCCACCAATTCAGGCACGGCATTCAGCCAGATGATATCTGAAAAAGAGGATGTGTGCTCGTTTGAGTGTTTGTGTATGTTTTGTACGAGACGGGCAAAGTTTCCGAACATTGTCAACGGATTGTCGTTTTCAACATCTTTCATGTAATCTCTAACGAGCTGGGCAATGCGATTGCATTCGTCTCTCTCATCTTTGAGTTGTTTGTCAGACTCGCTTTCCATCGCACGTGGTATTCTACGGTTATGCAGTTTTTGCTGTGTAGGGGGTCTGTAATTTTGGTTACTCTATATATGCGTGTGTAGTAATATGTGTATGGTCTAGCCCGCGCTTGGGAAAAAATAAACTTACATTTTTAGCATTACCGCCACTGGGGAAAGAGCGCAGTCGTCGTTGATCGCCCTGCGGGCCGTAGAGCACGAGCTTTTGCGAACTTCCAAGTCTCTCGATCATCTGTCTGCCACCACTGTACATTAACACCTTCTCCTCGACCAGACGCACAAACTCCGTAGCCGTCCTCAGAGCGACAGAGAAAACGACAATCTCAATTTTTGGCACCACTATCACCAGCGCTGCAACCATTGCCGCCATTCCCACTGTTTTCCCCGACCGCCTCGAAGCAATTGTGAATAAATTCTTCTTCAATTCGTCCCATCCATACTCTTTACAAATTTTTCCCCGCAATCTCTCGTAATCCGAGCCGAGAATCTGTCGCATGACAGCCCGCAAAACCTCCCTGTGCAAATGTACTTGAAATTTAAACCTCCCCTCAGGAAAAAACATATCCAGAAGCTCCTCGACTTTCTTCAAGCGTGACTCGCCGCTGCTGAGTGAGGTGGCATAGACTGTGTTGGCATAGTACTTTCCCGAGTACGGCGTGTACTCCTGTATGCGTTCTTCTAGTGTTTTTTCGTAGAGAAACTTAGAAATGTGCGGAAACTCTTTTCTGTAATTCTGCTGAGGCCCGTCATAGTAGACCGGTCGTGGTATTTTGTGTAATACCGGCATCAGTCGTGAAACTCTGTACTTGGCACGGTGTCTGGAAAGCTTATAAGGATTTTTAATATTCGTCGATCGAGTCTCACCGACCCCCGCTCTACACAATGGAGATTGCATCGGGAAAGAAAGGACTCAGGTAGTGAACGCGATCTAGCGCGAGTTTGATTATTTCCGGTGTGATGGTGCACTTGTGTTTTTCTCGTGTAACAGCGATACACTCTTTTAGCAATTGTTCCATGGCCTGTTCCCCGACAGCTGTTATGAAGCGGAAAAGATCGGAGCTGTGGCGCACTTTCGTATTTCTGGCGGATAGATATTTCTTGGTACGGGCGTGGCTCATCTTGAGCGTCCTTACATGACTGGTCTTTACCATTTTGCACAAGTGAAGGAGTGAAAACGTTCCCTAGAGCAGTGTTTTAAATATGGCCGAAAAGGTATTTTTACTTTTACAAAGCAGACCGCTTTCATTTCCGAATCTACAATTCAGACATCTTTTGAAACAAAATGTTTCCTTTTGACATATCTCTCGCCACGGTGGCTATCTCCTACCTGTTGAAAATGCTAATGACACTTGTCGTCGATGCGATACTCTACCTTCTGCGATTGCATTTCGAAATGCGTCTTAGCAAAAACGAAAACTTGCACGCTCACAACTTTGCAATAAGCGATTTGCATTTCCAACGATACAAGTTCATGACGACGGCTTTTGATTTAATATTTATTTTGATGCTTTTGCCAAAACACGTGGTAGCGGATTTGATATTTTACATATATTTGATCGCGTGCATATACGTTTTAAAAGTGTTGACAACGCAATTCTTACTGATCAACACGCTTCTCTGGTTATATTCCTTGGATCAGGATAGTTTATCAGAGCATTTGCTGAATTTTAAACGAAAAACGACCTTTGAATTTGATAGTACGACCAGGCTTCTAATGAAAAACGTCAATTTCCCATGATAATTTTGATTATTTTTATCCAGTAATCCCAGAGAGCCAGGTTCTTTGTTGCGTTGAAGAAAAACAGAATAAACAAGTCGAGGTCTTCTTTGTCCTGGATTTTGTGCAACGGGAATTTGTTCAAATTATCATCCGCATCACTGCCGGCATCGATTTGTAGGATTATGCGATTCCACCGTTTTTTCGATTTATATCGGCGATGCACTCGCTCGCGCAGTATTTTGTAGGCCTCGGGTGGCGTTTGCGTGCAAAACTGGAACGTCATGAAAATAAATTGCAACACGCTCAACTTTCTCGTGTTTCCTATTTGTGCCATAAATAGTGAAATAATATGACACTGGCAATATGTGGATTCTCATCACTATAATAACAGGCATTGTTGTCGGCGTTCTACTCCCGCTCTATCTACTGCCGTACTGGGCCTCCATTCCATTGATTGTCGGTTTCCATCTTCTCCGACTGCCGAAGCTGAATCTTTTCAGAGGTTCGCGCCTTTGGCAGCCGCTCAGAGACTATCTCTCACTGTCGATTGTCCACACCGATCCTGAAAATCTATCCTTGACTGAGGAGACGAGCATTGTCTATGCCTGTGCACCCCACGGACCATTCTGCCTGGCTTTGATTGCACTGTTTGCGACTTTCAGTAGAAATCACAGTGTCAATGCCGAAGGGAAAACGATACCTTTAGTGGCGCGGCAGTTACTGTTCCTACCTCTCCTTGGTCCCGTTACACAGTTACTTGGCTGTGCTTCGTTCAGCCGATTCAATTATCACTACCTTTTGAAACAGCACAGTACACTTGCAATCGCCCCCGGCGGTACACGGGAGATGGGCTTGTCGCAATTTTGCACAGACGACGAAATACACATTTTGAGACGCGCAACTCCGAAATGGCTTATCTCCGCTTACAGACACAACGCCACAGTTGTACCGATTCTTTCTATCGGCGAAACGCAGGCATACGATATCCGCCACTCCCCATCGCGTTTGCAGGCGCTCTGCCAGCGTGTTTTCGGCTACCCGTTTCCGATTTTTGCGTTTGGGCGATGGGGAACGTTCTGGCCCAAGAAAATCACGCTAACAGTTGCATTGGGAAGGCCGATCGTAGCGCAAACGATGACGCAGCGCGAGTATATTGGCATGTACTATAGAGAAATGGAGGAGATGGCGGAAAAATTCGATAAAACGATAATCTGGATATCGCATGGACACCGGGAATTTGGCGTTTCAATTTAATTGTTTACACCTTCTCCAATGGCTCAAATCGGCAAAAAATGTCTACCCCATATTCTTTGCTTTCTACCAGCTGTTCTTTCGTTTCAAAAGGCCCATGCACCTTCATTTCTCCCTTTTCGAGTTTCAAATAAAATTGAGATGGCCAGGACCTCTCCTCTACGGTTTCGGTTTCTTTCACTCTTTTCGCATGATTCGGTTCTGCATCTGGAAGCGTTTTCCGCTTCACTGTTTCAGGGATATTGTCAAACTTCAACTCAAAATAGGGATCGCCATAGTCTTTGTAGAATTCAACCACTTTTGGATTGGCGGTGATTTGCTCCGGGTCTATTCCAACTAGACTCAAACGCTCGAGCGACACCGATCGACTGAGCGAAACGTAAATCTGCTCCGGAAGAAACGCATCGTTTAGATTCGCTTCAACAGCATCCAGTGTCATGCCTTGCGATTTGTGAATCGTCAAAGCCCACCCGAGCATCAGAGGTATTTGCTTGTAGACAATACGATTATTTTCGTATTCCCATTCGAAATCATACGGGGTTATAACCTCCTGCACGCCGTTGATGAACAAGACTTTGACCACGTCTACTTTATCTTTGTTAGTCGACATTTCTACCACAATTCCACGCGAGCCATTCGCAAGACCTCGCTTCACATCGTAATTCATTTTCAGTATAACTTGCGCACCGACTTTGAGCGTCTGATTTTCCGGTACTCTGACCGAATCGAGCATGTTCTGTTTGACTTGCTGCTCTAACCAAGAGGGCATTTGTGGCACAGTCCATTTTGCAATAAAAGTCTTAGGTTGTGTGGCAAGTTTGTTCAATTCTGCAGAATTGATTCTCTCAGCTTGTGCATTTGTCGGCCTCAAACGAGTTGGCAGAATGCCATTTGAGAGATCCAGTTTCACACCCACACGTCCTAGCAATGCTTCTCTCACCTCGTCGTCAACAATCCCGCGTCGTACTTTCTCCAAAATGCAAATCCACTTGCGATCTTTCTGTCGGAAAACGGTATCCAGCTCTACGAAGTTGTTGCCTATGATGGATTTCCATGCCGGCGTCTCAAAGCAATACTGTGGCATATCGGGTTGCATATTCTTCTCAACCGGAGGCAATTGGTAGAAATCGCCAACAAATATCACTTGAATGCCTCCGAAAGGCTTGTCACTGTTTCGCATAAGTTTCGCGACAGTGTCTAGTTTTTCCAGTAATGTTGGATGCAGCATAGAAATTTCATCAACAATCAGGATTTTCACATTTCTCCAATTGTTTACGGCCTTTGCGTTCTTTTTAATACCGTCTACCAACTGACATGGTGTGCCATTTCCCAAGCGGATGCCAGACCATTTGTGCAGTGTCTGCCCATTGATCGCAACCGCAGCTATTCCAGTAGTGGCTGTAAGTGCGATATTCATCTTGCGGCGAGAATTGCCCGCAAGCTCTGATATGATACGTGTGAGGAGAAACGATTTCCCCGTGCCCGCGCTCCCAGTGAGGAAGAAACTCAGACCATTGCGCGCGTAGTCTAAAGCAGTTTCCTGTTTTAGAGTCAAACTCTCGATTTCGTCCAAATTTATAATCGTTGGCATCTCAGTAATTTTTGAGAGTTTGTTTGTGGACAATTCTCAAGAAATAATATACATGTAATTATTTAAAAACAGTATATAATTATCCGCTACGCTGCACAATGCTGTACATATTCTGTAATAATATACGCATATTAGAATCGCTAAGCACAAAATTACTTTTCCCAATAGTAAACGTTTTATACATCTAAGCTTTCGTACCCTGATAATTCGCCAAACGTCCATTGATACATGGATAGACCGTCTCAGTCTGTTCTCATGTCCCAGGTTGTCATTGTTTTTCAATTCTCTGAAAGAATTCTTGCTGGTCATCTTTGCTCCGAAAAATGAACAAACCTAAATCCTCGTGTGAAGTTCACTACACCCAAGCCATATCGCAGTTCCAAACCATGCGTATCCTCTCTTTCTCACCAGTGCTCAATTCTCCATCCGCGATGCTGAAAATAAATCCTATCCCCAAGTTTCTACACTCGCTTGCAATCCAAGGATCAAACAATTGGAGATTGAAGTGTTCTTCCATGCCCAAATTCTTCATAAAAGTTGAAAAGTACAGTTCGGCGGGTTTCTCGAAAACAACCTTCCCCTTTCTAGTTTGAACAGTGACAGTTGTTTTTCTCTCTTTGAAATGCAGCGCACGTGCCTGACTTATGACCTTTTTCTTTGAAAACATCGCGCCCATTTCAACTTTCTCATTGTTTTGATAGACAAAGTATTCTCTAACCATTTCGTTTAGCAGTTTACGTTACGAGAATTCTGTCAATTTGCGTCGTGTAAGAAAATGCACATATTATACCATCGACGAACTTCTCAACAGGTATGATATATTGTCAAACGCCATATCCTTGTATACATTTTTTAGAAATGTAAATTATAAAATGGCTCTGTGCAATGGACAATTGCGAGAAATCTGCCCAATCTGGATTGCTTGCACTGTTGAACAATTAAAAATCGATAATTTTTGAAGTGCGTCCTTTGGTCTTTCGCAGTGATATTTGATGCTAATACTATCCAAGCTAAATTTAGATAAAACTACATACTCTATTTTTTGACAACCGCTTGCACTCATTTCTTATACATCCAGGAATGCGTCCGGCATCCATCCAATCCACGCGTCCGATACTACGGCCCGCCAACTATGGATCAAACCGCACTTTCATACAGCGAATTTTGAGAACTATCGACCCCAGTGCCCGGTCACAGGAGAAATCTAGAATTCTTCTGGACCAGTTGTACAAATTTTTAATTGCCGATATCTACGACGGCGCAGTTGCTCTGCAGCAAAAATGCAAACCCAAGAGACGCACTGTTGGTGTTAGAGAGGTTGAGCTTTATTTGAGACTGAAGATGGGCGAAGATGCGCAACCTTTCCTCGACAAGAAAGTGTCGAATGGCCAGGCTCCAAAAGCGAAACGCAATAAATAATAATTCGTCCCACAGTTTTCAGTCTCAGGAATTCATGCATAGTTGCATAAACGCCCGTTTGATATTTAGGTTGGATGCTTTTGGTATTAAATTCTTCATGTACATCGAAAAAACTACAACCTCCGGATCGAATTGTTTTCCGTGTTGTTTTGTATGGTCGTGAAAATCTGTTTCTGTGAAAAGCAGCGCCTCAGGCGGCGTGTCATACACGTCCTTCACATTCTTCGTGCACTGCGCACACACGTAAACTTTGTTCCAAGGCGGTGTTAACATTTCGAGGAGCATATTCTCGTAGACTTTCAGATTTTCAGTGGCCTGCAAACTGGGTACATTTGCTGCGTTGAACGAATCTATGCTCTCGAGACGCAGTGGAACGCAGTACAGACCGGTCGCGGAGTGCGGTGTCAGCGGTGCCCTGATAAGATGCTGCACAGTCTCGGTGACAGAGTAGTCTATGCGAGGGAATATGAAGCGAAAAACGATTGTGCGCAGAACAGCTTTGAAATTCGCACACTGTTTCTGGATCGCCATTCGATAGCGTTCCCACGTAGAAGCGCTATCCCAGCCAGAATCGAGAATTGGAAATTTAAAATCGCAACCACTGTTGCTGTTGACCACCTCTGCAATAGCGTTGCGAACAACCTCAGTACGCGCATCGAAGAACCCGTTGCCGAGAATCTCAGTGAACATGGGGGTCATGAGAGAGTGGAAGCAGGCCTGCATAGCAAAGCACTTGGTCTCGTGGACCTCGCTCCACGAGTTCGGGTTGCAGAATATCTTAAAATAATTAGAGATCGCCCGGCGAGCAGAGTCCGGCATAGTGAAAGCGTCTTCGTCGAGAACCCAGCAGTGGATGCCTTTGCTTCCGCTGAAAAAGTACACCGTGTGGATAAACCCGAATTTCTCTCGAAGCAGGAACTCGATGATTTTCGCCGCAGCCATTGCAATGGGCCAGCAATCTCGGCAGACACGGAGACCCTGCTGTCTCTGAACGCAGGCACAGTGGCGCACATCGTCGTAGTCTTTCAGATCGACATCGAATATCAACTCTCTCCCGACACGCTCGAGATTATCTCGTCCAATCAAACACTGATATCTCGGTCTCTCCGAGAAAACCGGGCCAATGTCCAGCTGAACTGGACGTCGTCGAACGATGTCCTTGTGCAACGCCATATGACTATCGTACGAGTTGTAGCGCTGGTTGATCTCGTCCTCCTTGATTTTGAATTTCAGCCTGAACTCTCTGCGGGGAAAGCTTTCAGAGTCGTGTAACGAGAGGAGAGTGGCGAGAACGTGGGCCGACGAAGCCGAGAGGAACGTCATTGCTTGTGGTGTTTGCGAAAATATAATAATCCCAACACAATATATTATAATATGCCGATGCAATATGACAAACATATAGTACACCAAACTTTTCAGAAAAAATGAAAAGCTTCTACGGGAGGGATAAAATCGTCCCGAACGAGCGGCGCCACATTGACGGTCTTCTCATTTGTTGGAATTGCGGCGCAGAATTCGATCCAGCTTTGGCCATCGAGGTGACGTCTTTACCGCTGTACTTCAACCAGAATCGAAAGGAATTGTGTGACGTAGAATGTCTCCTCTCGTATGCCAAACAAAACATGTACGAGGATGTGTTTCCGTGCTATCAAAACGAATTGGAATTGCATCTCAAACGGCAGGTGCGTTTATTGCCATCCCGGTATGAGCTCATGGGCAAAGGCGGGACTCTCACTTGGGAGGAGTACAAAAACAAAGCCCCGGCTTTAATGCCAAGTTCGAGAAAACTGCAAAAAATAGAGGATGCGAATCAAGACGTTG
>Ga0307379_10006043_pt1 | contig 16732 bp, 13 predicted proteins | sample UN2MG_FD_202237 | JGI IMG/M metagenome (GOLD analysis project Ga0307379, IMG submission 202237) | Soil microbial communities from Risofladan, Vaasa, Finland - UN-2 | ecosystem: Environmental > Terrestrial > Soil > Coastal area > Acid sulfate soil | place: Finland: Risofladan, Vaasa | collected... | reverse complement strand
TGTTCCTCTCGGGGGCGCAGCTCGCCCAGGAGGCGGTCGATCCGCTGCCAGTGGGTGCCCTGCCAGAATAGCTTGCCGCAGCGGCCACAACGCCAGAATCGCTCGCAGTTGCGGAACGCCAGCGGCGGGGCCTCGCCCATCACCCTGTGCTTGGGGACCTGGGCGAGCCGGCCGCCGCAGGCCATGCATCGCGTCTCCAGCCGCGGCAGCCTCAGGCGGTCCACGACGAACCGAAGCTGCTCAAGGCGGCTGAGCTGCTGGGGAACGTAGAGGGCGCGGACTTGCCCGCTCTTGATGACGTTGCGCTCGAACATCGGCCCGTCGGAGCTGAGAATCACCCCTCCGCTCTGCCGGGCTCGCTCGATGAGGGCACGGTCGTCGATGCCGTAATCGAAGCGGGCGTCGTAGCCGGCGGCCCTCAGCCAACGCGCCAGTCCGCCCAGCATCGCGTCGCAGAGGAAGACCGGCGGCTGCGTGCCCTGTTCGCCCATCCGTCTGACTCCAGGCGGCTGCCTTCAGACGGTTATCAGCACGGCCTGGAGTGAAATCAACTCAATCTCGCGACGAGCTCAGGCGGGCCGGGTCAATGCGGCGCTGGACGGGGCATGGCGGAGTGGCTTAGAATTACGTAATGGCCCGCGCGGCTCCGTGGACGATTCCGGCCGGCATGGCATCGGTCGGCGAGATCTTCTGGTGGATCGGAGGGCTTGGTCTTTTCATCCTTGTGGCCGCCGTGGTGCTATACTGGGCCAAGAGGCTGCGGGTTCACTACCAGCAGCAGGACGTTCAGGCGGACAGCCGCTTGGCGATCGAGGACATCGAACGGATGCACAGTGCCGGGCTGATCAGCAGGGAAGAGTTCGAGACGCTTCGCCGCTCGGCGATCGGCCTGGCCGACGCGCATGGCGGAAAGGGCGATTCGCCCCTAAGCTCTCGCGGCGAGGTTGACGATGAGACTACCAGCCAGGAGGACATCGGCCCTCCAGACGCAGAGGACCACTAATGAGCGAATCCGGTTCGGGCGGCAAGGGCGGTAAAGGGTCCGGCTCCGGGTCAGGCCCGACGCGGCGGCGGCCGCAGGTTTGCAGCTTCTGCCACCGAAGCAGCGAGGACGGCAGCCCGATCGTCGAGGGCCCAAACGGCATCTTCATCTGCGGCAACTGCGTGGAACTGTGCCACAACATCGTCCGCCAGGAGCAGCGGCGGACCGCGCAGTCTCGGCCGATGTTCGCGACGATCCCCACGCCGCGGCAGATCAAGGAGTTCCTGGACCAGTACGTCGTGAGCCAGCACCGCGCCAAGCGCGTGCTGTCGGTGGCGGTCCACAACCACTACAAGCGCCTCACGCAGGCCGACCTGGACGACCCGCAGAACGTGGAGATCGACAAGTCCAACGTGCTGCTGATCGGGCCGACCGGCTGCGGCAAGACGCTGCTGGCGCGAACGCTGGCGCGGATGCTGAACGTGCCGTTCGCCATCGGCGACGCCACCACGCTCACCGAGGCCGGCTACGTCGGCGAGGACGTCGAGAACCTGCTGCTGAAACTGCTCCAGGTGGCGGACTACGACCTGGAGGCCGCCGAGCGCGGCATCATCTACATCGACGAGATCGACAAGATCGGCAAAACCTCGCAGAACATCTCCATCACGCGCGACGTCAGCGGCGAGGGCGTCCAGCAGTCGCTGCTGAAGATGCTCGAGGGCGCGGTCGCCAACATCCCCCCCCAGGGCGGGCGAAAGCATCCCGAGCAGCAGTACATCCAGATGGACACCACCCACATCCTGTTCATCTGCGGCGGCACGTTCAACGGGCTGGCCGACATCGTCAAGAAACGCCTCGGGCGACAGCTCATCGGCTTCGGCTCCGAGGATCAGAAGGAAGACTCCGCCCAGGCCGCACACGTCCTGTCCGAGGTCCAGCCGGACGACCTGGTCCACTTCGGCATGATCCCCGAGCTGGTCGGGCGCCTGCCGTGCATCACCGCGCTGGAGCCTCTGGACGCCGAGGCGCTGATGCAGATACTCACCGAGCCGCGAAACGCGCTGGTCAAGCAGTATCAGAAGTTCTTCCAGTTGGAGAACGCCACGCTCGAGTTCACTCCGGAGGCGATGCGGGCCATTGCGGACAAGGCCCTCAAGCGCGACGTGGGGGCCCGCGCCCTGCGGGCGGTTATCGAAGACCTTATGATGGAGATGATGTTCGAGCTGCCCGAGCAGAAGCGCGACAGCGCCGTGTATGAGATCACGGAGGAAATGGTGACCGGGGATGTGGAGCCGACGCTCTTCGCGGCGCTGCAGAAGACCAAGAAGAAGGAAAGCGCCTGAGTCAATTGCCGGTTGGCGATTGACAGTTGACGATTGACGACTACCGCTTGGAGGAACTCGCTCAGTCACGTCGGCATTCTTCTCAATTGCCAATTGTCGATTGTCAATCGACAATCGACCCCATGAGCGGTTCTTGCAACCCGCGCTGCCGGACGGGCTTGGTCTTTGACGAAGTCTATCTCGACCACTACACAGGGCTGGGGCATCCGGAATCGCCGCGCAGGCTACAGGCAGTGATTGAGGGGCTTGCCGGGGCGGGATTGCTCGATACGCTCACCCCCATCGAGCCGGTCGAGCCGCGGGTGGAATGGGTCGAGGCCGTCCACACGCGCCCGTACATCGAGGCCGTGCAGCGGGAGTGCGCCGCCGGGCGGATGATACTCTCCACCGGCGACACGAACATCTGCGCCGCCAGCTACGAGGTCGCCCTGACGGCGACGGCCGGCGCGGTGGCCGCCGTGCAGGCCGTGCTCGACGGAAAAGTGACCAGCGCCTTCTGCGCCGTCCGCCCTCCCGGCCATCACGCCTGGGCCGGCGGCGGCATGGGCTTCTGCATCTTCAACAACGCCGCCATCGCCGTCCGGTACGCTCAGCAGCACTGCGGCGTCGAGAGGGTGCTCATCGTGGACTGGGACCTCCATCACGGCAACGGCACGCAGGACATCTTCTATGAGGACGGCAGCGTGCTCTACTGCTCAACGCACCGGACGGGGCTGTATCCGATGGCCCTGACCGGCAGGGGCCACGCATCCGAGACCGGCGCCGGCGCGGGCAGGGGCACGAACCTGAACATCCCCCTGCCGCCGGGCAGCGGCGACGAGGATGTGATCGCGGCCGTCCGCGAGCGCCTCATGCCGGCGGCTGAGAGATTCGCGGCGCAACTGCTAGTGATCTCCGCGGGCTTCGACTCGCGGCGCGGCGATCCGCTGGGAGACATGAGCATCACCGACGACGGCTACGCGCAGCTCACGAAGCTGGCCACGGGCCTGGTCGAGGGCGGCCGGGCCGTCAGCGTCCTGGAGGGCGGCTACAGCCCCAGGGGCCTGGCATCGGCCGTCGCCGCGCACGTCGAGGCACTGATGGATGTCAGCCAGCCCGGAGAAGCGAGCGCCTAGAGAACGACGGCCCCCTGCCGGCTGAGCGCCGCGCGCAGGTCCTGCGGGCTGACGTCGGGCACGTCCAGGTGGCCTTTCAGAGCCAGGTGCGCCGCGGCGCCAGCGGCCTGCCCCGTCTGGTTGCAGTTGACCATCACCCGCACCGCGCCGTAGGCGCCCTCGTCGGCGTCGATCAGCCGCCCGGCGACGAGCACGTTCCGCGAGCCGCGAGGAACGAGGCTTCGATACGGGATCTGGTAGAAGGTGGGGTTCTCGGTCGTCTCCGGCCGCCAGCGACTCAACTCCGGCTCGCGCCCCGGCACAACGTACTCCTGGCGGCCGTCGAGATACCGGAAGGTCAGCCCGGGCTTGTCGGAGTGATGCACGTCCACCCGGTAGGTACCGTTGGCGACGGCGTCGTCGAAACGCTCCCCGCTCAGCAGTTCCTTCTCGCTCAGCGTGTGCAGGCAGCAGGCCTGCCGCGTCTGGCGGACACCGATGCAGCTCGGCAGACTCACAAGGCTGATGCCCTCCCCGCCCGGCTGCCGGCGCAGTATCTGGCAAATGACGCCCACCTGACGCCGGCCCTCGATTTCGGCGGCCGTCAGCTCGTCCGCGTCGCTGCAATCCGCGCCGGGCACGCGAGTGCCGGCGATCATCCGCGCATCGGGCACGCCGACCAGCTCCGAACTCCAGAGAAAGCCGAGCGGAATCTCCCCGCCGTGCCGCGAGTCGAAGACGGCCTTGTCCAGGGAGAACTTGGGGTTGCGGCGCCGAATCTCCTCCAGGCCGTGGACGACGGCGCAGGTGGTCGGCGGCTGAAGCGTCCGGGCCTTTCGGACCGGCAGCCCCGCGCGGGCAACCACGTCGCCGTCGCCCGTGGCGTCGATGAAGTATCCCGCCCGGACGGCCCGCCGGCCGGTCTTGTCCTCCACGACGGCGGCAGTCACGCGACCATCCTCCATCGCCGCCGCAACAAACCGCGCGTGGAGGAACGGGCGGACGCCCGACTCGGCCACGAGCCGGTCCAGCTCGACCATCAGCTCGGCCGTGTTCAGGACGTAGTGCACGGCCTCCGTGGGTCTCTGCTCGCGCACGGCGCCGCGCTGCGCCAGCCGTTCGATGATCTCGGTCGTCAGCCCGCCGATGACGGGCCGGGCGTACGACGTGTCCAGCGTGCTGTGCCAGTGGTTCACCAGCCCCGCCGTCGCCACGCCGCCGAAGAAGCCGTTGGCCTCGATCAGCACCACGCGGGCACCCAGCCGCGCCGCAGAGACGGCCGCGAACACGCCCGTGCAGCTCCCCCCCACCACGCACACGTCGGCCTCGGCCGCCACCGGCGTGCGACGCGCAGACTCGGCGATCTCGCCCATGGCCAGAGAGAATATCCCGCACCCTCCTGCCCCGCAACATCCCTCGTCGGCCGGGCTACCCCGTGCCGAGCACGTCGGCACGATGATTGAAACTCAGCGACACTCACCACTCAACGCGATGCTCCCTGCACACCAACGTGATCTATTTCATCCGGAAGAGCGTTGCTAGCTCCCGCCGAATAAGATCGTGCTTCTTGCAGATCGGGCAGGCCTTGCCCCACTTCGCCTTCGCGGGCTTCATCCTGTTGTCACGGGGCCTGAACATGTGCGTAGCGAGGCATTCGGCCTTCGCAAGTTGGCTCTTGCCCTTGATAAGGAACACCTCCAGCCGCGTCGCATCCTTAAGATAGGCGCTCTTGTCATATCTCCGGAGCCGTCTCCAAGTGAGTCCCTTGCCCACATACAAGCACTGCTTCCGTCGCCAGAAGACATAGACAATGGGTCCTGAACACCATCTTTGCGCCCAGTCGAACAGGTTTCGGAAACGCTGCTCCAGACCGCGGCCTCGCATGTGGCGAGAATGTCTTTCGCGGATGATGCTCCTGAACTCTTTCCTTCCTTCCGTCTTCAGCAGTATCCGTGAAACCAGTTCAAGAAGCTGATTGGTATACTTCTGTCGAACACTCTTGGAAAAGACCCTCGGCCTGCCACGCCCACGAGAAGTCACAAGCAGCCGGATTTGGGCCGTCCTCCTTCGCCAAAGCTCATCAAGTTTCCTTGCGAACTGCTTAGACAGCGACATTCAGTGCCCCTTTCCGTGGTAGGCTCGGCTTCTGCCAAGACGATCCCGGTGCCCCTCTGAGCCGCCGTCCAGGCATGGCTATCCCTGTCCCACCACGTCGAAGCGCTTCAGCGCCTCGCCCTCGTCGGGAGCGAACTCAAGAATCTTGTCGAGCTTCGTGATCTTGAAGACCTTCTGGAGCTCCGGGCGCAGGCCGCACAGCACCACCCTGCCCTTGATGGCCTTGGACTTCTTCTGAAGGGCGATCAGCACGCCAAGCATCTGCGAGGACAGGAACTTCACCGCCGAGAAGTCCAGGATGATCCTGCGCTTCGCCTGCTCGTCGACCAGCGTGTACAGGTCGCGCCCGATCGCCTCGACGCTGGGCAGGTCGATGATCGAGGCGCTGCGGAAGCTCACGATGGTAACGTTCTCTATCTCTGACACAACCAGACCGCTGGGTGGCATGACTCAGTCCTCTTGCCTGTAAGTCGGATTTGACCTTCGCCGCGGCAGGCCCGCTCACCGCCCCGCGACGGGCAGGCATTGTAGTAGATCACTCGCACGGCGGCATCAGAAAAAGACCGCAATGCGCAGACGGGACACATGCCACACCCGCGCCGGCGCCGAGAAAGCCGACAAAACCGAGAAAGCCGAGCCATAGCTATGGCTCGGCTTTGTTGGGCAAGCGATCACTATCCGTGCACACCGCACACGCGCAGGTTAACCACGAAGAGGGCATACGGAAGCGCCGTTCCTACCCCACCTCGAAGATCGACTGCGTCTTGACGATGGTCAGGTCTTCGGGAAACGCGTGGAACGTGAAGACGTGCAGCTCGTTCGGTTTTGCGTCGTAGTCGATGTACGTAAAGGGGGTCAGCGACCGCGCCATCCACATGGGGAACGGCACGAACAGGCCCCGCTGGGTGCCCAGGCGGGCCAGCTCGTGGTGCGTCTGCGAATACACGGTCGGGCTCATCGACTCGACCTGGAAGTTCATCATGTAGTTGATGCCGCCGGCGCGCCTCCGCTCGTGGTCGCGCTCGCCGCGGAAGGCAAGGTCCAGCAGCCGGCCCCGCTCGGACAACTCAGTGTCGGCGTCCGCTATCACTTCCACCATCGAGAGCTTCTCGCGGTAGAAGCCGATCACGTGCGTGCAGCCGGTGACCCATATCTGCGCCTCGTAGGCCGGCTTGATCACGTGGTGGTCGTGGTAAATCTCAAACAGCTCCGGGTGCAGGGGGCGATCGTACAGATAGTAGCGCAACGACCCGATCGACTGTTTCTGGCCAATACTCATAGCCGCACGCACTCCTTGTCTGTGGCATCCGTATTATACCAGCGCCCCCCCTTCCGACAAGACGAGAACTGCGTCACGGCGGTGAACGGGAGCCGCTATTGCCCCTCGGCGGCCGCCAACGCCCCGCTCAGCTTCGGCCGGCCGGCACGCCGGCGAGCATCTGCCGCGCGGCGGCGACAACCTCCGTCGGATCGATCGACTGCATGCACGTAATGTGCCGGCAGGACCGTCTCAGGCAGCCCTGGCACGGCACGGCAGCGACGACGGCTTGGCCCCGCGGGTACGGACCCGTCCGCTCCACGCGCGTCGGGCCGATCAGGGTCACCGCCCCCACGCCTACAGCCGGGGCGATGAACTTCGCCGCCGAGTCGCAGCAGATCACCCCGGCGGCCGACGCGATGACACCGACCATCTGGGCCACGTCAGTTTGGCCGACGAGGTTGACGACGCCCGGGCCCAGTCCCTCGCAGATGCTCTCGGCTGCTTCCGCGTCCCCGGCCGTGCCCAGCAGGACCACCGCCCCGTCGCGGCTCAGCGAGTCCACCACCTTCCGCCAGTGCCGGGCCGGATAGAGCTTCGTCCGCCACCGCGTGGAAGGCACGCACACGACATAGTCGCCTCGGTTCAGCCCGTGCCCGCGGCAGAAATCCTCGGCGAACCTCCGCCCGGCAGCCGGCACGTGGAGCGTCATGTCCCCCGGCCGGACCTCCACGCCCAAGGCGGCGGCAAGCTCCATGTTCCGCTCGACCGTGTGATCGGCCGAGACGACCACGCGGCGATTGTAGAAGATCGTCGCCCCTTCCCGGGCGTCGGCGAAGCCGACCCGAAGCGGCGCCCCGGTCGCCCAGGCGAAGTAGCCGCTGCGGAACAGCCCCTGGAGGTCAATCGCCCAGTCGAACCGCCCCCGCCGCAGCGCGCGGACGAGCCGTCTGAGCTCCCCCATCCCCCGCAGCGGCGGGCGGATCGCCTGACGGTCGAAGAGCATCACCTCGTCAAGGTCGCCGTCCTCATCTATCAGCGGCGCGCAGGCCTTCGAGACCAGCCAGGCGATGTGGGCGTCAGGGAAGGCCCGTCGCAGCCCGCGCAGCACCCCGACAGCCGTCACCACGTCGCCCAGGGCGCTGGGCTTTATCAGGACAATGCGCCGCGGGTGGGAAAGGCCGTCCGACGAGGTCATGACCCCGGCCTCCGGTCGGCCTTCTGACGCTTGCGCCGGGAGCGAATCTGCCGCTGAAGCTTGCGCGTCGACCAGTCCTCCAGCACTCGCCAGTACGGCTTGAAGTCGATCCGCCCGCAGCCGGGCCGGCGAAGATACCCCAGCAGCATCCTCAGCCTGCCGGCGCGGTTCACCACGGGGCAGTTCAGCAGCGACACGTTCAGCCGCATCAGCCCCTGGAAGCGGCGCGACAGCGACAGGTATCTCTTCCGGCTCAGCCCGTCCAGGTCCAGCAGCACCACCCGAGGCTCCAAACGCGACTTATCGCGTTTGGAGACCTCCAGCGGCGCCGTCGGCGCCGACCACTGAACCAGGATGTTGGACGCCTTCAGGTCGCGATGGGCGAAGCTGCTGTCGTGCAGCTTCTGCACCATGCGCCCGAGCTGCCAGAGCACGTCCTGTGCGAGCTGTCGCTGCTGGACGACGCTCAGGGGCGTGTCGCCTCTCGGCGGCGAGGCCAGCCAGGTGTTCAGGAACGGCCCGAGCATCGTGCCGGCGGCGGCCTCCGTTATCAGTATGCTGTCGGCCAGGAACGGCCCTCGCCGCCGTTCCAGCGCCGCCAGGGGCAGCGCAGTGGCGATGTGCCGCGCAAGCAGGGCATGCCCCTTGCGGAAGGCCCGGATCGGGCGCGACGGGCGGAGGCAGTCGGCCAGCAACTTCCAGGCATGCTTGCGGCGGGTGCGCTTGACGTACACGTCCACCTCGCGGTCCCCCACCGTCAGCCGCCTGCGGATCACCTGGCTGGACGGCGAGTCCTTCACGACCTCGCCGCCTTCCTCGAAGAGCGCCTCGGGGCGTCCGAGCGCCTGCCGCCAGGCGTCGGCGGATAGCTCCATGCCCGCGGCCTGCGAGCCGGCCATCCTGCGCTTTGACGCCAGCACGACGTGCCCGCGCCAGCCGCGAGCCAGCCTGAGCCGGCAGAAGTACTTGTTCGTGCCCCTGGCCCTCCGCTCGCGCTGCGCGTGCTGGCGCCCGGTGTGCGCGCGGGCGAACTGCTCGACCAGAAGCTGCCAGCCGCGCATCGAGCCCGCCGCCCCGCCGGCGGCCAGGTAGGCCTTGAGGAACCGCAGCCGGTCGGTCCGCGTCGTGAACTCCCGCCTGTCGTGAAGGAGCTGCGCCAGGTTGGCCGCCCGCGCCCGGCGCGAGAGCCGCCGCCTGCGGCGGACGCGGTGAAGGTCCATCAGCACGACCTCCGGATCGCCGGCCTCACCGCGGACAAGGACGTTGCCGCAGTGCAGGTCGCGATGGATGACGCCCGCGGCGTGCATCCGCCCGACCAGACGCCCAAGGGCCACGGTCGCCCGGCGGACGGCCGAGCGGCCCTCGGCCCCGCGCCCCAGTTGCTCGGCGTGCCATCGGTCGGCCTGCTGCGACGGCTCGACCGCCTCGGTCAGCAGCCACTCCGTCTGCCCGTCGCACATCGACGCCAGCGCCGGCGGGGTCGCCACGCCCCGCCCGGCCAGATACTGGATGAACCGCATCTCGCATCGCGCGTCGGACGCGCCCAGTCGCCTCGCCAACCGATAGACCGCCGAGCGGGGATGATAGTGCTTGAGGTACAGCCCCCGGCCGTTGATGCTGCGGCGGTACACGGTCCGCGAGACGTTGGACTTGACCCGCTGCCAGCCGGCCTGCTCCGGGTCGCGCAGCTCGTCCAGCCGCCCCGACACGAGCGCCGCGGCGCCGGCGTCGGCGACGGACACCGCGCCCGACGTGCCCTCGCCCGGCTTGTCTTGGCCCATCGCCCTGGTCATAGAGTCATCTCATCCGGAGCAGCCCGCGTCGAGGCCATTATAGAGGCCTCGGCGGGGCCTCAGCAATCGCACGCCGCGCCTGGGGCCGGTGACGATTGAACGGCCTCGGGCAGTCCGGTATGATTCGGCGCCCCCGGCGCACGAGCCACAGAAGCTCATCCGGGGCACAGGAAACTCGAGGCCAGTGACCGACCCGCCCAAAAGCGACAGGCGCCTCAGCGACGGTGAGCTGCTGGGACTTCACCTTGGGGGCGACCACCAGGCATTTGCGGCCCTGATGGAGCGATATCGGCGGGAGCTGTATGCCTTCCTGTATCACCTGACCGGGGATTCGACTGTCGCCGAGGACGCCTTCCAGGAGGCCTTCTTGCAGGTGCACCTGTCGGCGGCGGCCTTCGACCAGACCCGCCCGTTCAAGCCCTGGCTGTTCACCATCGCCGCCAACAAGGGCCGAGACGCCATGCGCCGCCGCCTGCGCCGGTCCGCCGCCCCGCTGGACGCCACCGTGGCCGGCCAGGACCAGCGCACCACCTACGCCGACCTGATGCCCGCGGAAATCCCCGCACCCGACGAGAGTTTGATGAACCTCGAGACCCGCCGCGCCGTAGAAACCATCATCGCCCGCATGCCGGAGAACCTGCGGGCGGTGCTGCTGCTGTGCTATTTCAATGAGCTGCCCTATAAGGACGTTGCCGACATCCTGAACGTGCCGCTGGGCACGGTGAAGTCCCGCCTGCACGGCGCCGTCAAGCACTTCGCCCGGCAATGGCAGGCCACAGCCAAGAGGTCGGGACATGACCACGAGCAGGAATGAAGACGAACAGCTACTGATCGACTTTCTCCTCGGCCGGTGCGACCCGTCGCAGGCCGAGGCCGTCGCCGCGCGCCTCCAGAAGGACCAGGGCTTCCGGCAGCTTCGCGACGACATCCAGAACACGCTGGCGGCGATGAGGCTGCTTCCGGAGGTAGAGCCGCCGGAAGACCTGGCAGCCAGGACGCTTCGGAAGGTCGAATCGGTTCGGAAGGCCGACGCCTACGTCACCACGCAGGAGACCACGCGGCCGTGGGCTGCGAGCACCTTCTCTCTGCGGGAGGTGGCGGCAGTCGCGGCGGCGGTCGTGCTGCTGGGGGTTGTCTTCCTGCCGTCGCTGCGCAAGGCGCACCAGCGGTCCCTTCGCGGCCAGTGCGCCTCGAACATGGGCCAGATCGGCACGGCCGTCAGCTCCTACGCAAGCGAGAACCACGAGTACCTGCCCATCGCCACCGACCGCCCCTACCGCTGGCTGCCTGGCGACGGGAAGACCGTGAGCAACTCCGCGGCGATGTTCAAGCTGATCAGGCATGCGCAGGCCTCGCCCGTGGTCTTCCAGTGCCCCGCGACCGGGCGGGCTTCCTTCGCCGTGCACGAGGGGATGGTTGACTTCCCGGCCGGTGAGTTCATCAGCTACTCGTACCAGCACTCGCTCAGCCCGGCCGGCCCGCTGCGCCGCGACCGCCTCAGTCCCGACGAGCAGCAGAAGATGGCCATCCTGGCCGACAACAGCCCGGTGTTCGAGGACGGTCGATTCCGGCGCGACCGCGTCGGCGCCGCCGCCAGCGACAACCACGGCGGCGACGGCCAGAACGTGCTCTATCTCGACTGCTCCGTTAGCTGGGCCGAGGGACCCGCCGTCGGCGTCGGGGGCAACAACATCTTTCTCGTGGACGGCGTGTTCGACTACCGCGGCGACGAGCAGCCCGCCAGCCGCACAGACACCTTCCTGCTGCCGAACTACTCCCCGAAGCGCTGAGTCCGTCACCTTGCCCGCACCGCAGACTCGCCGCACACCCCTCGGCCGCGCCTGGGCCCTCGCTCCTCCTTCGTCCCGACATCCGCCCGGACTACGGAGGACAGGTCCGCGTTCCACGTTCCGCGTTTCGGACTGGTCCCTAGACCCAAGTCCCTCGTCCCCAGTCCCTTATGCTGCAAATGGGTTCGTTTTTTCATCTTGGTTACCAGTGCTCCGTAGCCGGTAGCTGGTCGGCCTCCCCGGCTTCGCGTTCCGCGCTCCGCCTTCCGCGCTTCGCGCTCGGCCCCAGCGCCATCAACCCCCGTTTTGTCACGATTAACCACCTCTTAGACGCCCTTAAGCGGCGTTCTGCGCCCCCTAATCGGCCTTCTTATTCCGCGCGGTTTCGGCCGTTCTCGTGCCGTAAGCCCTTCTTGCAGAACGCCTTGCATTGCCCCAAACCCCTCCGGAAATTGGCTTCGTTTCGCATATTTTCACTGGGCCGCAGAGCCAACAGCCCCAACGGGGTACCTTCCGTAGGTGCCCGCGCAGCGCCGCGTTGTGCGTTCACCGTTCGCCCACTGCTGCGCGCATCCGGAGGACAGGTCCGCGTTCCGCGCTTCGCAGTCCGCAATCGCGTCGTGTGCGATCCCGTGGATCATCAATCTGCCCTTCGACTCCGCTCAGGGCAAGCAATCGACAATGGAGTATCTCTCGGGCATGCCCTCCCCAGATCACCCGATTCACCGCCCGACGTCGAACCACCCAATATTAACGCTCCGGCCATTCGCTTGTCAAATAAATTATGATAAAGATTTTCGCCCCACAACGCCCGTGCCGGCCAAGTGCTGACCAGCTCCCCCCTTATGCGGCGTGGACCTCGCGCCCGTTCGCACTGCGGCACTCACTGGCGGTGACTGCGTAGAGGCAAGGATGGGGGCAACGTCCCCGTTCACCCCCCAGGAGCCACCGAGCCGTCAAGGCGAAAAGGTTCCTGACCCCTGTACCTCCTGTACCTCTGACCCCTGTACCTGCCTGCTGTACCTTTTCAGGAAGAGAGCCCATCCGTTGGTTGATGTTGACGGCCTGCGTCTCCGGCTTCAGGTCCGGCCGGAGGAAGATGGTACAGGAGCCGGGTGGTTTGCTTCTGTCAGCCACAGCATAAGCCAGTACATCGGCATTGGACAAGGCGATGTTCATGAACTGAACTCCGCCCGCAATGTCAAGGATCGTTGAGGGTTCCGTCCAACCGTCACCCTGTCGGCGCATGAACTGCAATCGGGTCCGCGTTATGTCACCCTGGCCATCACGGGTGTAATTCACCCAGACAACCGTCTGGGCGTCGGGCGACATGCTGCAGTTGTAGACGGAATGCCTGGCGTTGTCCAAAAGAAGCTTCGGTTTCTGCCAGCGGCCCCGAGCGTCCCGCGATGATAGGTACAGGTTCTCGGCTGTCCGCTCGGCGTTGCGCTTGAAGCCCCGCAGCAGTAGCGTCTGTCCGTCCGCGCTCATGGCCAGCGGCGTCATGGTAATCTTCAGGCCAAATGCCACTGCTCGTTTCTTCCAGACGCCGTCACGTAGGGCGGCCTCGTACAGGTCGTCTCCCAACTCATAGACCACGAGTTTGCCATCCCCACTTATCCGCGGCCACATCGCCGGCTGGCGGTTTCCCGGGGGTGTAAACATTCCCGCTTTGACGTAGTGGGCCCCTTCGCGAGACAACAGCTTCAGCCCGCCATCCTTGGCGTCACTGGGGGCAGCAACTCTCGAGCCATCAAAGCTGGGGGCAACTCCGAAGTAGCTGATGACACCCGGCAGCGTACCACGCGCCACCGGCTCTCCTTCGAGAATCTCCACGTGCTGACCATTGACGAAGGCATGACGGCCGTCTCCGCTGAGTTGAACCGGGTCTATGTGACCGAATGCTCCGGAGTCGTGCACCTCGATCTGCTGCGGAGGCTTGTCCCACGGAGATTTCAGGACGCATAGAAACGCCTTCTCGTCCTCTCGGTGGAACCAAACCAGTGTTCGCCCATCATGGGACAGTGCCGGAGAGCCTTCATGAATCCCGTATCGAGCAGGAGGGTCCGCGTGAATCAGCCGCTCAGCCTTACAGCCCGCCAGCGTGAACAGCATTGCCAGCATCACCGCCGGCAGGACATAGTGACGCAGGCTCCTGCTCCTGCTCCTGCAGCACTTCTGCCGCATGATCGTCCCTCCCGAGACTGACGGGGCGTGCCGGCGAAGAAGCCCGCTCCAGCCTTGTCGCACGGCCGCCAAGATGATTATCGATGACAGCAAGAGGCATCGAGTCATGGTCGCTCTCTCAAAGAACGCCAAGTGAGTATATCCCGCTGAAGAAGGCTTGCGCAGGGATACCGCGCATGCCCAGCTTCGTCTTTGGGAAAGAGACAAGCACCTTCATTCCCAGCAACCAGTCAATTGAGGAAACAATCGGCCAGAGCATGACGCCTGCCGCGGCCTACCAGAACCGGAGCCGAACCGCCGTGTCAAGCCCTGGCGAGGGCTCTCCCCACACCCCCCGCCAGCGGGGAATAGGGGACAGGCTACGTCCTTGACTGCTCTGAGAGCATCGAGTTCGGGCCGCATGTTGTCGGCTGCCCCAAGGTCCGCCCGATTCCGGCATGTGCCACCCTCTTCCGGAACCAGCATACGCTTCGGCGGCGCGGCAGGCAACGCGTTTCCCGCTCGGCAAGCCCGCGTGCGGCACCGGGCCGGAAAAGGCTTTTCAACAGAGCAGGGCGAGCAGCTATCCTTAGCGCGGGTATACGAAAGGACAAGTGCATGCGCCAAGTCACGAATCCGGATTGGCCGGTGCTGACGCGGTATCAGCACGAGCGGCTGCGATGCATTGCGATGCCCCTGGGCGGCATCGGCACGGGGACGGTCTCGCTCGGCGGGCGGGGCGACCTGCGCGACTGGGAGATCGTCAACCGCCCCGCCAAGGGGTTCTCGCCCCGCAACGCGTTCTTCGCCCTGTGGGCGCGGCCGGCGGGTGGCCGGGCCATCACCCGCGCGATCGAGGGCGCGATCGCCCCGCCATACGAAGGCCCGAGCGGCTGCCGGATTCCCAACCACGGCCTGCCCAGGTTCCGCAGGTGTTCGTTCGCCGCGGCCTACCCCCTCGCCCAGGTGCTGCTGAGCGACCGCGACGTGCCGCTGGACGTCCGCATCGAGGCCTTCAACCCGCTCGTTCCCGGCGACGCCGACGCCAGCGGCATGCCGGTCGCCGTCCTGAGGTTCGTGCTGGTCAACAAGACGGCCAGGACCGTCCAGGCGTCGGTCTGCGGCAGCATGGAGAACTTCATCGGCCGCGACGGCGCCGAGGGCGCCTCCAGCCGCAACGTCAACGAGTTTCGCAGGGGCCGGCGTCTGCACGGCATACTGATGCGGTCCGACGGCGTCGATCGTGCCGCCGAGCAGTTCGGCACGATCGCCCTGGCGACCACGGCGGCCGCCGGCGTCAGCCACCGCATCGCATGGGCACGCCTGCGCCATCAGGGCGACCTGCTGGACTTCTGGGACGACTTCAGCGCCGACGGCCGGCTGGCGCAGCGCAGGCCCGCCGACGAGATCGACGCGCCGACGGCCGCGCTGGCCGTCCGCCTGAGCGTCCCGGCGCGCGGCACGAGGGCCGTCACGCTCCTGCTGAGCTGGCACTTCCCGAACCGCCACACGTGGACGCCGCTGGCCAACGCCGAACCCGGGCAGTGCTGCGCGCCCGGCGGCAGGCACCCCGACTGGGTCGGCAACTACTACACCACGCGGTACGCCGACGCATGGGCCGCCGCCGAGGACGCGGCCGCCAGGCTCGCCAAGCTCGAGGACAAGACCGTCAAGTTCGTCCGCGCCGTCTGCGAGAGCGACGTGCCGGCCGTCGTCAAGGAGGCGGCCCTGTGCAACCTCACCGCCCTGCGCTCGCAGACGTGCTTCCGGACGGCCGACGGGCGGTTCTTCGGCTGGGAGGGCTGCCACGACCGGTCCGGCTGCTGCTGGGGCTCGTGCACGCACGTGTGGAACTACGAGCACGCCAGCGCGCTGCTGTTCGGCGAGCTGGCGTGCAGCATGCGGGAGGTGGAGTTCGCTCACGCCACCGACGATCGCGGGCTGATGAGCTTCCGCGTGAGCCTGCCGCTGGAGCGGGCCAGGCAGTTCGGCATCGCGGCGGCCGACGGACAGATGGGCACGATCATGAGGCTGTATCGCGAGTGGCAGCTCTCCGGGGACGAGGGGATGCTGCGGCGGCTCTGGCCGGCTGCGCGGCGGGCAATGGAGTTCGCCTGGATTCCCGGCGGCTGGGACGCCGACCACGACGGCGTCATGGAGGGCTGCCAGCACAACACGATGGACGTGGAATACTACGGGCCCAACGGCGAGATCAACCTGTGGTACCTCGGCGCGCTGCGGGCCTGCGAGCGGATGGCGCGGCACCTGGGCGAGGCCGACTTCGCCGACACCTGCCGCGATCTGTTCACGCGCGGCAGCCGATGGACCGACGAGAACCTCTTCAACGGCGAATACTACGAGCACAAGGTCGTGCCGCCGGGCGACCCGTCGGCCATCGCGCCGGGGCTGCGCCACGGCATGGGCGCCGACGACCTGGCCCGCCCGCAGTTCCAGCTCGGGCCGGCCTGCCTCGCCGACCAACTCGTCGGGCAGCTCATGGCCCACGTCTGCGGTCTGGGGTATCTGGTGGCCCCGGACCACGCCCGCAAGGCACTCCGGAGCATCATGAAGCACAACTTCAGGAAGGATCTTCACGGCCACTTCAATCACGTCCGCACCTACGCGATGAACGACGAGGCCGGCCTCCTGATCGCCTCGTACCCAAGAGGCAGCCGCCCGAAGGAACCCTTCTTCTACTGCAACGAGGTCTGGACGGGCCTGGAGTACACGGCGGCGGCCGGCATGATCCACGAGGGGTTGATCACCGATGCGGTGCGCTGCGTCGCCGCGGCCCGCGCCCGGCACGACGGCGCCAGGCGCAATCCGTTCGACGAGCCGGAGTGCGGCCACCACTACGCCCGCGCGATGGCGAGCTGGTCGCTGCTGCCGGCGCTGAGCGGCTTCGGCTACAGCGGCGTCGAGAAGACCATCCGCTTCGCCGCCCGGCGCAAGGGCGGCCGGGTCTTCTGGTCCAACGGCTACGCCTGGGGCAC
>Ga0307379_10006040_pt1 | contig 16737 bp, 13 predicted proteins | sample UN2MG_FD_202237 | JGI IMG/M metagenome (GOLD analysis project Ga0307379, IMG submission 202237) | Soil microbial communities from Risofladan, Vaasa, Finland - UN-2 | ecosystem: Environmental > Terrestrial > Soil > Coastal area > Acid sulfate soil | place: Finland: Risofladan, Vaasa | collected... | reverse complement strand
CTTTATCCAAAACTTACAATATGACTGGCTGGAGATTGGGTTTTGCAGTGGGAAACAAAGAAGCTATTTCAGCTCTCTCTATTATAAAGACCAATATCGACTCGGGTGTATTCAAGGCAATACAACAAGCCGGGATAGAAGCCTTAACCGGCCCTCAGGATAATATAGAGAAGATGAATAAAATTTATACCGGTAGACGAAATGTAGTAATAAATGGATTAAATAAATTAGGATGGAATTTAAAGCCGACTAAAGCTACTTTTTACATCTGGATTCCCACTTTGAACAAAATGAGTTCTATGGAATTTTCTAATCTCTTATTGGAAAAAACAGGAATAATTGTAACCCCGGGAATCGGCTACGGAGAATATGGTGAGGGCTATGTGAGAATCGCTTTAACTGTTGAAGAAAAAAGATTAGAAGAAGCAATGGAAAGATTAAAGGATTTAAAATTGCAATAATAAGCAGTACAAAAATTTATCACCCGCCTTTATTCATATAACAGGCGGGTGATAAATCAACCGTATTACTCATTCCCTTTTATAATTATTTCTTCAATATTATTTTGCTTCCCCAACTAATCAACCCAGACCTAACTCAGTTAATTTTGCTACAGAAGGAATGCCAGTATCAACATCCCAACCCATCAATTCATAACGCAATCTTAGAGCATTTTAAAAATCTGTTTTATTGATGGTTAACTTCCCATCCAAAGGACCCCCTTTAAAGTGATGATAAAAGACTTCAGGAAGGGTATCATCTTTAGAGGAAAATCCCACCCGATAATTAAATATCCAGGTGCAATCCACTTCTTTCTCTTTTATATATACGGAAATAATTATCTATCTCAGTAATGGCTTTTTCAACTATTCTTCGAGTTTTATTCTGTGATATTTCGAAGAACATATTCTCCAAAATATTAAAAGTTTACACTAACATTAGAGTTATCACTTTTCTTTTTTTCTATAATTTTTTATACTCCTATTTTAACCTGCCATCAAAATCAGCTTTATTTTCGGGTTGTAGTGGAAATTTCACAGGCATTCGGTCACGATTGGAGCGATAAATGGCGGTAAATATTTCTACTGTCTTTCGACCCTCTTTGCCATCAATTAAAGATTTCATTCCTTTAATAATTGCTCTTAAAAAATCTTCAATCTGCCTTTCGTGAAAATAATTCATCGGATTGACTTTGCTAAAAAAAACTGTATCTTCCTGTTTCCATTTTTCGAGAAAATTCTCTTCACCTTTTACAGTCCAAAGATCATTTACTGGCGGCTCAGTTATTTCGGACATACCAGCAATAAACATTGCTCCACTATCTGTCTGCACGCCGACTGAGGCTCCATTATCACCATGAACATGTACCTTACCGAAAAGGGGCGGATTTTGTGAGTTACTCACAATAATATTCCCGACACCACCATTCTTAAATTTAATAACTGCAACAGCAGTATCTTCAACTTCAATATAAGAATGATTAAGATTTGACCAATAACCAAAGAGTTCATCAATGGGACCCATAAACCACTGTAAAAGATCGAGCTGATGTGTTGCTTGATTGACAAGCACTCCACCGCCCTCTCCCATCCAAGAACCGCGCCATGGATCGCTTTGGTAATACGTTTTATCTCTCCACCCCAACATATTTACTGTACCAATGATGGGTTTTCCTATTTTTCCTTCGTTAATCGCATGCTTTACTCTTAAAGAGGGTGGGTAAAACCTTCGTTGACATACGGTACCAAGGGCAACTCCCTTTTTTTCAGCCAATTCAATCATAGCGTCACAGTCTTCAAGTGATGGGGCTAAAGGTTTTTCCACAAGTACATGCATGCCTGCTTGTATAGCCTTGTTAGCGGTTTCAGCATGAAGTGGATGAGGTACACAAATCATAACCGCTTCGACTCCTGCATTAGAACCCATTTCTTCAATATTTGAACAAACCTTTACGCCATACTGTTCTGCAAAAGCTTTAGCTCTAGCCCTGTCTATATCCCAAACTGCGGTAAACAAAGATTCTGAAAGATTTTTTAAGGCAAGGGCATGTAAATGCGCGACTTTCCCGCATCCGATAATTCCAGTTTTAATTTTTTCCATTCCTGTTTCTCCTTGTTAAAATATACATCTAATGTTGTATTCAATTACGTTCAAATGCACATCAGGATTAAAATGTTTTCTTAATACCTATTGGTGATTGGATGCAAACTTATACCGAGTTATGGGGATATTTTCATTAAACCAGATTCCTTATTATTATGCCTTTTAAACCAAATATCATTATCTTTAATTGATGCTTGTGAGCTATTAAGGGGTTAACATCAATTTCACCACCTATAATTAAAGCAGAATAATTTCCGCTTGAGGAATATGTGTCATAGGCCAATATATATGACAACTAAATGAAACGAGAAATCGATCTGTAACTTTAAATTTTCTATCAGTGTAGCTCTAAAACAATGCTTATTTCAGAATCTTTGAAAAATTAAAACTTTAATTAATCAAGATCAATAACGATCATTTGATCACCATCAGTTATATCTAGAATTCAGATTTTCACAACCCAATCATTTCTACACCTATAGCTATCGTAGTATTATTAAACGTAGTTGGCAAAAGATTTATGATATACACAACAATTGAGTCAGAGTCGAGATTAATCATACCTTATTAGAAGAGTTCTATCAGATAGCTGTGGTTAAAAAAGTATACTCCTATTTATCTGAGTCATAAAAAAATCTGGATAAATTTATCTATTATTATAATTTTAAAAGAACAAATCAGTGTGTCATATTTAAAGTGGAAATCCCTTATCAAAAGTTCTTAAATGTAATATAAAAATATGCTTTACCTAATCTAGATAGATAGTATTATTTTCCATATTAAAGAACAAAAAATGTAAATAGCGCTTAAAAAGTAATATATATCCATATAAAATTAATTATAAATAGTAGGTTTCCTTACCTCCTATAATACCAATCCTTCCGGAAATTCCAGGTAGTCCTTGACCTGTTTCAAGAAGATTGCCGCTGTGGCGCCATCAATTAAACGATGATCCACTGAAAGAGTAACCTTCATTAATGAACGAATCCCTATTTTCTCAAGCCGTTCTTCCTCTATTACAACAGGGACTCTTTTAACTGCTCCAATTGCTAAGATCGCCGCTTCAGGAGGATTTATAATCGCGGTAAAGTTCTCGATACCGTACATCCCCAGATTGGAGATGGTAAAGGTGCCTCCCTGGTAATCCTCAGGCAACAGTTTTCTCTCCCGGGCCAATTTAATCAATTTTTTTATCTCTTTAGATAGAATAGACAAGCTCTTTTTATTAGCATTTTTTATTACTGGGACTATAAGACCTTCTTCTAAGGCTACTGCTACTCCAATATTGATATTTTTATGATAAACAATTTCCTCACCAATCAAAGAACAATTAATATTAGGTTGCTCAGTTAATGCCTTAGCTACTGTAAAAACTAAGAAGTCATTAATAGATATTCTTTTTTCGTCGCTTTGGTTAAATTTGTTTAGTATATCAATAACTTTAGACATATCTACAGAAACAGTAAAGTAAATATGAGGAGCAGTAAATTTACTTTGAGAGAGTCGGTCCCCTATAATCTTTCGCATCCCGGTATAAAGAATACGCTTATCGACTTGATCCTCTGTGCTGATTTTTCCCTGATGGGTCTTATGATAGGCGAGAACATCTTTTTCACTGATTGTACTAACCGAGTGATTGCTGGTCAAACGTTCTATCCGTATCCCCAATTCCTTAGCCTTTCTCCGTGCTCTAGGGGAGATTCTTTTTTCAGCTTCTTTTCTCGGTTCCAGGGTCAGCTTCTTTTCTATTACCGGAGTCACCTCTTTGAGTGCTTCTATAACCTCTTTTTTCCCCAATTTTTGATAGGCTGCCTCCATCATTTGACTAATATCTTCTTTTTTATCACCGATAATGGCTATAGGCAGAGTCACAGGGACTACCTCACCTTCAGCTACCAGGATCTTTCTTAAAATACCAGAACAAGGCGCCTCTACCGGCATTACAGTCTTGTCAGTCTCAATTTCTAAAACCTCCTGTCGCTCTTCTATAGTATCCCCCTCTTTCTTTAACCACTGAACTACTGTCCCTTGATCCATATTAAAGCCTAATTTAGGCATAATAATATATTTCGCCATCTTCGATTCCTCACTAATCTTTAAATATTTTTTTGATGCGTTTATATAATTTCTCCTGATCCGGAATCAGCGGGAACTCTAGAGCCGGGCTGAAAGGTAAAGGAACATTGGGCAGGCAAAGCCGTTCTGGCGGATTGTCCAAGTAATAGAAGATATCCGGCATGAGATCCATGACAATCTCAGAGGCAATGTTTACGCGCTCGTATCCCTCATCGGCAAGAAGTAGCCTTCCGGTTTTCTTGATGGAGGTAATCAGGGTTTCGCGATCCAAGGGAATCAAAGTCCGGGGGTCGATCACTTCTACATTAATACCTTCTTTTGCCAGTTCCTCTGCTGCTTTCACCGCTTTTAAAGCCAGGTTGGAGGTGGCAATCACAGTAATATCCTTACCCTCTCTTAACACATTGGCCTTCCCGAAAGGAATGGTGTATTCCCCTTCCGGAATCTCATAGGACTGGTTGTATTCCATTTTATGCTCGATAAAGAGCACCGGATTGTCTTCTCGGATGGCCGTCTTAAGTAGACCTTTGGCATCGGCAGCAGAAGACGGGACTACCACTTTTAATCCCGGGACATGACACATGATGGCATGCAGACTCTGGGAATGCTGAGCAGCAGAAGAACGTCCTGCCCCGATGGTGGTTCTAACTGTTAAAGGGACTTTGACTTGTCCTCCGGACATGTATCTGATTTTAGCGATCTGGTTTAAAAGCTGATCAGCAGCAAGTAGTAAAAAATCAGTAAACATGATCTCAACAATGGGTCGTAATCCGGTGATGGCCATCCCCAGACTCATGCCCAGGAAACTATTCTCGGAAATAGGGGTATCCTTCACCCGGAGGTCACCATACTTTTGGTAGAGGCCGACTGCGGTTTTGAAGTTTCCGCCTAGAATGCCGACATCTTCTCCTAATATCAATACATTTTTATCCCGGGCCATCTCTTCATCGATGGCTTCACAAATGGCTTGAGAATAGGTTACTTTTTTCATCTTGGTCATTATTCTTTTGCTCCTTATATTTCATAAAATAGATCTTCAAATGCTTCTTCCGGTTCCGGGAAAGGGCTATCCTCGGCAAATTGAACGGCCGTCTTGACCAGTTGTCTGGCTTCTTCTTCCAAATTCTTTAGTTCTTCTTTGGTGGCGAACTTTTCTTCAATTAATCTCGCTTTGAAGGTTTTGATCGGATCCCTTTTCGTCCAGGCTTCCAACTCCTCTTTCAGACGATAGACATTTCCGGGATCTCCGATATGGTGGCCTTTCTGGCGATAGGTTTTACATTCTATTAGGGTAGGACCCTCTCCTTTGCGGGCACGGACAAAAGCAGTATGAGTTGCCTGGTATACCTCGAGCACATCATTACCATCGACTGCCACTCCCGGGATACCGTAACCAAAAGCCCGATCGGCAATATTATGATTCCCGGTTATCTTACGCAAATCAACAGAGATACCAAAGAGATTATTCTCACATATATAGACTACCGGTAGTTTCCAGGCAGCAGCCATATTTATACTTTCATGAAAAGTGCCCTGATTGGAAGCAGCGTCCCCAAAGAAAGAAACCACAACCTGATCCGTTCCGCGATATTTGGCAGAATAGGCTGCACCGGTTGCAATCGGTATACCGGCACCGACAATACCATTGGCCCCTAAGATCCCTTTGCTGGCATCCATGATGTGCATGGAACCCCCTTTGCCCTTGCAATAGCCGTCTTTTCTTCCCAATACCTCGGCCATCATCTTTTTAAGGTCAGCTCCTTGAGCAATTAAGTGTCCATGACCCCGATGGGTGCTTACCGCATAGTCTTGGGAGGTAATGTTTGCGCACACCCCGGTAGCGATCGCCTCTTCACCGATATAAAGATGGGCTATCCCATTCATTAAACCTCTGGAGTAAACGTCGGTAATCGCATTTTCAAAATCCCTGATCTTCAGCATGGTAAAATACATTTTTAGAAGATAGTCTTTTGATAGATTGTAAAAATCTATTTTTTTAAACTTTGGCTTATTTTCTTTCATAAACTCTTACCTTTCTTCTTTTGCTTAAAATAAGATTATATTTCTTTATGGATGATTTTTTACTAAAAATACAAATGAATAATTAATTTTTAAATTCTTTAAGCAATTTCATTATTTTGATCTTATTTATTATATCTATTTTCTTATCATCAATTATAATACCTATAGTTAATTAAACTATTTTTTAATTCCCACATTTTTTACCTAAACTATTAATTTTTTATTTTGGAAGTTATTCTAATGCAAGATACCCAGTGATTTGGGCTTTTTAATTCCAAAGAAGGTTCTATTTCTTGACAATCTTTATTTGTATTCCAGCATCTTTCAAGAAATCTACAAACTGGCTTAGGATTAATTGGACTGGGAACATCACCTTTTAATATAATTCTTTCATGTTTTACATCCAGATTAAAAGAGGGAATGGCGGATAGTAATGCCTTCGTGTACGGATGCTGGGGATCATTAAAAAGCTCGTTTGTTTCAGCAAGTTCAACTATTTTTCCTAAATACATAACTGCAACTCTTTGAGAAATATGTTTTACTACACTAAGATCATGTGTAATAAATAAATAGGTTAAATTAAGTTTTTTTTGTAAATTCATCAATAGATTGAGGATTTGGGCTTGTATTGAAACGTCTAATGCTGATACCGGTTCATCACACACAATAAAATCAGGCTCTAATGCAAGAGCCCGGGCTATTCCGATAGTTTGCCTTTTTCCACCATCAAGCTCATGTGGATACTTTGTTAATAGATTTTTTGCAATTCCGGTCATTTCTAATAATCTATTTATTTTTTCTTCAATATTTTTTCTTTTTATAATACCATGTACAATAAAAGGTTCTGAAATTATACTTTTAATTAATTTTTTTGGATTTAATGAACTATAGGGATCTTGAAAAATAATTTGCATTCTTTGCCTTATTTCTTTACTTTCTTTGCCCTTTAATGAAAAAATATCCTTATCATTATAAAACACTTCTCCAGAAGTGGGTTGAAGTAAGCGTACTAAAGTTAATCCAGTTGTGCTTTTACCACAACCACTTTCTCCAACTAACCCTAAAGTTTCCCCGGCCGGTATATCTAGATTTATATCATCAACGGCATGAAGCAGACCTTGATCTTTAATATGAAAATATTTTTTTAAATTTCTTATCTTAACTAATGGTTGATTCAACTTCTTTGGCCTCCATCTCGTTTTTTCGAAGACACGCTACATAATGGTCTGATTTTATTCTAACTAATTTTGGTTGATTTAATTTACATTTTTCCATAACCACCGGACATCTCGGGTTAAATTTACATCCTTCAGATAGATTTAGAGCATCCGAAACAACTCCTTTCATAGCGGTCAATCGATCTTTTCTATCATAGATATCAGGTAATGATGCGAATAAACCTTGAGTATATGGATGCAGTGGATCCTTATATACTTGTTTTACTGATCCATGCTCTATTATACTTCCAGCATACATTACCGCTACATTTTGGCATAACTCAGCAACAACTCCTAAATTATGAGAAATCATAATTAATGCAGTACTATATTTTTCCTTTAATTCTTTAATAAGTTCTAAAACTTGCGCTTGAATAGTTACATCTAAAGCAGTTGTTGGTTCATCTGCAATAAGTAAGTCAGGCTTACAGGAAAGTGAGGCTGCTATCCCTACCCTCTGACGCATTCCACCACTAAACTGATGTGGATAATCTTCTACTCTTCTCGAAGGAATTCCTACTACTTCCAGCATTTCACCTGCTTTTTTCCAAGCTTCCTTTTTAGATAAGTTAAAATGTCTAATAAAAACCATTCCTATCTGTTCTCCTATAGTAAAAACTGGATTCAAAGAGGTTAAAGGATTTTGAAAAATCATTGAAATTTCATTACCTCGTATTTTCTGTAAATACTCTTCGGGTTTTTTAGTTAATTCAACTCCTTTAAAAAATATTTTTCCTTTATCGATATTTCCAGTTCGGGGAGGTAATAATTTCATAATAGAAAGGGCCGTAGTAGTTTTCCCTGCACCCGTCTCACCAACTAGTCCTAAATTTTCTCCTTGGTAGACAGATAAATTTAAGCCATTTACCGCTTTGGCCATTCCTTCGAAAGTTTTATAAGAAACCCATAAATCTTGTATTTCTAATAATTTTTTCATCACAATTATCCCTTTCTTCACTATGATTTAATAATAAAAGACTGGCGTCACTATTTCATGTTATTTTCACCGCAAACAGAATAAGGGGCAGAATAAAATATTGAAACTTCGGGAAAATCTGGTGCAAAAGACAGGGCTTTATTAATTGCTTCTTCAATTTTATCCACAAAAGTAATTTCATTGGGAATAAATTCTTTGATTTTTTCTAATTTAAGGTTATGACTATAAAAAATTACCTTAGCTCTATTACTTATTAACTGAAATCCAGAAATAAGGCTTTGTTTATAATTTTCATTTTTTTGCACTAATGAGTGACAACCTAATCCTTCAGAACATGAACTTATCCAGATAACCACAGCACCCTCCCTAATCGCTGAATTCATTGGCCAAAGAGCCTTGCCAGCTTGGAAAAAATCCTGTTCAAGGGGGTAAGCGCATGCAATTAATATATCAGGTTTCTTTTGAACAGTTTTTACATATAATTTTCTTGCTTTATTGGCTGCTATTCTGTGTGCAGTTATTGGATGTCCCGCAACAATATCAACAAGTTTTAAATCATCATCAATTAATCCTGCAATAATAAAGTTCAGACCTGCCATATTTGCAGCTTCTTCTATATCATGTCGTGCTGGGACCTCTACTTCATAAGGGCTAATCTGTTCCGGTCGTTCAATTTTTGTATGATTATATTCAATGGTTGAATATGCAGAAATACCCGGTAAAATTAACTTTCCGCCACCACCAAAACCAACAAATCCATGAGGAACGATTCCTCCAATCCCAATTTTAATTTTGCTATTGTACGCTTTTTCATTAATTGATAATGGAGTTCCTCTTAAAGTTTTTCCAATAAATTTATTTCCTTCAAATGGATTGTGGCTTATGCATTCAATTTTACTGAAAATGTTGTTACCGACTTTTACTTTAAAATCATCTTTGTTCATCATTCTATGAGCAGCGGTAGCTCCAATGATTGTAATATCTTCATTTCGAATTTCAGCAATTTTTAATTCTTCCAATACCAATGTTAACATTTCCTTTAAAGGTGTTCGACGAGTAATATCTTCAATGATAATAGAAACCGTATCACCTTTTATTGCTAAATCGCAAATCCTTTTTGAATTAATTGGATTTATTATTGCATTTTTAATTTCTTTTTTAGATATCTTAGGTTTGACTGTTTTAAAAGTATTAACTTTCCATTTATCAGGTAAATCTATAATTTGATTTTTGAAATTGTACCCTATGGAATATTCTGCCATTATTTTTTACCTCTTATTTTTTTGAGCAGGAATAGTAAAATGTTTTATTTGTATTTAATTTCAGATACCAAACGATTAATATTTTCTCCTAAAATTAATTTTATGGATTCTACATTTATTTCTGCACAACGAATTTTTTCGATTTCATACCATTGATCCAGAAGTGGTAAATCGCTTCCCCAAACAATTCTTTTCGGACCGACGGCTTTTACTGCCTCCTCTACCATTCCTAAATCAATTGAAGAACTTGTCGTGTCTAAATATAGATTAGAATGTTTTTTAGCTGTGGTAATCCCCTTGTGCCAATCACCATTTGCTGATTGAGTAGCCCCCATATGAGCCATCATAATTCTTAAATCTGGAAATCTAGTGCATACTTCGTCACACTCCTCAGGGGTAGCATGGGCAAGTACAGGTACTTTCCATTCGCTTGCCATCTCAAAAAGCGGATAGGTATAAGGATCGGTAATCTGCATCCATGGATCTGCCCGGTCTAAAAACACCGATTTATAAAAGGAAAGTATTTTCAATCCGTGAAAACCATAATCAAAAATATATTTTTTGAAATGATCCAATAATCGTTTTCCATGACGTGGGCTATTTACGCTCACATAACCTAAAATGCGATTGGGGTATTTTTTCATTGCCTGATAAACTAGAGGATCTCCTTCTTCAAAATCATAACTAGTCGATGTAGCATGCGTACAAAAAAGCTTATCTACACCTGTTTTATCTGCTAATCTTATGGCTTCTTCAAAAGAAATTGATTGGCCTCGTATACCTGCAGTACCAATATGAACATGTGCATCAATAATCATTGCTTATGACCTCCTGCTTCTTTTATATTTAAACTATTTTTAATAATTCTTTAGCATTCAGAGAGAAAATGTTTCTCTTTGCTGATTGCTCAATTTCTGCCTCTTTTACAGTAATAAGACTACAAAAAGGATACTGTAAAGGCATTCCGGTTCCAAAAAGTAAACGCTTCGATCCTATAGCATTAACACTTTCTTGAATTCCTTTATACATAGTAAGACACATGGTCCCCAAATATATATTCCTACATTCTTTTGCTAATTCTAATAAAAAGTGAAATTCGGGATAATTGTAGGCATCAATCACAAATGTTGCATCCGGAAAAGAATGAGTAAAAGAAACCACTTCTCCAAAACGAATAAATAAAAATCCCCAATTCATCAACAATCGTATGGGAATACTTATGGGACAATTTTGTGAAATTGCTTGTTTCATAATTTGTGTTAATTTCGGGTCATCCTGAGAAAGAGGATAGCGGTGATAAATGGGATATAGCCTAATTAATTTTGCGCCTCTTTCAATACACTGATTAACATATTTTGCCGGATTATCTCCATGGGAATAAGGATTAATCGCTGCAGATGCAATTAATTTTTCAGGATATTTTTCTATGGCTTTAAAAACTTCTTCATTCCCTGCAACGTCATCATTAAAAATACTTTTCGTTGAAACTATCACCGATTTATCTATTTTTGATTTATCCATTAATTCAATGAATTTGTCTAGTCCGCCATCCATGTAAGGGTTTGGCCACCAAGGCCATTTACCTATATAGCCAGTCATATCAATAACCATTTTTCTCTCCTTTTTTTAAGTTTTCATTTTTGGATCTAACGCATCTCTTAAACCATCACCCAAAAAATTAAATGCTAAAACCGTTATCATTAAAGCTATCCCGGGCGCCAGTACTACCCAGGGAGCAGTTGAAATATAGTCTCTCCCGTCAGCAATCATAACTCCCCAAGATGGAGTGGGAGGTTGAACCCCTAAACCCAAAAAACTTAAAGCCGCTTCAACTAATATTATAAATCCAATTTGCTGGCTGCCTAAAATTAAAAGCGGAGTCATTACATTGGGAAGAATTTGGGAAAACATAATCCACAGATCATTCGCTCCAAGTACTTTTGAAGCTGAGATAAATTCCATTTCCCGTACCACCAATACACTGCTTCTTATCAACCGAGCAATTTGTGGCCAGGTAGTTATAGTTAGTACAATAATTAAATTGGGTATACTGGGACCTAAAACTGATACAATCGCAATCGCTAGCAAAAGTTGAGGAATCGATAGCTGAATATCAGCAAATCTCATAATTAAATTATCGAGCCACCCCCCATAGTATCCAGACATTAAACCTAAAAATACCCCGAATACAATTGCGCAAAATACCGTTGATACTGAAATAATGAACGAATACCGGCTGCCAATTAATAATCGTGTTAAAACATCCCTACCTAAATTATCTGCACCTAATATATTTCCGCTCCAGCCTTTAGAAAAATATTGAGGGGGTTGTAAAGAATTGGCTAAACTAGGTAATTTTGAATCGTGAACTACAATAAAAGGAGCAATAACTGAGAGTATAACTATTAGCGCACAGACAATCAAACCAATAACAAAAAATTTACTCTGCATTAATCGAGTAACTAATTGACTTCTTTTTTTCAATTTTGTTATTTCCTCCGTTTTTTTAATATTCTCTTTCATTTAGAAATATACATTACACTTAAAAAGACATTTAATCTCATAAATATATTTTTATAATCGGTGATTGAATAAAAATAATTACTAATGCTTCTTAAAAAATTAATTAAATTTTAGTCTTGGATCAAGTAGGGTATACACAATATCGACTAAAAGATTTATTGATACAAAAAATGTCGCCACAACTAACATAATTGCTTGAACTAAGGGAAAATCTCGTCCATAAATAGCAGATATTGCTAATTTACCTATGCCTGGCCAAGAAAAAATATTTTCGGTGACTACTGCTCCCCCCATAAATACAGCAAATTGAAGTCCTACTACTGTAGTAATGGGAATTAATACATTTTTTAAGACATAACGCGTTATTATCTTTTTTTCTCCTATACCTTTTGCTCGAATAGCTAAAATGTAATCTTCGCTTAAAACATCAATTGTCCCTGCTCTAGCTAAACGAGTAACCAGGGCGGCCAAGGGCAAACCCAATGTAACCGCAGGCATAATTAAAGCTTGAATGCTTCCATAACCAAAAGAAGGCAATATTCGTAATTTTACTGAAAATATAAATATCATAAGGATACCTAACCAAACAGGAGACATAGCTTGACCTAAAAGAGCAAAAAGCATTGCGAAAAGATCAATAAAAGTACCTTGTTTAACTCCTGCAATTATCCCTAAAGGTAGACTAAATAACAAGGAACCAAAAACTGCTGCACTGGTTAAAATCAATGTAGCAGGTATTCGTTCTTTTATTAAATCTAAATTTGGTTTTTTAAAATAAAGTGAATTTCCCAAATCTCCTTTTATTGCGCCCCGCATATAAATTAAATATTGAACCTGAACAGGTCTATTTAAACCTAATTTTTCACGTAATTCATTTATTTCTTGTTGGCTTGATCCATCAGGGAGCAATAGTCGTGCCGGGTCACCCGGGGTAAGATGTAATATTCCAAAACTAATTACAGAAACTCCAAACAGTACTAAAAAACATAATAAAATCCGTTTAATAATATATTTTCTCATAATGAACCCTTTTCTCACTCCTTACTAATTTTAAAATATGGGAGCCCTATCAGGGCTCCCATATTTTATTTTTCAGTTACTCTCCGTAATGTACATAACGTAGATCGGGACACTTATTACCGTAATAACGGTAACCCGTAATTCCTGTTCTCTGGAAATAGAGATGTTCCATCTGGTAAACAAAAGCGTGAGGAGCTACTTCTGTGTTTACGATATTTTCAATTTTTCTTAACATTTCTACCCTTTTTTCGCTGTCTACTTCCTGGCGCTGATCCTCAATTAATTTATTTAGTTCTTCGTTTATGTAGCCGCTAGCCATTGCGTCATTATGTATTCTCATCCAAATAAAACTATCTACATCGCCAGGCTGGGAAGCTCCGGTGTAATATATATCATAATTCCCAGCAGCTCTTTTTTCTGCAAAAGTAGCACCATCAAGTATTTCTAGCGTAGCGTTAATGCCAACTTCCATTAATTCAGCCTGAATGGCTTGAGCAACATCTTTTGATTTAGGATACCAGCCTGTTGGGACAATTATACGAATTTCCCTACCATCATAGATGCTTTCTTTAACCAGTTGTTTAGCTTTTTCCACATCCCGCTTTACAGGAGTTAAACTATCATCAAAAGCAAAAACTCCTTGTGGGATATTCCCAGTTGACGGTCTACCACCTTTTAAGATAAATTTCACAATATTTTCTCTGTCTAAAGCCAGAGTAACTGCTTGTCTAAATTTTTTATCAGTAAATGGTGGTGTATCTACTTTTAATCCTAAATAAATCTGATCCCAAGCGAGCATTCTAAATATTTCTACATTTGGTTCAGCTTCAGCCAATGGAACTTGATCGGGAGGCATCGTATCAGCAATATCAATTTCACCTGTTAAAACAGCAGCTAAACGAGTACTATCTTCATTAATGGGTAAATAAATAAATTTATCAATGTAAGCTGGTTCACCCCAATAATCAGGATTTTTCTCACAAATAATATGTTGTCCGCGCTTCCATTCAGTAAAAGTAAACGCTCCTGTGCCTATTGGATTATCAAATAATGCTACCCCTTTTTCTTTAAAGGCTTTTGCGGGTAACATTGGTGCTTGGATTGAAGTAGTTAAGCATAAAACACTTGGCTGTTTATATCTTACAATCACTGTATAATCATCTACAATTTCCACTTCTTTTAAAGTTTCCCAATCAGACCCTCTTCTTAATTTTTCATTAACAAATCTTTCTAGAGATACCTTTACACATTCTGCATTAAATGGCTCTCCATTATGGAATTTAACTCCCTGTCTTAATTTAAAGGTGTATTCTGTTCCATCAGGAGATACGCTCCATTCAGTTGCTAATGCAGGAACAAAACCTGTACCAGTTTCAGGATTATACTCAACTAATCGATCGTATACTAAATAATCAATAATAAGATTTGTAATATTAATATTATCATAGGGATCCATAAATTGGATATCTTCCGGCCGAGCAAAGGTGATTACTTTTTCTTGGGCAAAACCTACCAAGCAACTTGACAATAGCCATAAAATTGTTAGTAAAAAAATAACTAATTTAATACTTTTCATCATTTTCCTCCTTAATTAATTTTTGATTTTCTTTACTTTTTACGACTTTAACTTTTTAGATTCTATAATATTTTATTAACACCTCCTCCGCATTGGTTCTATCAGCAAATATACTTTTGTATATTATTTCCGGTTAAAAAGATTATTTCCAATGCATTTTTTTGTAACCTAGTGCTTAATTTTACGGGATCTATTAAAATAATTTCAATAATAATTACTCAAATTTAGATTTTTCTTTTAATTGATACATTTCTAATTCTGGTCCCAATTTTCAAATTATATTAGATTTTATAATCATCCATTTGATCCCAGGGATACATCGGTCTTCTAATATTTCTAAAAGGTAAGTCAATAAGATTGGAAGAACATGGCCCCGGAGTTTTCAGCATAATAATTTCCTTTGCAAGAGGCTCATAATTGGGCCTAAAAGTATTGGGTGATTTTACAACTATAATTTTCATATCTCCAGGAGAAATACCTAAACTGACAAACTGTTCAGGATCAAAAGTTATAGCCCTTAATTCACTTATAACCAAAAAGATATTCTTCTTAATCACCAAGACTATGGTTTTCCCCATATTTTCTACCATACCTTGCCAAATTTTTCTTTTATAAACATATTTTCCATCTGAAATCGTTTTAATATAACCATCAACTGATAAAGGTTGACTAAAATCTTTATCAATTTTTCCTCCTACTTCAACAGTAATATTTTCTCCAACACCCTTTTCAATGCACTTTTTTACTGCCTCAGGATCTGTAATGGTTAAAGTAACCGGAAATTCTAATTCCAAATCTAAAAATTTTTTTAATACATAGGTACTGTCTGCACCCGCTCCACCTGAAGGGGAATTTGCCGAATCACTAAATACAATCGGGCCACCATCGATTTCTCTTGCTTTGGTTAAAGCTTCTTCTACTGTAAGTTCTTTTACGGCAAATCTTTCTCTGGATTTCCAAATTATTCGAGCAATTTCGTCGGCTTTTCTTTGAGCCAAATCTAAATCATTGTCGGTTACCACAACTATTGAAAAACCTACATCGTAAAGATCAAGCCAGGGCTGTACTGCAAAGATAGCGGCAGATATTACATCTTTTTCCTTTTCAATGGCTTTAGCTCTTTTCATTGCTTCCCCCATGAGTCCATGAGTTGTTTGGGCATTCACTGCTGCGGCCATCAGGGGCAATCTTTTCATGGCAATGGTAGGTTTGATTTTTTCCTTTAAAATAGAAATCATAATATTAATGGCTCTTTCGCTTGTCTCGACAATATCAATGTGGGGAAAAGTATCATAGCCGGCCAATGCATCTAAATTGTCCATCATTTTTTTGGTGAAATTAGCATGCATATCAAAAGAAGAAACAATTGGAATGTCCTTTCCTATCTGTGCCCTTACGGCTTCTAAAAAATCACCTTCAGGATCATCTAATCCTTCAACAGCCATTGCCCCATGGAGGGCTAATAGCACTCCATCAAATTGTTTAACCTGCCTTAATTTTTCTAAAAAAAGCATTTTTACCTTATAGTAAGCCTCTGATGTGACTAGTCCTCCTGCAGTCATACATGCTGAAACAAGAGGTATTAATTGAATGTTTTCTTTTTCTGCAACTTCAATAAACGCTCCAATCCCTGTTCCCTTTTTATTATTATGCAAAATTATTTCATCTCCGTCTAAAAATTCACGATTCTCAAAACTTTGTAAGTCGGTCTTAAATGTCGAAAAAGAGTTGGTTTCTTGCATGAATGCTCCTATAATTAATTTCATTTCTTATCTCCTTTTAATTATTTTATAATATTTTTATATTAGAATTATTATGATTTTCATTTCTTACCTTCGCATGACTTCAGATTCTCTATATAATGATTTTCAATTTAAAAGATTTCCACTTTGATCAAATATCATTTCTTGCAATGAACCCGATATTTTAAATAATTTTTGATTTTTTATTTCTCGATAAATGCTTTCGGATACTAATATTTCTTCAAGTTTATTAGTATTT
>Ga0307379_10006039_pt1 | contig 16738 bp, 17 predicted proteins | sample UN2MG_FD_202237 | JGI IMG/M metagenome (GOLD analysis project Ga0307379, IMG submission 202237) | Soil microbial communities from Risofladan, Vaasa, Finland - UN-2 | ecosystem: Environmental > Terrestrial > Soil > Coastal area > Acid sulfate soil | place: Finland: Risofladan, Vaasa | collected... | reverse complement strand
AGGGCAAATTCTCCGATATCGACTTCATGTACGCGACCGGCATGAAAGAAAAGGCTAATTTAATGCGCGAGATGGGTTATTCCGACGCCGAGCTGCACGCGATCATCTCGCCCTCGATCGAGGATCTGCATTTCATCTCGAACGCGATGACGCAGGGAAAAATCGTTGCGGTGGAGATTGCGTCGGTGGCGCGCTAGAACTGGTTGGCGGAAATGCTGGCGACTGCAAACGGAGGTAACCCTATGGCCGAATATGATGTTGTGGTGATCGGCGGCGGCCCGGGGGGCTATGTCTGTGCCATCCGGGCGGGCCAGCTTGGCCTCAAGGTCGCCTGCGTCGAGGGCCGGGGTGCGCTTGGCGGCACCTGTCTGAACGTCGGCTGCATCCCTTCGAAGGCGCTGCTGCACGCCTCCGAGATGGTCCACGAAGCCGAGACGAATTTCGCCAAGATGGGGATCACCACGACCGGCGTCTCGGTCGATGTGCCGAAAATGCTCGAATACAAGGACGGGGTGATCAAGGCCAACACCCAGGGCATCGAGTTCCTGTTCAAGAAGAACAAGGTCGACTACGTCAAGGACTGGGGCGAGATCGTCTCGGCAACCGAGGTCAAGGTCGGCGATCAGACCCTGAAGACCAAGAACATCGTCATTGCCACCGGCTCCGAGCCTTCCACTCTGCCCGGCGTCGAAGTCGACGAGAAGCGCGTCGTCACCTCGACCGGGGCGCTGGAGCTCAAATCGGCGCCAAAAACGCTGGTGGTGATTGGCGCCGGGGTGATCGGGCTGGAATTGGGTTCGGTCTGGGCGCGGCTTGGCTCCAAGGTCACGGTGATCGAGTATCTCGAGGTCGTCACTCCCGGCCAGGACGGCGAGGTGCAGAAGCATTTCCAGCGCATCCTGAAGAAACAGGGCATCAATTTCGTGCTCGGTGCCGCCGTCCAGGGGGTTGAGATGCTGAAATCGACCCTGAAGGTCACCTATAAGTCGCGCAAGGACGACAGTGAGCACGTGGTGGAAGCCGATGTGGTGCTGGTCGCTACCGGCCGGCGTCCCTACACCAACGGGCTGGGGCTGGAGGCCGCCGGGGTCGAGACCGAGCGCGGCATGGTGAAAACCGACGCTCACTGGCGCACCAATGTTCCCGGTATCTGGGCCATCGGCGATGTCATCGCCGGGCCGATGCTGGCCCACAAGGCAGAGGACGAGGGCATGGCGGTGGCCGACGAGATCGCCGGCAAGCACGGCCATGTCAACTACGGCGTCATCCCCGGCGTGATCTACACCGCACCCGAGGTCGCCTCGGTCGGCCAGACCGAGGAGCAGCTGAAGGAAACCGGGCGCAAATACAAGGTCGGCAAGTTCCCCTTCATGGCCAACGCCCGGGCCAAGGCAAATTTCGCCTCCGAAGGATTCGTCAAGCTTTTGGCGGACGCCGAGACCGACCGCATCCTCGGCTGCCACATCATTGGCCCGGCGGCGGGCGACCTGATCCACGAGATCTGCGTGGCGATGGAATTCGGCGCCTCGGCCCAGGATCTGGCAATGACCTGCCACGCCCACCCAACCTTCTCCGAGGCAATGCGCGAGGCCGCACTCGCCTGCGGCGATGGCGCGATCCACGCCTAAAAAAACACCTCGAAGGGGTAACAGATGGTCAAGCTATTGGGAATATCCGGCTCGCTGCGCGCCGCCAGCTACAATTCAATGCTGGTGCGCGAGGCGGCGCGGGTGTTCGCGCCGGATGAATTCACTTTCGCCAACATTCGCCTGCCGCTCTATGACGGCGACCTCGAGGCAAAGGGCATGCCCGCCGAAGTCCTGACCCTGTGCGCGCAGATCGCGGCTGCCGACGCCATCGTGATCTCGACGCCCGAGTACAACAAAAACCCCTCCGGCGTGCTGAAGAACGCGCTTGACTGGGTCAGCCGGGTCCAGCCGGTGCCGCTGGTCGGCAAGCCGGTCGCAGTGGTTTCGGCCACGGCGGGCATGGCCGGCGGGCAGCGCGCAACCGCCGGGCTGTGGCTGATGCTGATCCCGTTCAAGGTCCGGCTGGTCAGCGAGGTCGAGGTCGGGGTCGGCAACGCCAGCAACCAGTTCGACACCAACGGCACCCTTACCGATGAACGCCTGGCAGGGGCACTTGCGAGCCAGATGCAGGCCCTGCGCGCGGTGGCTCTGTTGGATAGAACCTGACGCTTGGCACCCACGGCGCAAGCCGGCGCTCGACTTTGAAATTGATCCGGAGATGACCCGAGGCGGCCAACTATGGGGCATCGGCAAATGGCCGCTTCGAGCCCCTAAGCAGACCCAACGGTCACTTTCGGAAGTCGCGCGATCTAGCTGCTTCAATCCGCTCGACGATGTTCACTGCGAAGGCGGCTAGCATTTCGCCATACTGCGTGGCTTGTTTCATCTCCTCAACTGGGATTGCTTCAATGGCCATGTTCCCGCCGCCCTCATGTTCTGCGACAGCAAAAACGATGTATTGATCGTCACTTTCAAGGTAGCCGACGCAATGGGCATGCGCGATGCGATTTCGCGGTACTGAGTATTTCTCATACTTTTTCTTCCATTTTCTGAAGTTTTTTACGTGCGCCATGCCATCGTCATAATTCTTGATAATATTTGCAACCTCCACGATCTTGTTGGACCCGTTGGTTTTGCCAATTCGATCAGCGGCTTCATGAAGGGGCTCTCCCGTGAATGCCGCAACCAGCATTGTCAGTGCGCCGTCCAAAGTGCCCCACACCAATATTAGATCAAGCATAGCGTCCCGGTGAAATTGCTTCAGCGGGCTACCAAACTTTCCACACTCCAACTCAGCCATCAACTTCCGAGACATCGAAGAATTCCTTCTTGTTGTCTACTGCGCCCAATGTTCGTGAAGAGTGTTTCTGGCTAAGGTGGTTACTGCACTCCAGTTACCTGACGACATGTTGGCCAACGAATACAGCGCCAAGATATCGTCATTAACATGAATGACAAAAAAGTCCGCGTACCGAACAATCGCAAGTTCAGAAATGAAAACCGCATCGGACACACAGCCAATAATCCGGGCCAACTCCGATGAACCCCCAAACGCTAAAACTCGACCCCTACCCCGCTCTCCCCCGGCCCCGCGGATGCGCTTTCTCGTAGATCTCCATCAGTCGGGTCTCGTCGACCCCGGTGTAGACCTGCGTCGATGACAGCGAGGCGTGGCCCAGCAGCTCCTGGATGGCGCGGAGGTCTCCCCCTGCGGCCAGCAGTTGGGTGGCGAAGGAATGGCGCAGCGCATGCGGTGTCGCCGAGGGCGGCAGGCCCAGCGCCATTCGCGCGCGCGCCATCGCCCCCTGCAACAAACGCGGGTTCAGCGGCCCGCCACGGGCGCCAAGGAACAGCGCCGCGTTGCGGCCCGGCGCATAGGGACAAAGCGCACGGTAGCGCTCAACGGCCTGCCGCGCGGCGGGCAACACCGGCACTTCGCGTTGCTTGTTGCCCTTGCCGGTAACCCGGATCACCTCGCCCAGCGGCGCGGCGCCCTGGCGCAGCCCCAGCGCCTCCGAGATCCGCAGCCCCGAGCCCCAGATCAACGTCAACGCCGCCTGATCGCGGGCGGTAATCCACGGCTCGGCGTCATCACTGACCGATCCGACGATGGCGCGGGCGCCAACCACGGAAATCGGGCGCGGCAGACGCTTGGGCAATTTTGGGCTGCGCACCACGTGGATCGCCGAACAGTCGATGCCCTCGGCCGCCTCAAGCCAGCTGTAGAATGATCTTACCGCCGACAACTCCCGGGCCAGCGAACGCGACGACAGGCCCCGCCCACGCTCCACCGCCATCCAGGCCCGCAGCTCGGCCAGCGTCACCTCGCCCAACGCTGTCCGCCCCATCGGCCCGCCCTGATGGCCCGCGAGAAACCCAAGATATCCTGAAACGTCGCGGCCATAGGCCTCGACGGTTTTTGGGCTGCGCTGGCGCACGGCGGACAACTGGGCCAGCCAGCGCATCAGCAGATCAGATGCGCCCGCCGATGGCAGAGGCATGGTTCCCGCCATCACTCCTCGTCCGCGGCACTCAGGCGTTGGGTCAGCAGCCGCTCGACGGCGGCGCCAAAGAACGTCAGCAGGTCGGTCCCCTGGTCAGCGCCAAAGCGGTCGGGATCGGTGGCGCCGAAGGCAAGCAGTCCGATGCTCCCGGCCAGATCCAGCTTGAGCAATGCCTCAGAGCGGACCCGGGTCATGGCGCCAAAAAACAGCTCCGCCTCCGAGCCGCAGGCGCGCAGCATCACCGAGCCGGATGCGGTATCGCCATCCAGCAAGAGGTACTCGTCGACACTGGCATATGGAACCAGCAACACCCTGCCGCCCAGTCCTTCGGCCAGCGCCGCCGGTGACACATCCTCGACATCGGCTTCCAGGCACAGCCGGGCCTGCTCGACCCCAACCATGGCCGGGACATCGCGGGTCAGGCGGCGCAGGAACTCGCCCAGATCCGGCGCGTCGATCAGCGTCAGGATCGCCCGATGCAGCTGCTGCGTTCCGGCGACGTTTTCATAAGCGGCGGCGATGACGCTGCGGTTGGTATGGACCAGCTTGTCGAGCCGTTGCTCCAGCCGCTCGACCAGCTTGTCGCGCAGATCGACGATATTGCGCGCGCCCTTGGCGGTGGCGCCCAGCAACGCCCGCATCACCATATCGTCGGACAGCACCAGCTCCGGATCTGCCAGCAGCAGCGAGCGGATCAGCTCGCGCTCCTCGGTGTCGAGCCGCAGCTTGGTCGCGGCAGTATCGTTCGTGGGGGCTTGGGGTGTGGTCATCTGTGCACCTTCAGGTCAGAATCTTCTGGCCGGTCTTGGCCCAGTCTGCCAGAAAGGTCGCCAGGCCCTTGTCGGTCAACGGGTGGTGGGCCAGTTTCTTCAACACGTCCGGCGGAATCGTCGCCACATCCGCACCGATCTTCGCGGCGGTGGCGACATGGTTAACCGACCGGATCGAGGCGGCGAGGATCTGGGTCTGGAATTGGTAATTATCGTAGATCTGGCGGATGTCGGCAATCAGCTCCATGCCATCGAGACCGATATCGTCCAGCCGCCCGATGAAGGGTGAGATGAAGGTCGCCCCAGCCTTGGCAGCCAGCAGCGCCTGGGTGGCCGAGAAGCACAAGGTGACATTGACCATGTGGCCGGCATCGCTCAGCGCCTTGCAAGCTTTCAGCCCGTCCCAGGTCAGCGGTACCTTGACCGCGATGTTCGGCGCGATCGCCGCCAGCTTCATGCCCTCGGCGATCATCGCGCCCGCCTCGGTGGCGGCGACCTCGGCCGAAACCGGGCCGTCAACGATGCCGCAGATCTCGCGGGTAACCTCGATGATGTCGCGGCCGGATTTCAGGATCAGCGAGGGGTTGGTGGTGACACCGTCGACCATGCCGGTCGCGGATAGCTCCTTGATCTCGTCGATCTCGGCGGTGTCGATGAAGAATTTCATGGGGTCGGTCCTTGCGCTCGGTGGTTGCCTGTTCGGCTGCCTCGCCGGGCAATCTAATCCATCGCGAGGGCGCGGGCCAACCCCGGATTGCAGGGCGCGGCGAAATGAGTGAAATCCGCTTCAAATCGGGCGCGCGGGTCGGTGTGGCCCTGCCAATGCCGTTCGACGAGCCGCTGGATTATTTGGTGCCCGAAGGCATGACCCTGGCAGCTGGCGATTTCGTCGCCGTCGAGCTGGGAACCCGCTGGACGGTGGGCGTGGTATGGGCGCCTGGCGGGCAATCGATTGCCCGTGACCGGCTGAAGGCGATCACCGAGCGCCTTCCCGTGCCGCCGCTACGTGAAGCAATGCGTACCTTCCTGTCACGGGCGGCGGAATACACCATGACCCCGCCGGGCATGATGGTGCGGCTGGCGACCCGGGTGCCCGATCTGGGGGCACCGCCCAGAACTGTGACCCGCTGGCATCTCGGCCCGGAGCAGCCGGATGCCGACGCACTTCGCCTGACGCCGGCCCGTCAGCGGGTCATTGCTGTCCTTGACGAACACGGCGGCATGGGATTCGCCCCGGCCGAGCTGGCGCGGCTTGCCGGGGTCACCTCCTCGGTGGTCAAGGGCTTGGCGCAGGCGGGCAGACTGATCGCCCGCGAAGTGCCGCTCGACCAACCCTACCCGCCGCTTTGGGGTCAAACCCTGGGCCAGCACCTGTCTGAGGCCCAGGCCGAGGCGGCCGAGGTACTGCGTGCCGATGTAGCGGCCCGGCGCTTCAGCGCGACCCTGCTGAAGGGCGTCACCGGCTCCGGCAAGACCGAGGTTTACCTCGAGGCCGTCGCCGAGTGCATCGCCCAGGGCCGCCAGGCGCTGGTGCTGCTGCCCGAAGTTGCCCTGACGCCCGGCTTCCTCGCCCGGGTCGAGGCCCGTTTCGGCGCCCAACCGGCCGAATGGCACCACGGCGTCACCAGCTCTGAGCGGCGGCGCTGCTGGCGGGCGGTGTCCGAGGGCGCGGCGCAACTGGTGGTCGGCGCCCGCTCGGCCCTGTTCCTGCCGTTCCGCGATCTCGGCCTGATCGTCGTCGACGAGGAACACGAGGCCAGCTTCAAACAGGAGGACATCGTCCTATATCATGCCCGCGACATGGCGGTGCTGCGGGCCTCGATCGAATGCTCGACCGTTGTACTGGCCTCGGCCACCCCGGCGCTGGAAAGCTGGGCCAATGCCGACAGCGGCAAATACAAGCGCATCGACCTGCCCGAGCGGTACGGCGCCGCCAAGCTGCCGGAGATCCGGCTGGTCGACCTGCGCACCGACGCGCCGGGACGCGACCGCTGGCTCAGCGAGCCGCTGGTCGAGGCCGCCCGGGCCCGGATCGCCCGCGGCGAGCAGGTATTGTTGTTCCTGAACCGGCGCGGCTATGCGCCGCTGTCGCTGTGCCGCGCCTGCGGCCATCATTTCGGCTGCCCGAACTGCGATGCCTGGCTGGTCACCCATCGCTACCGCGCCCAGCTTATGTGCCACCAATGCGGTCACACCGAAGGGTTGCCCAGCCTGTGCCCAAACTGCGGACGCGGCGACCGGATCGCCGCCTGCGGCCCCGGTGTCGAGCGGCTGGCGGAGGAGGCGGTGGATCTGTTCAAGGGCGCGCGAATCGAGATTCTGTCCTCCGATCTGACCTCCGGCCCGGCCGAATTGAAGGAACGCTTTGCCGCCATCGCCCGGGGCGAGGCCGACATCATCATTGGCACCCAGATGGTGGCCAAGGGGCATAATTTTCCGCTGCTGACCCTTGTCGGCGTGATCGACGCCGATATGGGCCTGCACGGGGGCGACCTGCGCGCCGCCGAGCGGACCTTCCAGCTGATGCGCCAAGTGGCGGGCCGGGCCGGGCGCGCCGACCTGCCCGGCACCGCGATGATCCAGACCGCCAGCGCCGACCACCCGGTAATGCGGGCGATTCTGTCCGGCGACGAGGAAGCCTTCTGGCGCGCCGAAGCCGAGGCGCGGTTCCGGGCCGGTGTGCCGCCCTATGGCCGCATGGCCGGGGTCATTGTCTCCGGCCCCGACGAGGCCAAGGTCTGGGCTATAGCCAACGCCCTCGGCCGGGCCTCGGGGGTGCTTGAGAAAGCCGGGGCTGAGGTCTTCGGCCCCGCCCCTGCCCCGATCGCCCGGATCCGTGGGCGGGCCAGGGTCCGCCTGCTGATCAAGGCATCAAAGGGCGTGGCGTTGCAGCAGTCGCTGACAAAATGGCGCGCCTCGGTCAAAATCCCCTCGGCGATCCGGGTGGTGATCGACATCGACCCGCAGAGCTTTCTATAGACCCGGCTGCAGCAATCCCCTTGAGCATGAATCGGGTCGCCACCGGCCCGCGCAAGCTCCATCCTCCTGGTATCCAACCACGAGGAGGCCCCGATGACCCAACCCGTCCGCTTTGTCGCCCTGCCGACCGAAACTGTCCGTGCCTACCGCAGCGGCGCGAACGATGCCAACGGTATGGCGCCCGAACGCGCTGTCTCCGATGGCAAGGGCAACCCCTGCCGCCATTGCCTACAGGACATCCCCGAGGGCAAAGGCATGCTGATCCTCGCCCACCGGCCGTTCCCGGCGCCGCAACCCTATGCCGAGATCGGGCCGATATTCCTTTGCGCCGATGACTGCGCACGCTGGCAGGGCGATGGTTTGCCCCCGGCGCTCGCCTGCCGTCCGAACCACTTGATAAAAGGCTATGGCGAGAACGACCGCATCGCCTATGGCACCGGCCGAATCGTCGCCGTGCAGGACCTGCCCAGCGGCGGCGCCGGTATCTTCGACGACGCGCGTGTGCGCTATGGTCGTGTGCGCTCGGATCGCAACAACTGCTACACCTGCCGGATCGACCCAGGCTGAGGTGAAAACCACTCTTCTGCGACGATCTGCCCGACGCTGTGACCCCTTTGCCCCCTTCACAAATTCGGCATGACCGGCCAGAACTCCTCACGGTGCCGCCGGCGGTCGGCACTGCTGCCAGACGGTGTTGCATGCGCATGCACCCTATGATAGCGAGACGGCGCGAAACCGGGGGGCTGCGCCTCCGATCGGTATGTTCTTGGGGAACGAAGCCTGGCCACCGAATTGGGTGATGTGCCGGGCCACATCGGGAAGGCGAAACGTGGCCGAATCTTCCACCTTTGTGTCGAGTGCCGCCGGTCGTTATGCGACCGCGTTGTTCGAGCTGGCCAGCGAGAGCGATGCGCTGTCCCAGACCGAGATTGACATGACCGCATTGGGTCAGGCGCTTGGCGAAAGCGACGACCTGCGGGCTTTGATTTCCACCCCTATCTACACCCGCGACGAGCAAGGCGCCGCCATGGCCGCCGTGGCCGATGCGATGGGCCTGTCGGTGCTGGTGAAAAACGTGGTTGCCCTGATGGCGACCAAACGCCGCCTGTTCGTGCTGGACGAGGTGATTGATATTTTCGCCAAACTGATGGCCGAGCATCGCGGCGAGGTTACCGCCGATGTCACCGCCGCGCGCAAGCTCAGCAAGGGCCAGCAGACCGCACTGATCAAGACGTTGAAAGCGGCCATCGGCCGTGAAGTTAAACTGAATTTGGCCGTCGATGAAGCGATCATCGGCGGTCTTGTCGTCAAGGTAGGCTCGAAGATGATCGACACCTCGATCCGCTCGAAGCTTGCGTCACTGCAAAATTCAATGAGAGAGGCCGGTTGATGGGCATCCAGGCAGCTGAGATTTCTGCAATCCTCAAGGAGCAGATCAAGAATTTTGGCCAGGAGGCCGAGGTCTCCGAAATTGGCCGCGTGCTGTCCGTCGGTGACGGCATCGCCCGCGTCTATGGTCTCGACCAGGTCCAGGCCGGCGAGATGGTCGAGTTTCCGGGCGGTATCCGGGGTATGGCGCTGAACCTCGAGAGCGACAATGTCGGTATCGTGATTTTCGGCGATGACCGCGACATCAAGGAAGGCGACACCGTCAAGCGCACCGGCTCGATCGTCGATGTGCCCGCCGGCAAGGCCCTGCTGGGCCGCGTCGTTGACGCGCTGGGCAATCCGATCGACGGCAAGGGCGCCATCAAGACCACCGAGCGCCGCGTCGCAGACAGCAAGGCCCCCGGCATCATCCCGCGCAAGTCGGTGCACGAGCCGATGGCGACTGGCCTGAAGGCAATCGACAGTCTGATCCCGATCGGCCGCGGCCAGCGCGAGCTGATCATCGGCGACCGCCAGACCGGCAAGACCGCCGTGGCGATGGACGCGATCCTGAACCAGAAGTCCTACAACGAGGCCGCCGGCGACGACGAATCGAAGAAGCTGTATTGCGTCTATGTCGCCATCGGCCAGAAGCGCTCGACCGTTGCCCAGTTGGTCAAGAAGCTGGTCGAGACCGGCGCCATCGACTACACCATCGTGGTCGCCGCCACCGCATCCGAGCCGGCGCCGATGCAGTATCTGGCACCCTATTCGGCCTGCGCCATGGCGGAATATTTCCGCGACAACGGCATGCACGCGCTGATCATCTATGATGATCTGTCGAAGCAGGCGGTGTCGTATCGCCAGATGTCGCTGCTGCTGCGCCGCCCGCCGGGCCGCGAAGCCTACCCCGGCGACGTTTTCTACCTGCATTCGCGCCTGCTCGAGCGCGCCGCAAAGCTGAACGACAGCCTCGGCGCCGGATCGATCACCGCGTTGCCGGTGATCGAGACCCAGGGCGGCGACGTATCCGCCTTTATCCCGACCAACGTGATCTCGATCACCGATGGCCAGATCTTCCTCGAAACCGAGCTATTCTACCAGGGCATCCGCCCGGCGGTTAACGTCGGCCTGTCGGTGTCGCGCGTTGGCTCGTCGGCCCAGACCAAGGCCATGAAGTCGGTCGCCGGTTCGATCAAGCTCGAACTGGCGCAGTACCGCGAAATGGCGGCCTTCGCCCAGTTCGGCTCCGACCTCGACGCCGCGACCCAGCGCCTGCTGAACCGCGGTGCGCGCCTGACCGAGTTGCTGAAGCAGGGGCAGTATTCGCCGCTAACCAACGCGGAACAGGTCTGCGTGATCTTCGCCGGTACCCAAGGCTACCTCGATGACCTGGCGATCGGCGATATCGGACGGTTCGAGCAGGCTCTGCTGACCGATCTGAACAACAACAACGCTGATCTGCTGGACGATATCCGCGACAACGACCGCAAGGTCGACGGCGATCTGGCCGACAAGATCAAGGCCGTCATTGTCAACGTCAAGAAGACTCTTGCCTAAAACGGGCGCCAACTGCGGACTATCTAAAAGGAACCCGAGGGCATGCCGAACCTCAAGGACCTGAAAAACCGGATCAACTCGGTCAAATCGACCAAGAAGATCACCAGCGCGATGAAAATGGTCGCGGCTGCGAAACTGCGCCGGGCGCAGGAGGCGGCCGAGGCCGCGCGCCCCTATGCCGCGCGCATGGACGCGGTGCTGGCCAATCTCGCCCGCGCCGCCAAGAACAGCCCCAGCGCGCCGACATTGCTGCGCGGCACAGGTGCCGAGCAGGTCCATCTGCTGGTCGTCGCCACTGCCGAGCGTGGCCTTTGCGGCGGCTTCAACTCGTCGATCGTCAAGATGGCGAAGCTGGCCGCCTCGAAACTGCTCGCCGAGGGCAAGACGATCAAGATCCTGACCGTCGGCAAGAAGGGCCGCGACCAGCTGCGGCGGGAATACTCCAGCTACTTCATCGGCCATGTCGATATGGGCCAGGTACGCCGTGTCGGCTATACAGACGCAAACGGCATTGCCGAGGACATTCTGGCCCGTTTCGAGGCTGGCGAATTCGATGTGGCGACGCTGTTCTACAGTGCCTTCAAGTCGGTGATCAGCCAGATCCCGACCGAACATCGCCTGATCCCCGCCGCCGTTGGTGAGAGTGCTGCCAACACCGCCGCCGTGAACTACGAATACGAGCCCGACGAGGTTGAAATCCTCGCTGACCTGCTGCCGAAGAATCTGGCGGTTCAGGTCTTCCGCGGGCTGCTTGAGAACGCCGCATCCGAGCAGGGAGCGCGGATGTCCGCCATGGACAACGCCACCCGCAACGCCGGTGACATGATCGACCGCCTGACCATCCAGTACAACCGTTCGCGCCAGGCAGCGATCACCAACGAACTGATCGAGATAATTTCGGGCGCTGAAGCGCTCAAGGGATGAGGAGATTGAGATGAGCAAGGCTGTCGGCAAAATCACCCAGGTGATCGGTGCCGTCGTCGACATACAGTTCGACGACTTCCTGCCCGCGATTCTGAACGCGCTGGAGACCGAAAACAAGGGCAACCGGCTGGTGCTGGAAGTAGCCCAGCATCTCGGCGAGAACACCGTGCGCACCATCGCCATGGACGCGACCGAGGGTCTGGTGCGCGGCACATCGGTGACCGATACCGGCGCCCCGATCGCGGTGCCGGTTGGCCCGGCCACGCTGGGCCGCATCATCAACGTGATCGGCGAGCCGATTGACGAGAAGGGCCCGGTCGAGGCGAAAGAACATCGCCCAATCCACCGCGCGGCCCCGGAGTTTGTCGAGCAGTCCACCGAGTCCGAGATGCTCGAGACCGGTATCAAGGTTGTCGACCTGCTGGCGCCCTACGCCAAGGGCGGCAAGATCGGCCTGTTCGGCGGCGCCGGCGTCGGCAAGACCGTGCTGATCATGGAGCTGATCAACAACATTGCCCGCGGCCATGGCGGCTTTTCGGTGTTCGCCGGGGTTGGCGAGCGCACCCGCGAGGGTAACGATCTGTACCACGAGATGATCGAGGGCGGCGTCATCGTTCCAGATGACCTGACCAAATCGAAGGTGGCGCTGGTCTACGGCCAGATGAACGAGCCTCCGGGAGCGCGTATGCGCGTGGCACTCAGCGGTCTGACCATCGCCGAGCAGTTCCGTGACGAATCCGGCTCCGACGTGTTGTTCTTCATCGACAACATCTTCCGCTTTACCCAGGCGGGCTCCGAGATTTCGGCGCTGCTGGGTCGTATCCCTTCGGCGGTGGGCTATCAGCCGACGCTGGCCACCGACATGGGCGCATTGCAGGAGCGGATCACCTCGACCAAACAGGGCTCGATCACCTCGGTTCAGGCGATCTACGTGCCGGCCGATGACCTTACCGATCCGGCCCCGGCAACCTCGTTCGCCCATCTTGACGCCACCACCGTGCTTTCGCGCCAGATTGCCGAGCTTGGCATCTACCCGGCCGTCGACCCGCTCGACTCCACCTCCCGCGTGCTTGACCCGGGGGTCCTGGGCCAGGATCATTACGACATCGCCCGCGACGTTCAGGGCATCCTGCAGCGCTACAAGTCGCTCCAGGACATCATCGCCATTCTCGGCATGGACGAGCTTTCGGAAGACGACAAGCTGACCGTTGCCCGGGCTCGCAAGATCCAGCGCTTCCTCAGCCAGCCGTTCTTCGTCGCCCAGGTCTTCACCGGTGTCGAAGGCAAATACGTCCCGGTCGAGAAAACCATCGACGGCTTCAAGCGGCTGGTATCGGGCGAGTTCGACCACCTGCCGGAATCGGCCTTCTACATGGTCGGCGACATCGACGAGGCCATTGCAAAGGCCCAGCGCATGGCCGCGGAAGCGGCATAACGTAAGAAACACTGCTGAGGCGGCATAACATGGCGGTTGAGCTTGATCTGGCGGACTGCATCAATGAAGTCTGCCCATGGTCCGGCAAACCGGTCGCGGCCGACAGCCTGACGCTGTATCGCGGCAATGTGGTCGGGTTCTGCAACACCGGCTGCCGCGACAAGTTCGAAAAGGCGGCCAGCATGTTCGAGGCTGCGTTGGCCGGAACGACTGGCGGAGAGGGATAAAATGTCGGATATGCTGAACTTCGAACTGGTCAGCCCCGAGCGCAAACTCGCCTCGGTCGAGGCCGAGTCGGTCACCATCCCAGGCATGGAGGGCGATCTGACCGCAATGGCCAATCACGCGCCGTTCCTGACCAACCTGCGCCCGGGCTATGTGGTGGTGCGCAACGGGTCGTCCGAGGACGGCTATTTCGTCACCGGCGGCTTCGCTGAAATCTCCGACAACACGGTTTCGGTTCTGGCCGAGGAAGCCATCGAAAAGGCCGACCTCAACCGCGCCTTCATCGAGGAAAAACTCGGGCTGGCCGAACAGGCACTGGCCGACGCGGGTCCATCGCGAAAGCAGGCGGCGCAGCAGAAGCTGAACGATTACAAGGCATTGCTGGGGCAGGTTCCAGGCTGAAGCCTGCTTCGCTCAGAACAAATCACCGAATTCCTCGAACACTCGCTCGTAGGTATCGCGCTTGAACGGCACGATGCGGTCGATCAGTTCCTTGTGTTCCATCCAGGCCCAGACCCGGAACTCGGGCTCGGCAGTGGCGATGTTCACGTCGGCATCGCTGCCGTGAAACCGGATCGCGATCCAGCGCTGTTTCTGGCCGCGAAAGCGCCCATTCCACAGTTTTCGCACCAGATGGCGGGGCAGATCATACGGCAACCATTCGCGGCTTTCGCGGATGATCTCGGCCTTGTCCGGGGTAATCCCGGTCTCCTCGGCCATCTCGCGCAGCGCCGCCTCGCGGGCGCTCTCGCCTTCGTCGATGCCGCCCTGGGGCATCTGCCAGGCGTCATACATGCCGTCGATCCTCTGCCCGGCAAAAATGCGTCCCGCCGGATCGAGGATCACCAGCCCGACACAGGGACGGTAAGGCAGCGCGTCAATATCGACGTTACTGCTCTCAAGCGTCATGGGTCGGGTCAATCGGCAACAGGGCGCTGAGACGTTCAAAGTCGTCGTCGGCGCCCTGTCCAATAGCATTCAACGCCATCATTTGGTGCTGTTATAGATCGATAGTCCGGCCAGCAGATCCAGCGCATAGGCGAGCTGGAAGTCTTCCTGGCGCAGCAACGCGGTGGCCTCGTGGCGGGAGCGCTCCTCCTCGAGCAATTTGCGCTCGTCGTCCGAGAGGACATTCTCCAGGCTACCCCGCAGATCGGCCTCGGAGCGAGTGACCCGACCGGCGTTCTCGCCATCGCCTGAAGTGGCGATCTTGCGTTCCTCGACCAGGATATCAGGCTCGATACCCAGCGACTGGATCGAGCGGCCCGAGGGGGTGAAATAACGCGCCGTTGTCAGCTTCATCGCACCCTTGTCGCCCAGCCGCATTACCGTCTGGACCGAGCCCTTTCCGAACGTCTTGGCGCCCAGAAGGATTGCCCGGCGCTGGTCCTGCAGGGCACCGGCAACGATCTCGGATGCCGACGCCGATCCCTCATTGATCAGCACCACGATCGGCTTGCCGTTGGTGAGATCGCCGGGCCGGGCATTTACCCGGTCGGCCTCTTCCAGATCACGGCCACGGGTCGAGACGATCTCGCCGGTTTCGAGGAACGCATCGGAAACCGCAATCGCCTGGCTCAACAGCCCGCCGGGGTTGTTGCGCAGGTCAACGATATATCCGGCGATCTTGTCCTCGCCGATCTTCTCCTTGATCTCGGCAATGCCGAGTTCGAGATTGTCGTAGGTTTGTTCGTTGAACGTCGTGATACGAAGAACCCCGACATTTCCCTCGATGCGGGTTCGCACGGCGCGAATCTTGATGATGTCGCGGACAATCGTGACGTCAAACGGCTCGTCGGTGCCAGCGCGGCTAATGGTGATAATAATCTCCGAGCCGATCGGGCCGCGCATCTTGTCGACCGCGTCCGAAAGGCTGAGGCCGAGTACCGATTCACTATTGATATGCGTGATGAAGTCACCCGATTCCAACCCGGCATTGGCGGCCGGAGTATCATCGATCGGCGACACCACCTTGACGAAGCCGTTCTCCATGGTGACCTCGATGCCAAGACCACCGAACTCACCCTTGGTCTGCTCGCGCATGTCCTGGAAATTATCCGGCGGCAGGTAGGCGGAATGTGGGTCGAGTGACGCCAGCATGCCGTTGATCGCGGCCTCGATCAGCTTCTGTTCGTCAACATCCTCGACATAAGCCACGCGGACCCGCTCGAAGATATCCCCGAACAGGTCGAGATATTCATAGGTATTCCGGGCAGTGTTTTCCTGTGCTGCTATCGGCGCCACGACCATAGGTACCATCGCACCCAGAGCCACGCCTGCGAGCAGTGCCATCACTGTCTTGCGTTTCATCGAATTGCCTCGCTTCCTGTCGCGTCGAACCAATCAGCCGGATCGAGGGGTTCACCCGACCGCCTAATCTCCAAATAGAGCGTTTCCTGCCTGATCTGACCGCCCTCTACGGTTTGATCAAGTAAAAACTCATCACTTGTGGGTGGCTGACCACCCATATCCCCCAGCTTTTCGCCAGCCAGAACCACTTCGCCTGCACTCCGGTCAATATGCCCTAGACCGGCGATGACGACAAGATAGCCTGCTTCAGGTTCGAGGACGACAACCTGGCCGTAGTCGATCAGTGGCCCGGCATACCGAACCGTGGCATCCCACGGTGCTGTGACCTGGGCGAAATCCGGGGCGACGATGCTCCAGCCATGACCAGGGCGGCCCCAGGGATCGGGTGCGCCAAATTTGGCGCTGACCTGGCCGGCCACCGGCAGTGGGGCGAACGACAATGAAATGTCGCTTTTAATGTCGGCGCCATGCAGCGCGGCCGCCAGATCATCAAGGTCGCGCACGCGCGCCGCCGCCACATTAGCTTGAAGGCGAAGCTCTGATCCGTCCACCAGCCCTGAACGGTCGCGCTGGCCCAATGTCTCGGTGGTTTTCGCACGCAACTCCTGAAGATTGGCGAGCGCATTGCGCACTTCGGTCCGGGCCTCTTCCTGCCGTTTGCGCAGGTCTTGCAGTGCGTGTAGCCGCTGCTCGAGAGCGGTGACCCGCCGGTCCAGCTCCGGCGTGACCCCGGCCATCAGCATGGCGGCGCGCGTTGCTTCCAAAGGACCGCCGCGTGCCGCGAGCAGGGTTGAGGTCGGTGCGCGTGAAAGCGAAAGGAGCGCACCGAGCAGACTGCGCAGTTTGCCGGTCTCGGTGTCGATCTCGCCAGTCATGCCACGCTCTGTGGTGGCCATTGCCCGCAACCCGGTCCGCAGCGCCGACAACGCCGCCTCGTGGGCGGTGACCGCATGGCCGAGTGCCGCGAGGCGGCTCTCATCGCTGCGTGCCGCTCGCAGTTCCGTACTTGCATCGGCAAGCAATCGGCGGGCATGGGCGATCTGGTCGATCTCGCCCGCCGGGGCGGTCGATGGAATGCACAACGCCACTGCCAGCAATAGGTTTGCCGCGTGGTGCCGTAGTATCATGCGCCAG
>Ga0307379_10006038_pt1 | contig 16738 bp, 16 predicted proteins | sample UN2MG_FD_202237 | JGI IMG/M metagenome (GOLD analysis project Ga0307379, IMG submission 202237) | Soil microbial communities from Risofladan, Vaasa, Finland - UN-2 | ecosystem: Environmental > Terrestrial > Soil > Coastal area > Acid sulfate soil | place: Finland: Risofladan, Vaasa | collected... | reverse complement strand
TCGACCCCAAGGAGAAGCTGGAGGTACGCCGCGGCGAGCCCCGCGGCCTGGTCGCCCTGGGCTTCGACGACGTGGTCAACTTTGACGGCGTGGACGTGACCTGGGAATACGGGATGCCCTCCGACACGGGCTACGGCTTCAACATCAACCACATGGGCCTGTGGAGCCTCCAGGAGGGCCTCTTCGTGCCCGAAGGGCCCGACTACGACCTCGCGACGAAAAAGTGGCAGTTCAGCGTCGACATGATGGGCCAGGCGTGGTTCCGTCCCCGGTACTTCGTCAAGTTCTTCAAGTACGCCACCTAAGCCTTCCTCCAGTAACCGGCAACCAGTAAGCAGCATAGGATAGAAAAAGATGTCACGAGACGAAGCACCCCAGCTCGCGCGTGGAACGACCTGGTACAAGGGGGACGCGGTCCCCGCCACCCTCGCCGAGCGCGGCTACCAGAACCTCCTGGGGAAGACCTGGGTGTTCGAGGACGTGAGCCCCACGACGGGGGTTGCCCGCACCAACCGCTACGTGACGCTGCGGCTGGTCTATAACTCCACGACCTGGACGATCTACCCCAAGCAGCTCTGCCAGATCGACCAGAACGACCCGGGTAAAGTGATCGGCACGGTGATCGCCACCAACGACGGCGGCCTGCCGGCCGACGAGTACCTCCCCGCCGCGGGCGTGCCGGCCGGGGACGCCTTCTACGTGGTCGAGCGCGGCCCGGCCATGATCCGCAACAGCGTGGCGGAGATCGCCGAGAACATCATCGCCGTGAACGACTGGATCGTCGGGGCGACGATCGACGCCACCAGCGGGGCGGGGGACACGACCGGCCGGATCGGCAAGGCGGCCTTCGCCATCACGAGCCAGGCGACCGACCTGGCCACGGTGCTCAAGGGGATTCAGAACTGCGTCGGTAAGGCGATGTCGGCCGCGGTCACCAGCGGCGTGACCGACACCGACGTGTTGGTCGACGTGGGGGCGGGCGTCGGCCTGTAGCAGCGAACAACGTATTTCAGGCGGAAGCCTGAAAAGCTCGGGGGACCGCGAGCGCCTGCACCCGCGCAGTGCAGGCGGCGCGGTTTTTTTACAGCGCGCAAGCAAAAGACCCTGGAGCGAGACCGTGCAGCAGAAATTCAACGTCCTGATCGCCCGAATGAGCTACGGGTGGCAGGAGAACCCCGACGTGACCGATTGGATCGTCCGCTCGATCCTCAAGGCCAAGGACGACCCGCGGATCGGCCGCTGCGTGACCAAGGCGTTCGACAACACTCCGACCACGTTGGCCCGGCACGAGGCGGTGATGCACGCTCGGCGCCCGGACCTCGACGCCGACCTCCTCTGGATGATCGACGCCGACATGCACCCCGACCACTGCCCGGCGGAGCCGGGGGCCGTCGACACCTGGTCGGCCTTCATGGAGTTCGCCTACGAGCACTACCAGCGGGGCCCCTTCGTGATCGCCGCCCCCTACTGCGGCCGGAGCCGTTCAGCCTACGGGATCAGTGAAAACGTCTACGTCTTCCGTTGGCGGGGCACTGAGACGGGGAGCCCGCACCAGCGGTTCGAGCTGGCGCAGTTCAACCGCGAGGAGGCGGCCGAGCGCGGCGGAATCGAGCGGGTCGCCGCCCTGCCGACCGGGCTGGTGCTCTACGACATGCGGTGCTTCGGCGACCTGCCGGGCCCGCAGTACCGGAAGCGGTGGGCCCCGGGCGGGCCGAACCTGCCCATCCCCGGCCGCTCGTGGCAGCCCCAGGAGCCGCCGTGGTTCTACTACCAGTACGACGACCCCTACGAGGCGTGGAAGATCGGCACCGAGGATGCCTGCAACACCCGCGACCTGTCGGCCCTGGGAGTCCCGCAGTACATCCATTGGGGAGCGTGGGCAGGTCACTACAAGCAGAAGTGCGTCTCGAAGCCGGTGATCGTCACCAGCGATTACGCCAACGACCGGCTGCTGCGGGCGGCCTTGATGGGCCGCGCCAGCAACGAGCGCCTCGTGATGATTGGAGATGACGATGGTTCACCACCCCGCGCGAGAGCGGAAGAAGGCGGAGAAGCGCCGGGCCCTGGCGGACGACCTGGTCAAGCAGATGACCGGCCGGAAGTTCCGTATCCCCCACATCGCGGAGCTGACCGAGGCGATCTTCGACCAATGGGCGGAGGAGGCGAAGGGGGGCTCGCCCCTGAAGGAGTTTGCCAAGTTCCTGCACAAGGAGCTGACCGGGCCGAGCACCAAGGCGGGCAGCCTCCAGCGGGCGAAGCTCATCCAGTGCCAGATCGACCTGCTGAAGCTGGCCAGCCAGCAGCAGCAGGCGGGGACGGGGGACCTGAGCCTGCTGAATGACACCGACCTCCTCCAGGCGGCCGGGGAGGTGCTGGAAAGATTGATGCCGCGAGAAGACGACAACGATGACGAGGGAGATGGATAACCTGAGCGAGGAGAGGCGGCGGAGGAAGCTCCTGCGTGAGCTGGGCGTCGAGAGCCAGACCCTCGGGGACGAGCTGTCGCCCGAGGAATGGGACGCCCTGCTCGACGAGGAGGCCGAGCCGAACGCCGAGCTGGAGCTGGCCGGCGGGGAGGTCGTTACCGGCTTCGCCGCCCGGCTCTTCCAGAAGATCCTCGCCGAGCTGGCCCGGCGCAAGATCGAGACGCCCCAGCTCTACGAGCCGCTCCCCATGCAGTTGGCCTTCCACCAGTCGCAGGCCCCGGAGCGGATCGACTGGGGCTCCAACCGCTCCGGCAAGACCCAGGCGTCGCTCATGGAGCTGGTCTGGGCCGCGCTGGGCGTCCACCCCTACTACGACGGCTACCCGAAGGGGAACGGCCGCTACGTCGTCGTGGGCAAGGACGGCCGTCACATCGCCGAGGTCCTCTGGCGGAAGCTCACCTATCCGGGCTCCTACAAGATCATCCGCGACCTGGAGACGGACGAGTACCGCACGGCCACGCCGGAGGAGCTGGAGACCCGCAAGGGGGACCTGGTGCCAGGGCCGCCGCTGTTGCCGCCCCGCATGGTCAACTGGGACGGGATCTCATGGGAAAATAAAAAGGCCGGCATCCCCCAAAAGGTCCCGCTCTACAACGGCACGGAGATCCTCTTCTACTCCGGCAACGCCGCCCCGCCCAACGGCCTGGACGCCGACGCCGTGCTGTTCGACGAGGAAATCGCCAATCAGCAGTGGTATCCCGAGTGCTCGATGCGATTGCCGGACCGCGAGGGGCGGTTCTGGTGGAGCGCCACGCCGCAGTTGGGCGGGGACCAGTTGGCCGACCTGCACACCCGGGCCGAGGAGCTGCACGGGACGGAGAATCCGGCGGTCGAGGAGTTCCACATGCTCCTGGCCGACAACCCCTACCTGAGCGACGAGCAGAAAGCGATCGCCGGGGCCAAGCTCTCCGACGAGGATTACCGCGTCAGGATCCTCGGCGAGTTCGCCCACTCGGCCCACCTCGTCTACCCCGAGTACAGCCGGCGGCACCACACCTGCGAGCCCTTCGTGCTGCCGAAAAATGCCTCGCTCCACCTCTTCCTCGACCCCGGCCCGTGGCAGGTGGTGGCCGCGCTGTGCGTGGCGCTGCTGCCCGGGGACGACCATATTTACCTGTTCGACGAGATTTACCTCAAGCAGTGTGATGCGGCGACGGCGGCGGAGGCGATTCGCGCGAAGACGAGCGGTCGGAGCTGGCAAGCCTTCTGGATCGACATCCACGCCGGGCGGCAGACACAGGTTCACGGGCGGACGATCGAGGACCAGTACATGCTGGAGCTGCACGCCCGCGGCGTGCGGAGCGTGGAGACGGGCAGCGGCTTCCTCCCCGGCGTGGACGACGTGGGCGGCGGGATTACGCGGGTCCATGAGTTCCTTCGCGTCCGCACCGGCGACGGCACCAGCCGGTTCCGCGTCTTTAGGGACCGGCTCCCCAACCTGGAATGGGAGTTCGGCCGCTACCGCTACAAGCGGATCCAGGGGGTCCTTACCGACAAGCCGGCCGACCGCTTCAACCACCTAATGGACGACCTGCGGTACTGCGCCATGGCCGAGCTGGAATGGACGCCGCCCCCGGTTCAGCACCACGGCCGGCGTAACCCCGTGGTGCTGGCGCTCCAGAAGAAGCAGCAGAGAAAGCGAGAGCTGGCCCTCCTGTCCGGCGCCGGCCGGTGGACCTTCGGCCGGAACGGATAGTCAATAAGTCATGTCACCGTTTCACCCGAGTGAGAGAACCCGATGAGTAAGAGAACCGACGAACGAGAGCCCTACACGATGCCGCGCCCCCGCAAGCCGATGGTCAACTGGTATCGGATGGGGGACCGGCGCGACGAGGCGTGCATAGCCCTCGTCACGAACGTCGACGAGTCCTGCGTTGACGTGGCCGTGCTGTATCCGGGCGACAAGATGTTCCAGGTCAAGTTCGCCTGCCGTCACGTCGACGACCCCGACGTGACGATCGAGGACCGCCAGGACTCCGGCGGCTGGGACGAGATGCCCGAGGCCACCGAAGATAGCGTGGTCGGTAAGACCCTGCGGATGCTCACCACGGAGGTGACGGAGCTGCGTAAGCGAGTCGCCGAGTTGGAGGGCGCTCGCAGGAGAAAAGGGCCGCCCGAGGGCGAAACGATCGGATAGGGGGTAAGGGATGGCAACCAGGGACCTTGACTGGCGACACCCGATGGCGCCCGTAGTGCGGAAGTGGCGGGACACGATCCGCGAAGGGCAGCGCCACGCTAAGGACTTCCAGAAGCAGGCGTCCACCTGCATGTCGTACATCAAGGGGCCCTTCGACCACATCTGGAAGGGGCGGCAGGTCAAGGGGAAGATCGTCGAGGGAGACCTGGAGGACATCCCCGCGCCGACCCACCAGGTCGACGTCAACAAGGCGTTCGAGTACAAGGCCATCTACGGCCCCATGCTCTACTTCCGCAACCCCACCTACCGCTTCACCACGCGGAAGTTCCCCGAGCTGCCGCCCGAGGTCTTCGGGTTTCCCGGCGACCCGGCCGTCACGCGGCTCTTTCAAGGGGCTAAGGTCGACGCCTTCCTCCGCGACCGGCGCAACGCGGGGATCGGGGCCCTGATCTCCCACTACCTGAACTGGGCGATGTTTGAGGTCGACCAGAAGGCCGAGAGCCGCAAGGTCGTCGACGAGGCGCTGCTGAAGGGCCTGGGCATCTGGTGGCACGAGCTGTACACGCCGCCCGGAAGCGACATGGTTATCCCCATCGCCTCCTGGCAGACCTGCGACAACTTCATCATCGACCCGGACAGCGAGGATGGCCTAAGGGGGGCCATGTGGATCGCCCGCCGTCTCTACCGGCCGACCTGGCTGCTGGAATCCGAGAACGGTCTCCCGCAGGGGCTCCTGCCCGGGACGATCGAATCGGCCGAGGCCCAGGGGGAGAACCGCCGTCGCAAAAACGCCAAGGGGCAGAGGAACCGCGGGAAGACCTACGACGTGCAGGAGTATTGGGAGATTTACTCCAAGATCGGGTTCGGACATCATCTCCGCGACATCAAGCTCCCGGCCGCCACGCGCCAACTGATGGACGGGTTCGGCCCCTTCTGCCGCATCCTGATCGCCAACAACGTCCCCTTCCCGCTCAATCTGCACTCGGCCATGTTGGACACGGCCGACCAGGACGCGCTGTTCTTACGCGCCCAGTGGCCAATCCCCCTGCACCTGGACGGGCGGTGGCCATGCGACACGCTAGCCTTCCACTGGCTGCCCGGTGATCTCTACCCGACCAGCCCGCTGGAGCCCGCCCTGGGCGAGCTGAAGTTTCTCTCATGGGGCATGTCGCACCTGGCCGCCAAGATCCGCACGACCTGCCGCGACTTCCTCGCCGTCATAAAGGCGGTCGGCGAGGAGATGAAAAACAAGATCCTCCACGGCGGGGACATGACGCTCCTGGAGATCGAGCGCCACCACGGCAAGACGATCCAGGACGTGGTGTCGTTCCTCCAGCACCCGGAGATGAACGGGGACATTTTCCGGGTGATGCAGGCGATGAGCTACAACGTCGAGCAGCGGCTCGGCCTCGCACCGCGCCTGTACGGCGAGTCGCCGAGCCAGGACCGCTCCGCCGAGGAGTCGCGCGGCAAGCAGGCCAACATGAGCATCCGGCCCGACGACATGCTCTCCTGCGTGGAAGACTCCCTGAGCCTGGTCGGGCGCTCGCAGGCCATGACCTGCCGCTGGCACGTCGGCCAGCGGGACGTGGCGCCGCTGTTGGGCCCCTACGGTGCGGCGGCCTGGCGGAACGTCATGGACGCCGACGTCGAGACGATCACCCGCGAGCTGGAGTACCGGGTGGAGGCGGGATCGACGACCAAGCCGAACACGGCGGCCGAGCGGGAGTTTATGCAAGGTGCGCTAAACGTGATGCTCCCCATCCTGATCGAGCAGGCCCGGCTCTTCGGCGACTACTCGGCCGTGAACAACCTGCTCTCCGACTGGGCCAAGGCCCACGGCGGGGATACGGAACGCTACCTGGTGCAGCCCCAGAAGCCCCTGCCGCAGCCGCAGCCGGGACAGGGCGGCGGTAAGAAGAGCACGACGAAGAAGAAGGCGGCGTAGCCATGACCAACACGGTAGACCTCCAGATCATCAGCGACAACCCGGCCGTCCAGGCACGGTACGAGCAGATGCGCGCGGCCGGCGAGTCGCACAATATCGCCGAGATGCTCGCCACGCGGCAAGCGCCTAGGAGCGTTACCGACCGCGAGTTCCTCAGCGGCGAGTGCAGCGGCAACCAGTTCGTCGGCGACGAAAAGACGGGAAACCGCTACCGGGCCATAGCGGAGGCGGCTGGCGTGAGCGTCACCGGCAAGGTCTACAAGGGCAGCCTGGCCCGCTTCCCCGGCGACCCGAAGGCGTGGGTGAACGGGCGCGGGGACGTGAAGCGGCGGTGCATCGAGGAGAACTGGTCCTGCGACGGGATGGTGACCCACCGGGCCACGCCCCGCCAGGCCCCGAGCGTGCCGCTGGCCCAGGACATCGTGGACCAGCACGTCACGCAGAAGATCCTGGACGACCCGAGCCAGGCGAGCAGAAGGACTGAACTGGAGGCGGAGGTGCGCGAGAAGCACACCCCGCACTGGCACAAAAAGAAGCGGAGGGGGGCATGAGTGACGACCGGCCTGCGACCCTCGGCGACATCACCGGCGTCCACGAACGCCTGGATTGCGTGATCGAGAGTCTCGCGGAGGGCGCCGCGAGCACGGCGGCCCTCGGGGTGGAGGTCCGCGCCTGTAAGGCGGAGATCGAGCGCACGCGGGTCACGCTGTTCGGGCGCGACGGCAACGGGCAATCGGTCGGCATCCTACGGGACCACGACGCGACAAAGTCCCGCGTGGACGCCCTGGAAAGGACCCGCCGGCGCCAGGTCAAGGGCTTTTGCCTGGTAGGGGCCGCGGCGATCCCGTTGATAATCAAGGGGTTTTGGGAGTGGTTTTGGGGGTAGCCCGGCACGGCCGGGAGGAGGGGAAGCGATGGATTATGCAGTGCTAAAGACAGAACTGACCGACGACCCGTTGACACGCGGGTACACCGGCATGACGGACGCGGAGGTTGTGGTCGACCTCAACACCAAGTACTGCAAGCGCAACCGCCCGAGCATCAGCGGCGACGAGGCGTTCACGGCCACGGTGGCTAATGAGTTCGCCACCCTGACCGACCACAAGCGGATACTGTGGGTGTCGTGGTGTGGCAAGGACACCATAGACCCGTTCGGGGCGGCCAACGTCGCTTTCGTGAATTGGCTGTTCGGGGAGGGTTCAGGCACGATCGTCGCTCTGAATGCAATCCGGCTGGAGGCGATCAGCCGCGCAGCCGAACTGGGGCTCGGCGTGGTCAACGAGGGGCACGTTCAGACCGCGAGGAAGTAAACATGCTGCCACAATTCTACCGTTTTGTGCTGGCCAACAATTCCGGTCAGACGATCACGTTCAACAACGATGGGCGGATCAACGTCAAGCAGACCTGTTGGATCATCGACCCGGCCACGGGCAAGATCACCTATACGCAGCTTGCCGACGACGACCTGGGGTTTATCGCCGGGTCTTCGATCGTCAACGGCGCAGAACTCATTGGTGACGTGGAGATTAACAACACCGCTAACCTCTACCTTGGCGCCCAGATACAGCTTGAGGTCACGCACGACGAAGGCGCGGCGATTGTTGCCGGGAACGGCGGATTCACGTTGTTCCTCTCCGGCGGTGACGCGACCGGGGAACTGCCGACCGATGCCACCGGCTACGGGTCTGCCGCGGCTGCCGGGCTTGATCCTGTCGGGACAATGCCGTGCGATCCGAACGTCGTGGATGATGAGGTCATGCGGTCCAACGTCTGGGAGTGGTGATGGGAGTGCTGTATCTGCCGTCGAAGCGAAGACCATCATGGTCGGACACCATGAAGGTCAAGCGTGCGCGCGGTCGCAACTGCCGTGCTCGCAACCTCCGGGATGGGCTCGTCGGGTATTGGCCGATGAACGAGGACGGGGGCAACGTAGCAGTCGATCAGTCGGGCAACAACTGCGACGGCACGCTGACCAACGGCCCGACGTGGACGGTGGGGGAGTTTGGGAGGGCGCTGGATTTTGCGGGTGGCGGCGCAGATCAGCATGTATGGGGGCCTACTGCTGTGGTTTCAACGGCCCCGCTTACGATCGCCGGCTTCTTTGTGCCGGATTCCGTCACTGGTTATCATACCATCGCAGCGATTGGCGACACGAACGCGCAATCATTTTTTTGGCTGTGTTGGCATGATGCCAATGTCCGTGCTCAGATACGAAATGGGGCAGTAAACAAACTGATCGAAGTGGGCAGTTTGACAATCGGCAAGGCCGCCTTTGCGGCTGCCGTGTTTGATGGCACTGGAGTTAGCGTCTACTGCAATGGTGCGAGCAACAGGTTAGCGGAGTGGACGACACCCACGGGGCTTGACAACACCACAATCGGTGCAGCCGCGTTTGCCACCGGCATAGAGTATGACGCAAACGGCAGAATTGGGAATGTGCCGATTTGGTCCCGCTCCCTCCTCTCCTCCGAAATCCAGCAGCTATACGCCGAGCCTTGGTGCATGGGCACGCTGCGGTCGCGGCCGTTCCCGGCGGCGGTGGCGGGATTCGCGGGGCGTAAGGCGGCGATCATCGGCGGGGGTGTCGTGGGCTGCGCAGTATGAGGGATTAGATAGACAATGGCACAACCAACATTTTCGGGCCTTGAACTGAACGCGGGCAGCGGCGGGGGGGCTATCCTCCATGACGTGGTGGATAGCAAGGTCGCCCAGGTCGTCCTCCAGGCATTTTCCACCGGGGATGGCACGCTCAATGTCGTCATGTCCGACGCCCCGCTGCCGGTCACTGATGCGGCCGTGCTGGCTAAGCTCGGCACCTCCATCGCCGTCACGGGAACCTTCTGGCAGGCCACTCAACCGATCTCCGCCGCGGCGCTGCCCCTTCCCGCCGGAGCCTCTACCTCGGCTAAGCAGGACACGGGCAATGCCAGCCTGGCCAGTATCGACGGAAAGGTCACCGCCTGTAACACCGGGGCCGTGGTTATTTCCAGCGGAGTCCTCACGACGGTCTCGGCGGTTACGGCGATCACTAACGCCCTGCCGGCCGGCGACAACAACATCGGCAACGTGGACATCGTCACGCTGCCAGCCGCCAACCTCGGCCAGCAGGCCATGGCCGCATCGCTCTCGGTGGTGCCGGCCAGCAACGTCACCGACGAGACCTATATCGGCGACATCAAGTTCGGCGAGGCCCTGCCGGCCGGTACGGCCGAAATGGGCTTTGTCGGAGCCGCGGCCCAGTCCGGCTATGTCTACGACGGGGCCACGAAGTGTACGGTCAAACGCTTCCACGCCGTCACGAACACGTCCGGGACGGCCGTCATCCCCGCACCGACGGGGACGAAGAAAATCCGCGTCCTGTCGATGGTCATTATCGGCCTATCGGCGACGCCAACGAATGTCTACTTCGAGAGCGGCACGACCGGGACGGACTGCTTTGGGACCGCCGACGGGCCCATCCCGGTGAGCGTGGATGCAGACGGCAATCAGATTCCAGGCGTCCAGCTTGGGTGGAACCCCGGGGGCTGGTTCGAGGTGGCCGATGCGGACGAGGCCATGGACATTGTCCTGTCGGCCGCCCAGTACGTGCTGGTCTGCGGCAACTACATCGAGGTGGCGTGATGCTCCTCTGGCTGATGAATCTTGGCTTTGCCGGGGGTACGGCCATCGCGTACTCCTACCCCGACTACCCGCGGTTCGCTGAGGACTCGGCGGGCTACCACCGGCCCGGGGCCGAGTCGCAGGTGGCCTTCACCCGCCCCGCGCAGGAGTCCACTGGAGGCTTCGACCGACCATGAGCGTAGCACCCGAACTCCGCACCTACCGCGACGCCCTGGACGACCTGCGGGACTGGTGCGACACACTCCAGCTTGAGGCGGGCGAGCGCCGGCTGCGCCGGGCCGTGCGGGACGGGCTCCGCGAGATGGGCCTGGCCCGGCCCTGGAAATACTACCGCAAGATCCGCCAGATCGACCTGGTCGCCCCCTGGACCGGCGAGAGCGGGGCCACGGTCGCCTATGACCACGCGGGCGGGGGCACCTGCGAGCGCCAGCTCACGCTCACGCCGGGGGCGAGCGAGACCTGGCCCGACAACGTGCGGGAATATGAGGTCGTGCTCGACGCAGGGACCGCCACCGTCCTCTACCCCATCGCCGAGTGGAAGAGCGCGACCGTCGTCCAGCTCGCCGCGGACCGCAACCCGGGCGCCGACGTGGCGGCCGGGACCTTCTCGCTCTACAAGATGGGCTACCCGGTGGACGGGGACGTCCAAAAGATATTCGAGCTGCACGACGAGCGCGGCATCTGGGGCGGCGGGTACGTCCACCCGGACAGGTGGCTGCACCAGGTCCGCTCCCTCCTCACGACGCAGAGCTACGGCTTCCAGTGGACGCTGCTGGGGGATGACGACTCCTACGGACAGCTTGAGTTCCGCTTCTACGGCCTGCCCGGCGCGGCCCAGACCCTCCAATTCCTGGCCGACTGCGCCCCGCGCCGGCTCCGCTACACCGGCTACGCCGACGCCGAGCGGAGCGGCTCCGTAGCCACGGTGGCGGGAACCAGCGGCTTGACGGCCATCGTCGGCACGGGCACCAGCTTTAACGCCAAGATGATCGGCACGGTCTTACGGATCGGCGAGGACGGCAGCGAGCCCGACCTGCTGCTCAGCGAGCCGGACGAGGAGAAGATCATCACGGCCGTGACGGACACCACGCACCTGACCGTTCACTCGGCCGTCAGTAGCACCTTCACGGGCCGCGGCTTCTACATCTCCGACCCGCTGGACGTGCCGAAGTACCTGCAATCGTTCTTCACCGCCTGCTGCCGGCTGGAACTTGCGCAATTGCTCGACCCCCACGAGCTGAAGCGGATAGAGGGCCTTTACGACAGGGCCCGGTGGCAGGCGGAGGAGCGGGACGAGGGTATGGTCGAGGGCCCCGCCACGCCCGCCGGATGGGTGGCCTTTAAGATCCCGACCTGGGCGAGATTGGTGGCGCTGTAATGGACTGGAAGGGCCTCTTCTCCAACGCCGATCCCACCGACCTGCCTCCCGAGGCGGCCGTCGAGCAGGACAACGCTGAACTTGTCATTCCCGGGCAGCTCGACGTACGCAAGGGGATGCGCGAGGTCTGGTTCGAGAACGTCACCGCCCGCGGCGGTGGGGAGGTGGCCGACATTACGACATTAAAAGACCTGCTGACGATCGCCGCCTTCAACCGGCCCGAGGGGCTGCTGCTGTTGGCCCTGGACGAGGACGGCAACGTGACGGCTGGGAGGTGCCCGGTATGATCGGCTACCAGCGCCCCAACATTGAGACCGGCCTGTCCGTCTACTGGCGGCCCTGCTGGTGCCAGACCCGCCAGGGACAGATCATCCGCTGTAACGGCCTGGACCGGGGCTCAATCACCAACGGCTACGGCACGGCCAAGCAGCTCGGCATGGATGCCCCGGCTGCCGGCCCGACCGTGGTGCGCGACCCCGCGGCCGGGGCCGCCTTGTCGGCCACGTACTACTGCGGGTTCCGCTACGTCGACGACTCGGGCGAGATCACCGCCTATAGCGACCTGAGCCCGCTCACCACCGTGGCCGCCCAGACCAACGACGGATTCGACTGGACGGTCCCCTACTCGCCCCAGGCCCGCTGCACCAAGATCCAGCTCTTTCGCTCCACGGGCGACCAGGCGAAGGTCCTCTACCTGGTGGCCACGGTTGCCAACCCCGGCTCGGGCAACGCCACCTACGACAGCGATAACTCCTCGGACGCCACGCTGCGGACCACCTGCGAGGCCCTACCGATCCTCAGCCAGAACCTACTCTACGCCCGGCGGTTCGGGATGCCGCCCGACTACAAGCGGGTGGCCGTCCAGTTTCAGGACCGGACCTGGTATCTGGTCGACGCGGTGTACGACGAGGGGACGGTCGCTGTCACCAACGGCAGCCCGACCGTAACGGGAACCGGGACGCACTTCACCTCGGTCATGGCGGGCCGGTACTTCTACCTCCGCGGCGGCGACAAGCACTACCTAATCGACAGCGTGAACGTCGAGGCGCAAACCCTCACGCTCTCGGCCAATTATGGCGGAGTCACCGCTTCCGGCAAGGCGTACATGGTCCACCCCGGGCTGGACCAGAACAACCGGGCCTACTTCAGCGAGCCGGACGAGCCGGAGAGCGTGCCGACCAGCCAGAACACGCTGACCATCCAGGAGAACCTCAAGGATGACCACGACTTTCTCACTGGAGCGATTCCAGGGGGATCGGTCCTCTGGGCCTTGAAGGACCGCCACGTCTACAAGATCACCTACGTGTCCCAGCCGCAGATCGACGCGGTCCCCCGCCTGCGGTTCTACCGGGGCTGCCTGTCACAGGCGTGCCACACCAGCCTCCATGGGACGCATTACCTGTTGGACGCCAAGGGCCCCTGGCGGATCACGCCGGACGAGCAATCCGACGACGGGTTCGCGCTGCCGACTCTCGACTTCTTCCGCGACAGCCGCGTGGACTGGGGGAAGGCCCGCTGGTGGCACGTCGACGCCGACGCCACACGGGGGATCGTCCGGTTCTGGGTGACGCTGGCGGGCCAGGGCGGAACCAGACCCAAGACCGCCCTGTGCTTCCACCAAGGGAGCGGGAAGTGGTGGACGGTGACCTACCCTGAGGCGTTCGGCCAGTGCTGCCCGGCCACGCTGCTGGGCCAGACGCGGGCCTTCGCCGCCGGGCAGTACGACCGGATCCTGCTGTTGGACGAGGGGCACAGCGACGGCGTATCGTACCAGGGAGCGGTGACTGCCGCCACATCCACCACCCTCTCCGACACGACGGCCGGGTTCTCGCTGGACATGATCGGCGGGACGGTGACGATCGTCGACGGCACCGGCGCCGGGCAGACCAGCACGGTCACCAGCCGCCCGTCGGCCACGCAGCTCGGCGTGGCCGCCTGGGACGTGACGCCGGACACGACCAGCCGCTACGCGGTGCAGTACCACATCCGCGGCACGGCGACCGGCGGTTCCGTCTCCTCGCTGGTGGACACCACGCGGACCTTTGAGGCGGAGCTGTCCGGGGCGCCCGTGGCCATCCTGGAGGGCACCGGCGCCGGGCAGGTGCGGGTCGTTAAGACGGCCACCGGCAACACGCTGACGCCGGCCATGAACTTCACCACCGCCCCGGACGCGACGAGCGTCTACCAGGTGGGCGACATCGCCTGGAGCTACCGCACGGGGAAGCGGCCGGCAACCGCCGCCGGGCCCCGGAACCTGGGCGTCAGTTTTCTGCCGACGGCCAACGAGGCGAAGCTGCGGGCTTCCGTCACGTTTGACCATGACGCGCTGGCCGCCCTGCTGGCGACGCACGCCACGCCCTACACGGGCCTCTCGGTGGGGGACGACAAGCGGCACGTCCTGCTGGACATCAAGAAGGCCCGCAGCACGCTGGGGGATGAGCCGGGTCGTCGCGTGATCCACTTCGGGATCGCCGGCCGGGTCGTCGCTGATCGGGGAATGGCCCAGCGGCAGCTCGCCGCCTATAAGTTCTGGGGGCACCAGGCGTCGGAGCAACTCACCCTCTACGCCCTGGAGCCGTGACGTGTTCACCGAAGCGGTTGCACGACTGGAAGAGGCGCGGGCCTTTAATGTTGACCCGCGGCTGGTGGAGCTGCTCCAGGAGCTATTCGGCCACTGTGCCCAGGCGCTTGAGCACCGCGGCGACGTGGATCTGCCCGGCCTGACGATCACCCAGGAGCCGCGCCCGGGCACGGCGGCGGCGGCCGAGCAGCTCGCCGACCGCGGCATCCTGTTCCCGATCGTCGAGTTCGGCCCGGACGCCGAGCTGCGCGGGGCCCTGAAGTGGGCCCAGGTTGCCGAAGCGCCGCGGCAGGTCACGCGGCTTGGCGTTAATGAGTGGTGGGCCGTCTGCACGCCGTACTCGGACCGCTACGACACCGATCCCGGGGGTCGGATCGACGTGTACCTCGGGCCGGTGATTAGCGGCGAGGTCCCGGTGCTGGATGCCGGCGACTGGTTCCACTATACGCACATCAGGGACCGCTCGGAAATCGGCACCTGGATGCCGGCGTGGGTCAACGAGCGTTGGGACACGGAGGCGGGAACTGCCGGGTTCATCGATGTGGTGGTCTGCCGGCCGTGGAACCGTTGCGGCAACTACTTGGTGTTTCCGCAGAAGCGCATCTACTACGACGCCTGCGGCCACATCACGTCCATCGTGGACCTCCCGCCCACCGTCGTGCCGATCTACGTCTGCGAGTCGAGCGACCCGCCGCCGCCAAGTGACCCGCCCCCGCCCAGCGATTCCTCGGGCAGCAGCCAGCCGGGCCAGGGTTGGACGGACGACGACATCGTATGGCCCGGCCTGCTCGTCGAGGGCGACCTGACGCCGGCCGGTGCTGCGGGCGGGTACTCGCGCGGATATGGCTACTACAACGGTCGGCCGTTTTGGTACATGTACAGCGAGGCTGGGACCTTCATGGTCTGGTGGGATCCATCGGGTGCCTGGATTATCTCGCGGACGGGCAGCCCGGAGTATATCTGGTACAAGAAGTACGACATCGACACGCCGCTCGGTGACTACACGCGGTATCCCTCGGGGGACGGAATCGCAACGGTGAGCGAAGGGGGGCTGCCCTGATGCTGTGCTTTGCCAGTTACGCTGAAGTGACGGAGCGGGTTAAGACGAAGCCCGTCGAATACCTACTGGACCTGGAAAAGACCATCGCCAAGCGCGATGCCAGCGGTATTTGGTACGACACGTCGCTACCGGCGTACCGGGAGATGCTCAAAAAGTACCGGCCGCAGCCGAAGCGGAGGCCGGTAGTACCGCAGGCCGATGGAGATCACTGGCAGGCGTGGCGCGAAGGGGGCGGGCACTGGGTGCGCGACGGCTGGCTCAAGCCGGGCTATTCCGCCGATCCGCCGTGGTTCAATCCGCTGCCCGGCGAGACGCTGCGGTCCCCAGGATTCCCGGCCGCCGAGTTTGCGGGGCCAGTCAAGGCGGAGCCGGTCGACGTCGTGGTTGCGCTGGGCACCGGCAGCCGGCTCGATGACATCGAGCTGCGGTACGCGCTGCGTTCCGTCGAAAAGCACCTGGAAAACCTCGGCCAGGTCTGGGTCGTCGGCCACCGCCCGGCGTGGCTACGCGGGGTGCGCCACCTACCGGCCCCGGATGACCTGCCAACAAAAGACGGCAATATCATCGAGAAGCTGCGGCTGGCATGTCGGCAGCCGGATCTCTCCGAGCGATTCGTATTTCTCTCCGATGACCAAGTGCTCTTGCGTCCGCTGGCCTTCTCGCAGCTCGGGTCCTACCACTTCGGCGACCTCCGTGCCAGGACCGATTGGGAGACTACCTGGCTAAAGCACCTGCGGCACACCCGCGATACGCTCGCCGCCGCTGGCAAGACGATGCTCCACGGGGATACGCACGCGCCGATCCCGATAGAGAAGGCGAAGTTCCTGGCGATGTGCGAAGGGGTGTCCTACCGGGGGCGGCCGGGCCTGTGCGTCGGCACGGCGTACCTTAACTGGGCCGGCGCCACGATGCGGCCGATGGGCCAGCGTAAGGCGACCACGCATGGACGTAGCACAGACGCCGAGCTACGGGCCTGCGTTGCCGGGCGGTGGTTCCTGGGGTACGCGGCCGACGGCTTCACACCGGGCCTCCGTAAGCTGCTGGACGAGATGTTCCCCGAGCCATCCCGATTTGAACATCAGCCGGTGATGCGCGTCAAGTCCACAGGCCCGACGCTCTCGATCATCGTCCCCACGATCGGCCGCCCGAGCCTCAAGCGCACGCTCGACTCGATCCGCTCCCAACAACTCGTGGACGGCGACGAAGTGCTCGTGGTCCAGGACGGGCCGCCGGAGGAGGCCACGCGCCGAATGTTCGAGGAGTCGGGACTGCCTGGCCGGTACCTCGCGCTGGATCGCCACTACGGCGACTTCGGGGCCACGCCCCGGAATTACGGGATGAGTCAGGCGCGCGGCGAAAATCTGGGCTTCATGGATGACGATGACACGTATAAGCCCGACGCCTTAGCGGCGATTCGCCGGGCCATTGCCAGACACCCGGGCCGGCCGCTGATGTTCCGCATGGAGCGGCCGGGGTGGGACTCCACGCTTTGGGCATCCCAGATAGTCCGCTATGCGAACGTCTCCA